>ERZ795045.342-NODE-342-length-61146-cov-12.926667_pt1 | contig 61146 bp, 49 predicted proteins | sample MGYA00375129_ERZ795045 | MGnify/ENA primary metagenome ERZ795045 (study PRJEB30174, sample SAMN05720166) | activated sludge metagenome | isolation source: anaerobic digester from wastewater treatment plant | place: Japan | collected 2015-05-15 ...
ACCCAACAGTGCTGAGGCTATAATAATTGATGTGGCAGTATCAGCCGAGAAACCATTTAATAGTGCTGATGCTAGATAAATTGCTAAAGATAATATGAACCACTTTTTTATAATATCCTTCATACAATAATCCTGATTTTATCAGAAATGCCATATAGATTCTGGAAACAGATCAACTTTTTTTATTTCATACTGTTCAGCCAGTTCTGTTGTCTTCCATGTAAGCTGCAATTCTTCTTTATATTTTTCATAAAACTTCATTGCTGTTTTATACCTCTTTTTATGATACCATTTTTCATTCTGAGCAGATATTGTATAGTGTAAATTTGATATAGTATACTGTCTAAATAAAGCATACAGAATTTCATTAATCTTTTCATTTGAATCCTTGTATTCAACATACATCCATATTTCTTTTTGTGGATTTTCTATGCAATACTGATGAATGGGCCTTAAGTATGTATTTTCTAATTCACCATAACACATCCATGAAAATGGGCGCCATGAATGTGATAGTACAAGCTTTTTATTAATATAAATAATATCTCCTTCAATCATATTACAGCCATAATCAATGGCATCCCATAACGGACGTTTGCACCAGTAATCGTTATGCGAATGTAATAATGTTGGTTTTTGTGGCAATATATACCTCCATAAAAGTCAAGAATATAGCAGTTTTATACATCATTCATACAGGGTTATAGATATTGAAAATATAACATTTTTATTATTTATAATTTATATAATATACCAACATTAATTCCTGTGGCTGTTAAATCATTCCCTTTGTAAAATAATCTGTTATAATTAAAACCACCTGTAAATCCAATAGAATAAAAATAAAAAATAGCATTAATTTCGACTGATAAAAATGGGTCATATGAATTTTTCTTAACATAGGGTGCAAATGGCCCACCTTCCTGAACTAAAACAATATATAGATCTGAATATGCAATACCAGGCTGTATGGCGATTGCAACATCAATCAATGGAGATAAAGTATGGATATATGATAATGAGACACCTCCCATATAAATTGAAAGGTATGTATCATATGTATGTTCTAAATCACGGTTATTAGTAGAAAATAATTGCCATGTTGGAGCAAGATATAATTTATTTATAAATGCACTATTTGAAGTAAATATTTTTGAAAATGGAACTCCTATAGAGATTTTACTCATCGAGGTGTCATTATAAAGTTTTTCCCAATCACCTGTAAAGAATATGAAATTGTATGAATAACAAAGAGAAATGTTTTTTAATGATGAATAAAAATTTTTATATGGCGATACAGCAATTTTTTCCTTTTCTACTTCTATAGTTTTTTGCAACTCTTTATTTATTTTAACTGTAATTCTATCAATAATTTCGTAAATTAAAGCTCCAATTTTTTCATTTGTCTCAGCAGCATCAACTATGTCTCCGGTTGCAATGTTACAAATCTGTGTTTTTATATGTATTGTATTTTTTTCAACTTTATATGAGCCAATGACAGAGAAATTTGCTGAAACTTCTTTCCCTCTACTGGTTAAAATCGCAATAGTATTAGCTTTTTCTTCATCAGTAACCTGTGAAGTAATATATTTAAATGTTACTGGTAAAACTGTAACTTCATATTCAACTTTTTCATTAAGTTCTGCGGACAGAGAATCTGGAATTATATAAGAATAATATCTGTAGTTCTGTGTAGCACTTTCATCATTGAAATAATAAATGATAATTTTTTGTTTATCAGGAGTTTGAGCGCCAAGAAATGCTATACAAAAAAAATTAAAAAACAGCGCAATATATATTATTTTTATAAATTGCATTCCATAAATCCATAATGAATATCGTTACAATGAAATATCAGTAATTATCAAATAAAAGTCAAGGATAATTATATGCTTTATGTTGAATATTCAGCATTTATTTTGACATAATCATAACTCAGGTCAGATGTTAAAAATTCAAATTCAGAATTTCCAATACCAAAATCAACAGTGATGGTATATTCTCGTTTTTTTAGAATGATCATTAATTTTTCTTTGTCATATTCAACTGGAGAGCCATCTTTAAATAATGGTATTTCATCAAAATAAATTGACAATTTATCTTCCAGTAGTTCTGCTCCTGAATATCCAGCTGCACAGGCAATTCTCCCCCAATTGGGGTCATTACCAAACATTGCTGTTTTAACCAGAAGTGATTCTGCGATAGATTTTGCAGCTTTCTTGGCATCACCATCATTTGCTGCATGTATAACTTTTACAGTGACACATTTAGTAGCGCCTTCTGCGTCACTTACTATAAGATAAGCCAATTTTTTCATCATTAGGTGTAGTGCATGATTAAAGGTTTTTATATCATCCACATTATGAACTGAAGGCTTTGCAGTTGAAAGTATGATGGCAGTATCATTTGTTGACATGTCGCCATCAATAGTAATGGCATTTAAAGAAACATTCACACTTTCATAAAATAATTTTTGTAAAATATGTTGCTCTACAGGAAAATCAGTTACCACAAAACACAAAAGTGTAGCCATATTGGGGGCTATCATGCCAGCTCCTTTGGCAATACCTGCCATTGTATATGTGCCAGTTGAAGTTTTAAACGAAATAGCATATTGTTTTGGAAAAGTATCAGTTGTCATAATAGCACGTGGCAAAAGGGTACCGGCTTCAATACTTAGATTTTTAACAAGTACAGGCAGGCTATTTTTCATTTTATCAACAGGTAATTGAACACCAATAATTCCTGTGGATGCCATTAATACCGAATTTTCATCAATTGAAAGTAATTTGCTTAATTCACGTGTAAGCAATTTTGCATTTTCTAAGCCTTGTTTTCCAGTTGCAGCATTAGCATTTGTAGCATTAATTAAAATAGCATTAATTGAGTTATTAATTCTTTCACGGCACAGAATAACAGGTGCTGCACACATTTTATTGGTAGTAAACACACCAGCAGCCCAGCAAGGTTCACTGGAATATATTAATGATAAATCGAGACGATTTGAATAGCGGATACCACATTCAATAGCTGCATATTTGTACAAAGAAACGTTTTCTAAACCACCAGCTAATTCCTGTATTGTACTCATGTAATTCCCTCAAATTAATAGGAGTGAATATAGAACTTTTACTGATTTTCAATGGTATGATTTACTCTTTCTATCAGCTCTTTCAATTTTGGTTTTAAATATTCAAAACCCTCTTCTGGAGTATTACAATAATGGATCAATTCCAGATCATGTTTATCAATATATCCATAATCTACCAGCAACTGAAAATTGATAAATTTATCCCAGAAGCTTTTATCGTAAAGAATAATTGGTATATCATGCTTCTGGAGTTTGTTTGTCTGTACCAAAGTTAACGTCTCAAATAACTCATCTAAGGTGCCAAAACCGCCAGGGAATACAACAATAGCCTTAGCATGATATAAAAACCATAACTTGCGCATGAAAAAATAATGGAACTCAAAATTCAATTCTGGCGAAATATACGGGTTTGGCATTTGTTCAAACGGAAGTGATATATTCAATCCAATTGAATATGTACCTGCTTCTTTAGCACCTTTATTAGCAGCTTCCATGATGCCCGGCCCACCTCCCGTACAGATTACAAAACCATCATGTACAGCTTCTAATTCTTTTCCGTATTGAGCAAGTAAAAAGGCTAATCTGGTTGCATCATGGTAATATTTGCCCGTTACAGGATCATCGGGTTTAGTTCGTGCAGATCCAAAAAAAACTACTGTATGCTTAATATTATAATGTTTGAACCGCTTTTCAGGTTCAATATATTCACACATTATCCGTATAATACGTGCATCTCGGGAATTAAGGAAATCTAGATTTTTATAGGCTTTTTCAGGACGCATTAATATCTCCTTTTCCTGCGCATTGTCAATATAGTGCCATCGGTAAGTGGTGACACTGTATCCGAAACAATTTTTTCCTTATCTATCAGATCAATATTAATTGAATCCATAAATGCACATATAATTTTTAAGCCTGCCCCAATACCTTTTAACGAAATTTGCTGTCCATTAACCCTGATATGCAATCCTGTTTCTTTTTCACTGGAATATCTTGTTATCTGTTCAAAATAATCAAACGATGTTTTATCTGGTGTTTTTTTAATTGATTCATTAAAATTAAAACCTTTACCATGGTCAATAATAACAGCTTCAAATTCATCTTTTGATACAATATACATGACGGTTATTTCACGCATCTCAGGATCATAACTAATATTGAGATTATGTTCTTTTCTTATTGTTTCCTGAATGGCATTGGTTAAAGCTTCATCCATTGACAGTATTATTTCTTCTATTTCTTCTTTAGGGTATTGCATTTCATTAAGATCAGTTAAAAGCCTGTCAATAACCATGGGGACAGTCTGGCTGGTTGCATTATAGCTATCTATATACTTTTTAACATCATTGTTGTTATTACTGTAGCTCATATTCACCACTAAAATGATAGCACACTTTAATTTTATTACAAGTATTAAACATTAAATATAAGTATTTGGTATTGTACTTGTTTAAAACATTATAAAACTTTTATGCAATTAAACAATTGAACCAATTTCTAATTTAGTAAAATGTCAACTAAATTTAAAGAAACAATACTTTACTGTATACATCGGTTATTCAATGTTTTTTCTAATTATATTTTAATTTTATGTTGAATTATATCCATTATATATATTGTATGTATACCAGTTTTTTAATTTTATTGTAAATATGAGCATTTTACCAACTTCTTTTTGAATATATTTCATCAATGATATATATTTTCATCCTTAATTGGTTCCAACGAATCAAAATCATTCTTATTATAGTATTATAGGTTGTTTTTTATTTATAACCGATAGTTACTTTTTAACAGGGTAAAGAATGTATATGAAAATCTTTTGCACATTGCTCATATCAATTATTTCGTTCATGGGATGCAGCTGTGGAAAATATTATTCTGAAGCAAAACAGATAGTTGATGATTTAAATATGGAATCATTGCTAGGCCAGATGCTCATTATAGCTGTTCCATCGAATAAAATAGATGAAAAAACTATTACTATTATAAAAAATTACAGACCAGGTGGAGTAATACTATTTGGATATAATTTGAATAATGGTTCCTGTAAATCACTTGCACATGATCTTCAGAAACTTGCTATGGAATCTATTGGAATACCTTTATTTATATCAATTGACCAGGAGGGTGGAAGAGTAAAAAGAATTCAAAGTGGCATAACACAATTCCCGGGTAATTTTGCACTGGGTGTTGTCAATGATCCATCAAAAACATATACCATGGCACAAATTTTAGGAATACAATTAAGACTATCAGGGATAAATATGAATTATGGTCCTGTTGTTGATGTCAATAATAATCCAGATAATCCTGTCATTAATATCAGATCCTTTGGATGCGAGCCGGCTCTATGTGCATCATTAGGTGGAGCATATATTGAAGGTTTGCAAAATTCACGATGTATTGCCGTTGCCAAACATTTTCCTGGACATGGGGATACCTATCAGGATTCACATCTGACATTACCTGTTATTTACAAATCATTGTCTCAACTGGAGAATGTTGAATTTGTACCATTTAAACAGGCCATCGATGCAGGGGTTGAATGCATAATGACAGCCCATATTGCGTTCCCCAGGTTGGGGATTAATATTCCTGCAACCATGTCTTCATTTTTTCTGAATGATATTTTGCGTAAATCACTAAAATTCAAAGGATTAATAATTACTGATGACCTTGAGATGAAAGGTATTTCTGGAATACAATCATATGGCAATGCAGCAGTAAATAGTATCAAAGCTGGTGCAGATATTTTGTTAATAAGCTCCTATGACAATCATGTTCAGGAGATTATTGATTCGTTGAAAAACGCTTTAGCTAATGGTGATATTTCAGTAGAATTAATTAAATCAAAAGCAACAAAAATTCTGGAATTGAAGCTCCGGTATAACATAATGCAAATCAAAGATGGCAAACTTTTATTAAAAAATTATGAGCCTGAACCTGATGATCTAAAACTCTTACAGCAAGCAGATGCTCTTAATACAGAACTATCCCAGAGTTCTATTGTGTTTTATTCAAAAAACACGATACATGATTTTGTAATCGATAATCGCAATACGTATGCTGAAGTTACTTCAAAAAATGACAATCTTATTAGTATTTTTAAAAAAGAAAATGTAATAATGGATTTTCCGGCAAGTAATAAAAAGAACAAAATACTATTGATTGATGCTTCATCATATTCAATAACCGAATTACATATTTTGCTGAAATCATTGCAATCTTATAACAAAGTATTGCTACTTATTACTGGCAATCCATACCCTTACATCAAACACTTTGGAAACTATTCCATGCTCATGTCATTTTCCGATACTGATGAATCATTACGTCAACTGGCATTGTGTTTGAAAGGTGTATTTGAACCAAAAATTTCACATCCCTGTTTACCTGGTAATACTCAATGAATTTAGGAATTTACATCCATATTCCATTTTGCCATAAAGAAAAATGCGATTATTGTGATTTCTATTCAATACCGGTAAAAAAGAATAAAAGCTGGCATACATTAATTGAAAAGTATATAAAAACACTTTGTGCGGAAATAATATATTATTCAACTGAATTTCAAGATCATGTCGTTGATACTATTTACTTTGGGGGTGGTACCCCATCATTACTTGAAAGAAATCATTATGCAACCATTGTAAATACAATAAAAAATTATTACGCGATAGCTCTTGATATTGAAATCACTCTTGAATGCAACCCTGATCATTATTCATTGAATTATATTAAAGAATTACAATCAGTTGGAATTAACCGTTTTGTACTGGGAGTCCAGACCCTTGACAAAAGAGCACATGAATATATTGGTAGAAAACCAAAACCTGCCGGTAGGGAAATAATAGAAGAATTTTGCAGTATTCCTGATATTATTTCATGTATTGATATCATTGTTGGTATTCCCAAACAAACTGTTACAAGCTACATTTATTCACTGAACACAATAATACAGTGTAAACCCAAACATATTTCTGCATATATATTAACCTTTGAAAAAAATACTGTCTTAAGCTCACGAGTTCCACACTCAGAAAAGTTTTCAAACTTTCAGCGTACAATGTTTGAAAAAACAATAACAATTCTTACCACTTCAGGTTATCGTCATTATGAAGTTTCAAATTTTGCACTACCACAATTTGAATCGCGCCATAATTGTAAATACTGGAATTTTGAAGAATATATAGGCTTTGGTGCAGGTGCGCATTCTTTTTACAAACAAAGACGATATTATAACAGCAATCTTAACGATTATCTCAATAATCCTATTGACAGCCGTATAGAAGATGTCCGGACAATAAAGGATATTGCTATAGAATACCTTATGAATAAATTACGTCTGATAGACGGGTTTTTTCTCAATGAATTGTATATAAAAACCAATTATGTTCCATCCTCAGGATTTAAAGATGCTATTGAAATATTAATTGAAAAAAAATTATTACAACGTTCTATCATAGAAGGGCAGGATAAATTGCAGTGTACTTATGAAGGTATGTTTATGTTAGATTCAGTTTTATTTGAATTGATGAATAGTATTTAATCTTTAACTACAAAATATTTGCTGTAAATGGTGTTTATCCTTGCATAATAATCTGCAAGGCGTTCATTGTTAATCAACGTAAAGTAATATGCAAGGAATTGAGAGCCACGTACAACATAATTATTTAAATCACGCCCTCGTAATCCTTTGATAATTTCAACATTCCCTTTTTCAATATATGCAAGTCCCAATGCAATATAGCGTTGCAAATTGGATATATCTCTCTTCAGTTCATCATCATTACTGGCCACTAACTGTGAAACTTTAATCTCATCCAAACCACCTGATAATAAGAAATATTTCTTTATATCTTTCATTGAAGTGGCAATAGTGGCTCTGTTAACAGCATCTTTGAATAATGCAGAGAATTTTTCAAAGGCAACCAGTTTTTCCTGGTCAGTTTCTGGTTCATTACCAAATATTTTTTTATAAAGATTAAATGCAATCTTTTCTACTTCCTGACAATCAGGATCTGCATTTATTACTGCTTTTAATTTATGATAATTCTTTGGGTTTCTGTCCAATATTTTGATATAGAGATTAACACCATTCAGTGCTTCAAGATATATTGGCAAATTACCAGATGAAAAATCCCTTTCAGTATATTTTTTCATTCCTTCAATAATCATCGATGATTGGGCAGTAATAAGAAGCGCATCCATATCAGGCTGGAAATCTCTGGATGAGCGTTTACGTATACTATCTGAACTATCTTTTTCAGGTTTAAAATCTTCTGTATCGTCATCTACTTTTCTGTTTTTTGCAGTACCATGTTGCTTTTTTTCTTCAATTTCATCATCCAATTTAAACAAATCATCATCAAAAGAAAACTCATCAATCTCTGACATTACAGCAAACCTCATTAAAATTATTAAATCAATTATATCTATTTACAAAGATAACCGGTATATATCATTTTTTCAAGCTCTTTTATAATTAATTATTCTTAACATCATCATGTCCGTACATTTCTATTCTTAATTTTCGTAATTCATTATTCATGTAATTCCATGTATACTGTGCCAGCTGTTCAACAGTCATATCTTTATATGTTTCAGGTGTTATCTCATCAAGTACCCTTAAAGTAATTTTATGTTTGCCATGATAATCAATGCTGTATTTTGGCAATGCAAAGCGTGTTCCTTCAATAATAACAGGCATGATAGGAACATTCATGTTCTTTGCCAGTATAAAAGCACCCATTTTAAACTCCTTAAGATGACCATCAGGTGATCGTGTTCCTTCAGGGAATATAAATACAGGGCTACCTTCTTTTAAATGCATTTCACAATCCTGTAACATCTGTACACTACTTTCCTTAACACCTCTAAATAACCTTACATATCTGTTCAGGAACATATTCCAGCCAATTACTGGTACCTTAAAAATTTCTGCCTTTGAAACCCATTTAAAATGTTTATATAGCCTGAATGCAACCAGTATATCCAGCTGCGACTGATGGTTTGATACAAATACATATGGTACATTATTTCGTATCTTATTCCTTCCTTCCACTTTTATCTTCCACGGAGGCATCACATAGGTATATAATGAACCCCAGAAACATGTGAGTAAATGTAACAACCGTAACCTTTTATCAAATGGGTAGGTGAAAATTCTTATTAATAATGCAACTACAAAGAAAATCAATGAAGTAACAGCTACACATGTTAGAAAAAGCGCTGTAATTAATTTACCTTTCATACTGGTTAAACTCCGTTGCAAATAGGTTATTATAATGTTATCTGTATGTTGTTTACAGGGTAATATTGACTGCTATATGTAGCAAACTCTGTTGAAAACAAAATATACTTCTTATCATAGTAAAAATCAACAAAATATTTTATTTTTATAGAATTTTAATATGTCATTAGTACTGCTCAAAACTACTTTATAGTATATAATAATTGAATTTAATACCACCACTAACGGCAGCAAAGATAATAAAGCATTTTTTGCCTTATAAAAGTTAACGAATAAATATTAATATTATTTTATGCATTATTTTGTACAAAATCGATGAATTGAGGAATAAATTCAAATATATCAGCCACTACTCCATAATGCGAAACATTAAAAATTGGTGCGTATGGATCTTTATTTATTGCTATTATTGTTTTTGCCCCTTTAATACCAGCCACATGCTGCGAAGAACCTGAAATTGCACAGGCAATATATACTTTGGGTGCAATGCTTTTCCCTGTTATGCCAATCTGCTTGCTATATGGTAGCCATCCATAATCACATACAATACGTGATCCTGCTACAGCACTGTGTGGAAAAACTTTTGCAAATTCATATATCAAATTTAAATTTTCCCTTGAACCAATTCCTTTGCCTGCACCAACAATTACATCAGCCTCATCCAGTGATGTATCCTTCATATCCTTTGTAATAAAATTACAATATATATGTTTATTGACTTCAGGGATGTGAATCGTCGTTATGTGTTGTGTTTGCACATCAGTAATGGTATATGGCTCAAAGCTGCCAGGAAGTACTGTAAGTATTATTGGAGTATCATTTATAACAATATGGCGATCTAACTTGCCAGCGTGGCTACCACGTGTTACTGTAATACGTTCAGCAACATCTAAAGAATGTATTTGAGTAATACACTGTGCATTAATACTAACTGATAGTGCTGGGATATAGTCTATCGAAAATGGTGTATGCATCCCAATAATATACGAGGCATTAACTTCTCTGATAACTGAAGAAATATACTTAACAAGAACATGTGCACTGTACTGCTCAATGTTTAAATCTAATATAAAGGTTTTAAACTCACTTGAACAGTAACTATCGCCACCAATATTTCCAAAGGGAATCAATATATATATAGGCATAGTATTGTTTTTAGCAATTTTCTTTGCAGCAGATAGCATTTCTAATGTTGAAGGATTTATTGTACGGCTTTTAACATCAGCAATAATTAAAATACTCATAGTGCCTCACAAAACTGCATTTTTATGGAGAATAGTATAAAGCTCAGTAACCTTTTGTGAAATGCTTCCCTCAATAAACTGGCATTGCGTGGTTTTTTGTGGCATGGTAAAATAGCTTTTAGTTTTCCCAGTGGACGTTATTAAATCTTGTTTGATAATTGCAATTTCCTGTTTACGTGCTCGCAGTACGTTTGACAGGGAAGGGTAGCGTGGTTTATGTATACTTGATTGTACCGAAATGACACACGGTATGTGTAATTCATACATCAGTGATTCCTGTGCATCCAACTCACGGGTTATGGTTATGGTAGTATTATTAAGCGATAGTTCCGTTACACCAGTGGCATGTTTATATCCTAACATTGCTGCAATCAGCTGTCCTGTTTGCTGATTCATTGTATCTTCGGACATTACACCAGTGAATATAATGTCATAGTTTTGTTGTGCAAATTGTGTTATTGCCTGTGCAATTACGTATGGATTATGTAATCTATCATCGTCGGATTGTATGTGAAAAGCTTCATCAACTCCCATTTCCAGTGAACGTCGTAATGCTTTTTGTAATCGATGGGGTCCAACAGAAACAGCATGTATGTACGATGTTAAACCACAATCTTTTAACTGCAATGCTTCTTCAAGGGCATATTCATCATACCGATTAATCACATATACTGTTTTTTCGTCATATTCAGGTATACCATCATTTAAATACACTAATGCATTGGTATCGGGAACCTGTTTAATGCACACAAGGATTTTAAATTTATTTTCCATAATTTGTACCTGATAGTATATGTTGCGATTACAATGGATAGCTATAATAATTTTTACTGTAAATCCATCATATTATAATAGATAAAAAAAATCAACAAAATAACGAACGTTCGTTATATTTTTCTTGACTTTTTCTACAGTGAATTTACAGTGTATATTATATGATAATTTTAATTAATAAATTCATACACAATTAACAGCTCATCACAATCTTTACATGTGGCAGGCGTGTTGTATTTATTAGCAGGACTATAGTATGAGTGAAATATTGGTTATACGGCATGGCCAGGGTTCTTTTGGTCAGGGTGATTATGATAACCTTTCAGAAAAAGGCTATAATCAATCCCAGATTCTAGCTGAATATTTATACAACTATCGCTATAAGAATAAAAAAATTGATGCACTATATTGTGGTACACTAAAACGACAACAACAGACCGCCCAAACTATCATTAAGTATTTTGAATTGAAGGGCGTTCAGTTACCTGAACCAAAAATTGATAGGCGGTTAAATGAATATGATTCAATAACAATAATAAAAACATTATTTCCTGTTTTGCTTGATGATGAACCTTCACTTGAAGAGGAGATCAAGCAGATATATACAGATAAAAAAGCTTTTCAGCGCGTATTTGAAAAAGTTATGCGTTACTGGGTAAAATCACAGACAAATTATGAAGGAATTGAATCATTTTCAGAAGTCAAGCAACGGGTAAAATCTGCTATTACTGAAATTATACAGGAAAACGGAAGAGGAAAAAATATTATTGTTGTTTCATCAGGTGGAATTATTGGTGCTATTGTCCAGATGGTTCTTGGTTTTGATGATGAAACTGCAATGCGCCTTACATGGCAGATAGTTAACACCTCATTGACTCATCTCAGATATAACGAAAAAGAACTCATTTTAGCATCGTTTAATTTTTTCCCACATATTGAGTTAGCCGATGATCCATCTCTTAAGACGTATAGATGATGTAACATTTTAAGGAGGGTATTATGGATTTTGAAATCAGTGATAAGATGAAAGCCATTCTGGAACTTATTGATGAATTTGTGGAAAAAGAACTCATCCCGCTTGAACAGGAATTTGCTCGTAATGATATCAAGGCAATGCTGCCAGTTCTTGAAGAAAAACGCAAAATGGTAAAAAAGATGGAGTTATGGGCACCACAGGTTCCAAAGGAATATGGTGGGATGGGCCTTGATTTAGTAGAACACGGTCTTGTCTCTGAGTCATTAGGAAGGACTCCATTGGGCCACTATGTATTTGGCTGTCAGGCACCTGATGCAGGCAATATTGAAATACTGATTAAATATGCAAATGATGAACAGCGTGAAAAGTATTTGCTGCCACTTGTTCGTGGGGAAATACGTAGTTGCTTTTCCATGACCGAGGTTGACCTGCCTGGATCTAATCCAGTATTGCTTGATACAACCGCAGTTAAAGATGGTGATTACTACGTAATTAACGGGCATAAATGGTATTCAACTGCCGCAGACGGCTCAAAATTTTCAATTGTTATGGCTGTCACCAATCCTGAAGCACCAACATACCTTCGTGCAAGCATGATTATTGTACCTACTGATACTCCTGGCTTTAATCTGGTGCGCAATATTCCGGTTATGGGTCACGAAGGTAGTGATTATTTCAGTCATGGTGAAATATTATTACAAAACTGCCGTGTACCGGTAACAAATTTATTGGGCCCTGAAGGGCAGGGTTTTGTGATAGCTCAGGAAAGATTGGGTCCAGGGCGTATTCATCATTGTATGCGCTGGCTTGGAATCTGTAAACGCGCATTTGATTTAATGTGTGCCCGTGCCAACAAGCGGATTATTTCCCCTGATGGCAAAACACTTGCAACCCGCCAGATTATTCAGGAATGGGTTGCCGAATGTGCAGCTGAGATTCAGGCAGCACGCCTCATGACTTTACAGGCAGCGTGGAAAATAGAGCACTTGGGTCAAAAAGAAGCACGCATTGATGTGTCGCTTATCAAATTTTATGTGGCAAATGTTATGCAAAAGGTTATAGACAGAGCATTGCAGGTTCATGGTGGTCTGGGAATGACTGATGATACTATATTGGCCTTCTTTTACCGACACGAACGCGCTGCACGTATTTATGATGGTGCTGATGAGGTGCATAAGTCAGTTGTTGCTAAAAGGATCTTGTCAAGCTATGAAGGCAGAGAAGTCAGATAGTATTCATATTGTTGACCTGGAAAACTTTAACAGTTTTAAAAAAAGTATAAAGTTTATCCTTGATGATATTGTAAGTAAGTTATATGATGATAATAAGCTGCTTATCAGGGTTAAGAAATCTCCACAATCCATTGAAAATCTTAAACGGATTATTCATACGGCAATAGCAATAAGCAATAAAAAAGGCTATGCTGTAATGAGCATACGCGAACTGTCAGCAGTATCATCGTTAAGTATTGGTGCATTATATGCATATTTCCCTTCAAAAGATGAATTACTGCATATCATTCAACAGTATGGCCGCTCATCTGTAGAAAAGGTATTATCCGAAACACTGGTGCATACATCATCTTCAAAAGATAAATTATATAATTTTATCCGTGCTCACATCTTTATCAGTGAAGTTTTAAAAGACTGGTTTTATTTCTCATACATGGAAACACGATATTTCACTGGCTCTGAATATAATAAAACAATAGAAGGTGAGCTGTTAACAGAATCTCTGATAAAAGATATTATTGAAAATGGTATAAAAAATAATGAATTCCGTTCAGATATACAGGCGTCATTGATTGCCTCAATAAGCAAGGCCATGTTGCAGGACTGGTACCTGAAACGCTGGAAATACACTAAAAGAGGAGTAACGCCTGATGAATATGCACTTGAATGTTTTAAGATATTATACAACTATATAAAACTTTGAAAACTGGAGGAATCTTTTATGGATAATTATATTGATAAGCCAACTGACATCAGGGAAGGTGAAACGATAGATGGGAAAATAGTACTGGATTATCTTATACAGCATGTCCCTGATATTAAAGGGCCTATTGAGATAAAACAATTTCCTAGTGGATTTTCAAACCTTACATATTTTATCAAAGCCGGGGACATAGAAATGGTGTTAAGAAGGCCCCCTTTTGGCAAAAAGGCAAAAACTGCTCATGATATGCATCGTGAATACTCAATACTGAAAGCATTAAAACCTGTATTTCCATATTGCCCAACACCTCTTGTATACTGTGATGATGAATCAGTCATTGGCGCTAAATTCTATGTTATGGAACGCATTAAAGGGATTATATTACGTAAAGAACTCCCGCCAGGATTATCATATACACCCGAAGAATTCCGATACCTTTGTGAGCAGTTACTGGATATACAGTGCCAGCTTCATTCACTGAATTATAAAGAAATTGGACTGGAAAATTTTGGCAAACCCGAAGGATATATTGAACGTCAGGTTAATGGATGGATTGCACGCTATAAAGATGCTCTGACTCCTGATGCTCCACTGTACACTGAAGTCATTCAGTGGTTACAGGAAAAAATGCCAAAAACACCAACACGGGCTGCGGTGATTCATAATGACTATAAATTTGATAATGTTGTTTTGGATATTAATGACCCAAAAAGGATAATTGGTGTTCTTGATTGGGAAATGGCAACCATTGGTGACCCGGTTATGGATTTGGGTAATTCATTAGCTTACTGGGTTGAAAAAAATGATCCGGAAGAAGTACATCTTATACGTTTAATGCCTACCCATCTTGATGGAGCACTTACGCGAAAAGAACTGGTGGAGCGCTATCAAGAAAAAAGTGGTATTGATATGAGTGATTTTGATTACTTTTTCTGCTTTGGATTATTCCGACTTGCAGTAATAGCTCAGCAGATTTATTATAGATTTTATCATGGTCAAACCAAAGATAAACGATTTGCTATGTTAATTGTTGCTGTACAGGTTTTAGAACGACAGGCAAGGAAGGTTATAGATAACTCAAAACTTTAATTTACATCCTTTTCTAAAATCTCTTTAGTAAGATTCATGTAATCTACGGCACCATTACTGTTGGGCTTGTATTCAAATATAGTTTTTCCCCAGCTTGGTGCTTCTTGAAGCAATACATTTTCACGTATTAGCGTTTCAAACAATTTACCTGGAAGTCGCTTTTTAGTTTCTTCAATTACCTCAACGTTTATTTGTTTTTTTGGATTAAACATGGTACCAATAATGCCGGTTATTTCAACCTCTTTGTTGAGTCTACGTTTTACCATTTGTACCGCTTCAAACAGATTATACATACCATGGAATGGCAAAAACTGAACCTGGAGAGGAACCAGTATCTCATGAGCAAATGTCAGAGCATTCAGTGTCAGTATCCCCAATGAAGGAGGGCAATCTATCAGGATAAAATCATAACCTGAGATACCTTCCAATGCTTCTTTTAATAAAAATTCTTTGGCAGGCAATGGAATAAATTCAATATCTTTCAGTTCATTTTTTGATGGGAGAATATGTAATCCATCCCTATCAATTATTACATCTTTATATGCAATTTCCCCTTTAAGCACATTATATACTGAATATGTTAAATTATTGGGGTTATACCCAAAATGGTATGTTGACTGAGCCTGATGGTCAATATCAATAACAAGAACTTTTTTCCCTAAAATCTGTAAGGCAGCGGCAATGTTAACGGTACTGGTAGTTTTGCCAACGCCTCCTTTGTTGTTTGAAATAGCAATAATTCTCACTGGAATAATCCTGAAATAATGTTTATGTTACAGTTACTATCGCACACGTTAAAACATATTTTTAATAAAATTTTTCTTATTGTATCTATAAAAGTATTGCATATTAATATACTATTCATTTGTGCTTCCATATATGATACATAACAATAAAATACAAGTAAAAAAATCAAAATTACGCCAAACACTCAAAGCATCATTCCTTGACGGAATATTTGCAAGCATAATGTTTGGTTGCGTTCAGGATTACTTTACCCCGTTTTTGCTTTTGATCAAAGGCACTGTTGTGCACGTGGGAATATTAAGTGCAATTCCCAATATAACAGTTTGGCTCCATTGGTAACCCTGCATGGGCAAGCCTGATGAGCGATCTCATCCCCGCGCACAAAAGGGGAAAATACTTTGGATTCAGAAATAGCATTCTTGGAGTTTTACTTGTTCTGGTGTCATTATCAGTTGGAATCACACTGCGGTTTTCTCCCGCAGAGTATATCATGCAAACATTTTTTGTAGTATTCCTTATAGCTTCCATCAGTAGGTTTATCTCATTCTACTATCTTTTGAAAATGCACGAACCGCCATTTGAAATTGAAAAGGCAAGCATAGTCCCAGCAAATATATTTAACAGCATTAAAAAAAATGATTTTTTAATTTTTATAGCTTTTATGTCATTAATGAATTTTGCTGTATATCTATCAGCACCATTTTTTGCAGTTCTCATGCTACAACATCTTTCATTTTCCTACTTTGAGTATTCATTAGTTACGGTTAGTGCTCCTTTTATTATGTATATTGCCATGCACTCGTGGGGCAACATAGCTGATAAAATTGGTAATGCAAAAGTATTAACTATCACATCACCATTAATAGCGATAGTCCCCATATTATGGGTTTTGAATTCTCATATTGTTTACTTGCTTATTGTTCAGATATTTTCCGGGCTTGTATGGTCCGGGTTTACTATTAGTTCATTCAATTATATGTTTGATGCATCAGTAAGTTCCAAACGTGTTAGATATATCTCATATTTAAATCTCATTAATGGCATAATGATTAGCGCTGGAGCCGTATCAGGTGGTTATTTAATACAGATATTGCCCCCAGTTAACGGAAGTAGTATTTATACAATGTTACTTGTATCGGGAATTCTTCGATTGAGTATAACCATTGTTTTTGGCAAACGATTAAAGGAAATGAGATTGGTTAAAATATAATATAAGCTGTTTTCCTTATTTAAATAAAAAAATTAAATAAATTCTAATAAAATGTTGACAACTTAGCGAAATATTAGTATATATGTTACAAACAGTAAGGTTGTAAGTATAAGTTTTATTTTTCGTAAAAATTCCTTCCGGAGTTTTAAAAATAAAACTAATTCACATCTTACTGATAAGGCTTTTAGCCGTATTTTATTTATTTAAGGAGTTTTTCACATGCCTAAAGGTACAATCAAGTGGTTCAATGAAAAAAAAGGTTTTGGATTCATTTCCAAAGAAGACGGTAGCGATGTATTTGTACATTATACCGGTATTATTGGTAACGGTTTCAGGACATTAAAAGAAGGACAAAAGGTTGAATTTGAGATCGAAAGCAGCGATAAAGGTCCGCGAGCTGTTTCCGTTAGAGCGATATAATACAATTGTAAAACCACTTATCAAAAGCCGCCATCGTTGGCGGCTTTTTTATTTGTTATATAGGATTTTTTAAAGAATTTTCTGTGTGAATTAGAAATCTTTCAAACAATTCAGTATGGTCAATACCAAAGGCTTCTTTAAAGTATGTCTGACGCATCATAATTATCTGTGTAATTCCAAAAACCTGGCCCCATAGTATTACCATAAGCTGTCTTGGTGTCAGAGTTGTATGTATGCTCCCTTCCTGTATGCCATATTCTATAGCTTTCAATATCAAATCAGTATTGTTATCGGCAATTTTTTGGCACTCATTTTTATAAAATCCTATACCGTTTGAAACTTGTGCTGGATAGTATATACAATTTCTAGCTTCATACGTCATTATAATGTTAAAATAATGAGGATATTCAAGAAAGAATGTAAAAAAAGCCTTTCCCATACTGTAAAGCTTAGTATGTCCTTCAACTGGGTTATCATATGCTTCCTGTAATTTTTTATTGAATAATTTAAGTGCATCTAAAACCACAGCCAAGAATAATTCTTCTTTATCCTTAAAATAATGATAAAGTGTTCGTTTATTATAACCTGCACGTTGTGCTACTTCGTCGATAGTTGTTGTATCATATCCTTTCTGAAAAAATATTCCCTGTGCAATTTGAATAAATCTGTTTACTTTTTGTTCTTTCTCCCATTGCATTCTTTCAGCTTTTTTCATAGTCTTGCAAGTTCCCGAATTTAATTATCAATATATAACAAATAAAGATTAGTAATAATAAAGTATCATATTCTTAACATAGGTATTATAATATTTTCATTAAATATACGAATGCTTTCAAGGAAATTCTTATGTAATAGTAAAGTCAAATAAAAAATTTTCCTTGACATATTTCACTATAGTGAATTATTTTTCATTATAGTGAAATTTATGGGGGGGGGTCTATGGATTCTTTACATTCAGTCTTTTTAATCAGCTTTTTTATTCTTACTCCGGCTATAATAATATATTGCTGCTACAGATTCCCTTTGATAAATAAAATTGGACCTGTATTATTGTGTTATATTGCTGGGATAACAATAGGTAATATAGGAGTTCTTCCTGATAATGCAAAACAAATTCAGGATATTGGATCCAATATTTCTATTGTATTGGGTATTCCTCTACTTCTTTTTACTATCAATGTTAAAACCTGGTTTAAGTTAGCAGGTAAAGCGTTGCTATCATTTACCCTGGGAAGCGTTGCGGTTGTTATTATTGTCTTTATTGGATACATATCATTTAAACATTCCATACCCGATGCATGGAAGATTGCCGGGATGCTTATTGGCGTTTATACCGGTGGTACTCCTAATTTGGCTGCTATTAAGGAGGCGTTACAGGTTGATTCAACCACATTTGTTATTGTGCATACATATGATACTGTGTTCTCAATGCTCTATATAATCTTTTTGGTATCAATAGCTCAGAGGATTTTTTTAAAATTTCTTCCAGCTTTTTCAGTTGTAAATGATGAAGAAAAAAATGCAAAAACTGATGAAGACATAAAACTTTATGGTGATATTTTTACCAGGAAAATATTTCCTCAACTTATCATTGCATTATTACTGTCAACTGTGGTTGTAGCTATCTCATTTGGAATTTCACTCGTTGTTCCTCAACAATATCAAACAATGATTGTTATTCTTGCTTTAACCACAGTTGCAATACTTTTTTCGCTCAGTCCTTATGTTCATAATCTTAAAAGAACATTCCAGTTTGGGATGTATTTAATTTATATTTTTTGCACAATAGTTGGTTCAATGGTTAATGTTGACAATCTTATTCATATTAACATGTACCTCCTGTTTTATGTGTTCATCGCAATTTTTGGAAGTTTACTTTTGCATGGCATTTTTTGCAAAATATTCTCAATCGATACTGACACCTACATCATTACTTCAGTAGCTGGTATATGTTCACCACCATTTGTACCTGTAGTTGCTGATGCGCTTCACAATAAATATATTATTTTATCAGGAATTACTACTGGTGTTATTGGTTATGCAATAGGCAATTATCTGGGTATTACGTTGGGGTATTTATTGAGTAGCATGTAAGTTTTCAACGGCGATTACTTTATATTGTAATATTATTTAATAGTATAGGAGGAATTAATGAATTTCGATCAACTACCTCACAAAGGATTATCATATACTAAAGTACTATCTCTTATGAAGCAGTATGGAGTTAATGATGCCAGCTGGAAAAAAGGAAAAACATTCAGCCTTGTCTATCACAGGGATGATACACATACAAAATTTTTACAAAAAGCATTTGAACTGTATTTTGATGAAAATGGCCTCAACCCAATGGCATTTAAAAGCCTTAAACAGTTTGAACATGAAGTAGTTAAAATGACAGCACATATGCTCCATGCTGGGAATGAAGCCTGTGGTACTATGACTTCCGGAGGTACTGAAAGCTGCCTTTTAGCTGTTAAAACATACCGTGATATGGCACGAACTCAACGACCATGGATAAAGAAGCCGGAAATGGTGGTACCCGAAAGCATTCATGTTGCATTTGAAAAAGCTGCTGAATATTTTGGCGTGAAAATTGTTCACGCACCATTGGATAAAGATTTTAAAGTAGATGTTAAAGCCGTTGAAAAACTCATCAACCGTAATACTATTCTTATTGTTGGCTCAGCGCCCTGTTATCCGTATGGTGTCATTGATCCAATTGATTTATTAAGCCAGATAGCAATTAAGAAAAAGTTACCTCTTCACGTTGATGCGTGCTTAGGTGGATTTCTATTACCATTTGTTGAAAAGTTGGGCTATAAATTGCCACCGTTTGATTTCCGTGTTGAAGGAGTAACATCAATGTCTGCTGATGTCCATAAGTATGGTTTCAGTGCAAAAGGTGCTTCGGTCATAGTATACAGAAATATTAATTATTTACGTCATCAATTCTTCATCTATGAAGATTGGTGTGGCGGAGTTTTTGCCTCACCAGCCTTGCTTGGAACACGACCAGGTGGAACAATAGCAGCAGCATGGGCAGCAATGGTTGCTCAGGGTGAACAAGGGTATATGCATAATGCAAACATTATTATGGAAACTACACAAAAAATTCAAAAGGGTATTTCATCCATTAAAGGGATGGAAATATTAGGCACACCTCATATGAGTGTTTTTGCATACCGTTCGGTTGATCCTGAAGTCAATACGTTTGCCATTGGTGATATATTAGAAAAAAAGGGATGGCATGTTGATCGATTACAGCGCCCTGATGCCCTGCATGCAATGATTACACCAGTACATGCTAAAGTAGCTCACCAGTTCATTAATGATGTGAAAAATGCATTTGAGCATGTTAAAAAGAACCCCCATCTGGCGTACGAAGGAAGCGCAGCAATGTATGGTATGATAGCACATATACCCATGCGCAAAATGGTAAGGAATAATATATTAAAAATGATGGAAGGCATGTATGGTCCTACAGGCCAGATTCCTGATTTAAGCATGGAAGAAGATACTAAAGAAGACTTTGCGATGAAAGCAGGCAAATGGTATCTTAAACTAAGAGATAAATTAATTAAGTAAAATAATCAGTACATTAAATGCACTTTTTTTGTTTATGCCACTCGTACAATGCTATAGATACTGCTACGGTGGCATTCAGTGATTCTACTGTATGAATTGGTATCTTTAATTTTACTGCTTTATCTATTACAGGCAACCCGGGTCCTTCAGTTCCTGCCACCAGAATAGCTTTTGGTGGGAATTTGTAATCGTATATATGTTCTCCTTCCATATCAAGTGCAAGAATAGGGCAGGATATTGTCCTGGTATTAAGCATATTCAATGCTGGCCCTTTTTCAATGGTACAATGAAACACTGCTCCAGCAGATGCCCTTACTGCCTTTTGATGAAAAGGATAGGCAGCATTTTCACACACAATAATATGTTTAACACCAAACGCAACAGCACTGCGTATGGCAGCACCCATATTAACGGGATCCTGAAAGGGAAGCATGAGCGATAGTTCCTGGCAGGTGTAATCCCACTGAGTAAGGGCTGGCACCTGTACAGCCATCACTGGCTGATCTGCTTCCGTAATATCTATCTCATTAAACAGCGATTTTTTCAGGATAATAATTCTTTCTTTGCCAAAGTTTGAAATTAGATGTAAAAATTCCATGTCTGATTCTACATACTCATCATATATAATTAAATATTTGCACAACTCAGGTTTTGAATTTATTAATTCCTTAATTATTTTTTTCCCGGAAACAAACGTGGTATTGTACTTTTTTGGGTTAAGTGCAATCTTTTTAAATTCTTTGAATCGCTTGTTTTCAGATGACGTTACTGCAATGCCATCGGTTGATGAACCATCCTTAGCAATATAATAAATTTTCTTTATTTCATTGGTTGTCTTTTTATAAACAACAAGCCTTCTTTGATATGTTGTATCAGGCAACGTATAATGTTTATCAAGTACCAAACTATAACTTCCATGTTCATCTATTTTTTCTTCATCAACGGCAGGTCCTTTCATAAATATAATAAGATTATCCTTGATTAAAAAATGTCTGCATCGATGCAATGTTTCTGCAATGGATTCAACAGCACGAGTGATTACACCATGCACGTTAAAAAATGATTTTTCGGTAACTAAGTGAGGGTATATTTCTACATTATCAAGGTGCAATTCATTTTTTACGATAGAAAGAAATTCAATTCTTTTGTGTCTGCTTTCTGCTAATATGAAAGATTTATTTCTATGAACTATCGCCAAAGGAATTCCGGGAAAACCAGCACCGGTGCCAATATCAAGAAGTGGTGAAGGTACATCAATGAATGAAGTGATATATAATGAATCTACAAAATGTTTTACAATAATTTCGTCTATGTCTTTTATGCGCGTAAGGTCATGTGAATCGTTATATTGTAAGAGCAGTTTCAGATACAGGGATAATTGTTGTACAGCTTCATTACTAAATTGGAGAGAGGATTTTTTTAAATAGTTACTAATTTTTTGTTCATACATGATGCTACATTTACCATAGCACCTTCATGGGGTTTATCAGTTTATTATATTGCCATAGCGTAAAATGTAAATGAGGCCCGGTTGACCATCCAGTGGAACCAACTCTTCCTATAAACTGTCCTGCCTTAACTTTTTGCCCGGGACGAACGTTAATTGTAGACAGGTGACCATACAGAGTTTTAAAGCCTTCATCATGCTGTATGATTACTGCTTTGCCATATCCACCCATCCATCCTGATGAAATAACAACGCCGCCACGTGCAGCACCAACTGGGGTGCCATACGGAGCTGCTATATCAAGACCATTGTGAAATCCCCATTGCCTGAAAATGGGATGGACTCTTCCACCAAAAAATGAAGTAAGTCGGCCACCTAAAGGGGAACGAAACATTTCTCGGAGTGCAAATTGTTTTGCAAGCTGCGGAGTCATCACATCAGTTATTGGCCGTGCATCCTTTATATATACTGCAACAGGTTTATCCATTTTTGATACCAGGGATTTTATTCTGTAAAGTAAAAGAGACGGTGTAAGGACATTATTTTCTGGAACATTGTATAAATCGTGTAATTCACTGATTTCACTAATATTATTTACAAAATGCAAAACTCCTTTCTGAGAAGGTATAACTACTTTCTGGTCAATCTTTGCAACAATGCTTTCCCATAATGGGTTGGCACCAATCAGAGTATCTATATCAATATTATACTCTTTAGCTATCTTCCAGAAATTATCTCCCTTTTCAATTTGACAAACAGTGAAGGTAACACCAGGTATGTTAAGTGATTGAATGTAAGTAATATATTCATTTTCATTTGCAAAGATATCTGCAGGTTTTAATATGGTAGTATCAGAAATCTGTGTATTAAAAATTTTTACTATATATAATGAAATACTGAGAAAAGATATAATACTTACTGTTAAAATAATGAAAATTATTTTATTTTTATTCATCAGTTACCTGCCCGGGCAAATTGCGTTTATTGTTCTTTAAAATACATAAAATACTCAAATAACAAGCACAATACACCTATTATTTATTACGAGTATATTATCGATATTTATTGTCAAAAAAATTATGTTAATTGAATTTAGTCTGCATGGATTGTTTTTGCAGTCAAGAACTTTTTTTCTACAATGACATGTTTTATAAATGTAGTATACTATATGAGCCAGCGACCAGGATCGAACTGGTGACCTGCGCATTACGAGTGCGCCGCTCTGCCAACTGAGCTACGCTGGCTTTGTGTGTATAATTTATAGCAATAATACATTGTCAAATCAAAAATTATAAATTTAAATTTATAGTAAAGAAATTAAATTCAATATATTAATGGTCAATAATAAATGTAATGATTGCATAGTTAATTTCAGTCCAAATAGATTATTTTATAAAATATTCTTGATTATTTATGCCGATTTATTATAAGTAAACAAAATTTAAATAAAAAAATACATTTTTAGGGGTTTGGCATTATGGGGTCAATTATTTTGTTTAATTCCTTTTCTTTAGGGACATTAATTCCTTTTATATTTTTCATGACCACAGGATTATTTTTGCTCAACACAAAAAATAAATCCAGAGCAACTGAAGTTATGGGAAAAGCATATGTTCTTATGGGTCTTTTTAATGTGGGTTATCTTATTTCTTCAAGTATATATCACCCTTATGCTGCATTTCACAGATGGTGGACAGTCTTTTTTATCTTAATAGCAATTACATATTTTGGTTATTTCTATTTCTTCTTTCCCACTACGAAAGCACCAAGGGCAGCAAAAGTATATCTTATTACTGGGACCATCATTACCTTAATCTCACTTTCTGCATTTATTGTTGTATCTTTACAATCAAAGATAGTATATCAATTCAGGGGCCATTATTATGATTTTGATGCAGAGGATATCAGCAAGTATATAGGCATTATTATTATGTTTGGAATCCTGTGTTCATATATTGTTGCAGGATGGAAAATAGCTATTTCTTCAAAAGCCGAAAGGAAAGTAATACTATTGCTAATATTCTTTTCCATGGTTGGCACTATAGTTCCCTCTATTACAAATACATTGAGCAGAGCAGGAACTATTGACAGGGAAGTTTTTCACACAACCTGGACGCTTTTTAATCTTTTAGGCTTTTTCTTAAATTTTATAGCATACATTAATAACTCTAAAGACCGCATTTCATTTCTAGGTAAACTGATAGGAATAATTCTGGTTACTGTTTTATGTTTATTGCAGATAGTTGGATTCATTGTACTGCAGGATAAAGAAAATAATTTTGACAAAATATATTATCAGGCAACATTGCTGGCAGTATCTAATGAATCACCACAAGCAGAGCATTTATATATATCAAAATACAATGTTAACGATAACAAATGGTTAAAAAAACTTCCTGAAAATCTAGATGAAAAAGAAATTACTAATGAATTGATCAACACATATATCTGGAATCAGATTTTCACAGCTTCTGAAGATAACCTTTCTCAATCAATTATTTCTATTATTACCAGCAATACTAATAAATTTTTTAGAGGATATGCTCTTTCACTTCAAAACTACTGTACACATAATGCAAATGTTTTAAACAAACAAACATTGGTTGACTATTGCAAAATGCTTGATAAAAAAGTTTATCATCTTAATCATCAGATTTCTTCATTAAATACAAAAAATTTCAGGTCTTATTTAAAACAAATTCTTTCCAAACCTGATAAAGCAATCACAGGCTTTGTAACTGCAATTAATGAATTTATTGACCAATCCCCAGAAGAGGGTGAACAGTTAAAGCAAGCGGTCAAGCAATTTTTGTTACCAGTTCAATTCCCTCAACAAAGGACATACCATACAACATTGGATAATAAATCACATATTATCGCATATCGTATAATTGAAGATGATACCGTGACTGAAGTAGGTTTTCCATATGAGCTATACCGCAAACACATGAATTCAACGGTTATAACATTGATAATCATTGTAATTTCTGCTTATATCTTTATACGTTTTGCCATACGCTTATTTTTTGCCGGGATTCTTATAAAGCCAATTAGAATTCTCACTGAAGGGTTGCGTGAAGTAGATAAGGGCAATTTCAATATACATCTGCCAGTGCAATCAGGGGATGAATTTGGGTTTATAACCGGTGAATTTAATAAAATGGTTGAATCACTTCGCAATCTATTTCAATCAACGCAATCAAAATCTGAAGAAGTTAAACGGCTAAGCTCAGACCTCAATGTATCCGCCACTAAATTATACGATATTGCTCGTGAACTTTCTACCATAGTGGAAGAGACATCCAGTGCTTATGAGGAAATGTCTTCTTCATTTGAATCAAACCTTAGTGCTATAAAACAGCAAGCTGATAGCATGGATGTGATTAAAAATGATATTGAAGGTATAGATGTAAGCAGCAATCAGATATCACAAAGGATAACACGGTTATCCCATTCAATTGAACAGGCAGTGAAACAATCCGAAGATGGAGAAGTAACTATCACAAAGTCAATCAATGCTATTGAATCAATTGCTGAATATTTAAAAGAAGTTGAACAGACGATAGTCAATATTAATGAGATAGCTGATAAGATTAATTTACTGGCATTGAATGCTGCAATTGAAGCTGCACGAGCTGGTGAATCTGGTAAAGGATTTTCTGTTGTTGCAGATGAAGTTAATAAATTAGCTGACCAGACGGCTGATATTGTTAAAGGAATACACTCAACAATTTCTGAACAAGCCAGGATGATAACAAATGAAATTCAATACATAAGCAAGGCAACTGAAGCTATCAAAGCTATACGAAAAGGTATTACAGAAACATTTAATGTTCTTAAAGATACAGTTGACTTTACTAACGAGTTAAATATTAAAAATAAGGATATTAAAACAAAATTGGAATCTTTTAAAGAATTATCAGGCTCAGTATATAATTTTTCCATGGAACAGAAAGTTACTCTTGATGAATTAACGAAAGCTGTAAATGCAATCATAGATATAAGCCAGAAAGCACTGGAAAGTGCAGAGTTTGTTCAGGGATTTTCACGTATTCTCGATTTAAGTGCTCAGGAGTTAAGTGAAAGTATAGGCTATGCAACAAATGGTTTAAAGCAATCTGAGAATAATGATGATTAATAAAAATTAACTGAAAATTTTTTCAGTAATAATTTCTAAAAATACTTTTTAGTGTAACGTAACGTGTTATATAATACTGCCACCGAAACAGTCAAGGTTAGTAACGCATTTCCAGCCTTTAAAGAAGTTAATGAATGAATATTGTAATTTTTTTACAGAAAATATTTTAATTTGTTGCTAAAATAATAAAAATTATTTATATTTAGTATTAAATATATACTATTCATTTCTTCAAATAAAGTTGTAGTTTATATGCTTAATAAGGAGGGTGATAATGCCTACCTATGAATATGTCTGTACCTCTTGTAATGATAAATTTGAAATGTTTCAGTCTATAAAGGATGAACCAGTAAAAACCTGTTCAAAATGCGGGGGGGAAGTTAGACGTTTAATTGGATCTGGTGCAGGAATTATCTTCAAAGGTTCTGGTTTTTATGTAACAGATTATAAAAATAATGGAAACGGCAAAACTTCAAAATCAACTTCTACAGAGCCAGCTTGTGCAACCTGCGAATCAGGTTCATGCGCAGCAGATTTGGACTAAACTAAATAAAAAGAGTATATATCTACTGCAGAATGCAGTGGGTATGTACTCAATATATAGTATTATTTTTTCATCATCAGGTTTCTTTTCTGTCGATAGAGGGTATGAAGATACTTCTCTATAGCTATAATTCCTGATGACGGTATAATCTCACCATTTATTTTTTTTCCAACAAGTGAATCACAGAACTCTTTAATTGCATCATACGAACGAATTACAACAGGTGAAACTAAAATATATTCTATATCAGGTATCAATAATTTTTGGCTGCGATGCGGATACAGCACCCTACGGGCATTATATATTGGTATAACAATTTTTAAACCGGTATCCCTCAGTTCTTCTATTATCTCACTTACCTGTGTTTCGTTTTCATCGGTTATATCCATAACTTCAGATAATGCAATTATATTTCTGTTTATTGAACTTATAGTATCATAAAGGTTTCTTGCCTGCTTGCTTAGTTGATGTACTGGTGACGAAAATACCTGTGCCTGTGTAATTGGCTTAATTATTTTTTTTCTTCTAAACAGAGAAAGTATTGCTTCTATAATACGTGAAATCAATGATTTCTTTTGCTTAATTTCTTTATTAACCGGTATTTGAGTTGATATTTCAGCTTCTTTCTTTTGATTTTTATAATCATCAAGAATTTTTTGCAAAATTTCTTTTTGTTCTTGATTTAAAGTAAGATCATCAATGTTGTCAGTAATGAATGTCTCTGCAATTTTAATGAGAATATTATAATTCCTTTTCAGCTTTTCTTTTTCAAGATAGCCAAGCTTTTCAAACTTTTCCTTTTGATAATACATTAATTGATTTAAATCTGAAAGGTAATTTATAAATACAGGACCATCAACATAATACCATTGATCAGTTTCTGAATCGTTGTATACTATTATTTTTGCAGTTTTCCTATAATTCGATTCACGCCACTTCCCAATCAGGGAATCATTAATTTCTGGTATTGTGCTTATTATATCATCCTGTAAACATATTTTATGCTCTCGTATAACTGTTACAATATCATTATGAAATGCATCTACTGGATCAAGTAACGAATCAACTTTTAATAAACAATTTCTGAATGCCTGTAAATTCTTTACTTCAGCCAGATCACTTTCTGATAGTAATGAAGCCAGATCATCTATCAGCACATTGAAAATATAGTCTAACTTGGCATCACGATAATCACTGAAATCATACGATATAATACCAAATTTCTTTAATCTACGCAATATCATATCTGCATGCTGGGCTATGATGTTTTTCAAGGTTTTAAAATTTAGTGTTGATTTAACAGCCTGATAATTGTCTGCATGAAAACAATAATCCTCAGCTAATTCAATATGGTTTTTATCTATAGTAAAATGTTTGAAGGTAAAAATTGAATTGCCTAATTCTTGTTTTATTATTCTGTTGAGATCATTCTTATTTATTGATTTTTTTATAAGCTTTGAAAGATTAAATAAACGATATTGTTTTAAAAGTGTTAGCAAATTCTGTTTAGAAATTTCATCCCGAATTGACTGTAAGCGATTAAATTCCTCATCTTGAATATCTACGCAATACTCTTCTTTTTCATTGATATCAAGCTTCTTTGTCTTCTCGTCCACAGAAAAACTGAATGTTATAAGTTTTTTTACATGATCAGGATAGGAATTGAGCAACTGTGTAATTAAATAATTTATTTGATTATTTCTGGAGGTTGTAAAAGGGATTGGAATATTTCGTGAAGATTGCAAAAATTGCATTGTTGCCATTTCCCGTTTGCCATCAGGGAGCGATAGCTCCTGCATCCTAACTATTTCTGCCAGAATATCATATACATATGATTCTTTAGCAAGTAGCCCCTGAATAAAAGGAAAACGCTGTGCTTTATTATCAATACTCATAGTATAATATAAGCATCTGTAATTTTAAATTAGTCATATTTTACCCATGTCATCTCAAAATATAATATATTGGAAATAAGTAAAGTATTTTATTGCGTTAATTTTCCCTGTAAAAAAGAAATAATTGAATCTTGTTCCACGGTCATCTGATCCCCTGTGGACATATCTTTTATAGTTGCACACTTATTTGCCAGTTCATCTTCACCAAAAATTAATGAAAATCTTGCATTTTCACGGTCAGCCCGCTTTAACTGTGTTTTAAATCCTTTTGCAGCAGGGTCAAAATCACATGAGATGTTATTCTTACGTAATTCTTCTGCTGTCTGGATAACAACAGGTAGTGCATTGTCACCAGAATATGCAATATAGACATCCAGGTGTTCTTTTACAGATAACTGTTCAAGCAACAATTCTATGCGTTCAATTCCTGCTGCAAATCCAACAGCGGGAGTAGGTTTTCCACCAAACAACTCAACTAAATTATTATATCGGCCTCCAGCTGCAAAAGCATTTTGACCACCCAATTTTGTAGTAACAAATTCAAATGTTGTTTTAGTATAATAATCCAGACCCCGTACCAGAAGAGGATCATGAATATAGTGAATGGAATGTTTTTCAAGAAAATTGCTAGTTTGGCTAAAGTGTTCTTTACATGATTGACATAAAAATTGTGTGATTTTTGGTGCATTCTTTTTTAATGCTATGCATCCTTCAACTTTACAATCCAGTAATCGCAATGGATTTGTACGTAACCGTTTTTTACAATCTTCACAAAGCTCATGCTCATGTGTAGAGTAATACGTAAACAACTCACCAATATAGGGCTTGCGACAATCAGGGCAGCCTATAGAATTAATCAGCAAATTATATTCTGTTATTCCCAATCTTTGAGCTATCGTATTCATTAATGATATAACCTCAAAATCATACCATGGGTTATCGCTGCCAAAAACTTCAGCTCCAAACTGGTTAAACTGGCGCAGTCTACCTTTCTGGGGTCGTTCTGCCCTGAACATTGGCCCGTAATAAAAAAACTTACATAAAGCTAATCTATTATATTCTCCGTTTTCTACGTAAGCACGTACCATGGAAGCTGTCCCTTCAGGTCGTAAGGTCAAACTTCTTCCACCACGGTCTTCAAATGTAAACATCTCTTTGGTTACGATATCTGTACCGTCACCAATACCACGCGCAAAAACTTCTGTATATTCCATTACAGGTAGAATAACTTCACGGTAATTATACAGTCTGAATACTTCCTTTGCAGTATTAACTATATGATTAAATTTTGGGGTCCTGTCAGGAAATATATCTTCTATACCAGGTGGCTTTTGAATCATTACTGTTTCCTCCACAAAAATCTAAAAATGCATTATAGTCGTTTGCGTAAAATTGCCCATTGACCCAAAGGTTTGTCAAATATAATTGTTGCTATGGTATTAGGTTGTGCCATTGATACTGAGTTACCATCCACTAAAATATCGATGACTGTTACAGGTGAATCGTTTATCTGATTATTTACAACTGGGTATATTGCATCGTAACTATCGCCTTTGTATATTGGGTTAAATACTTTAACAAGATTTTTTTGCTGGTCAATACAATATCCCATGAACAACGTTTTTTTAATATATGGCACACCATCAAATGTTTGATTGTTGAATTCGTTAAAAAGGTCTTCGGTATATGGCCTGTGGCTGACCAGGTCAAGTTCATTATGCCAGAAGTCACTGTACCGGTTACTATCGCCACCATTTAAAAATGTATCAATTGCGTGCCTGTATATACGCGTTACATTGGCTGTATAGTACAGTGATTTCATTCTACCTTCTATTTTAAATGCGTTTACACCTGCGTTAATATAATCAGGTAGCTTATTAATTAAACATAAATCCTTTGAGGAAAGAATTTCAGTGCCGCAGGAATATTCAATGATGTCTAAATGATTGCCGGGCCGTTTTTCTTCAACCAGTGAATACTTCCATCGACAGGGATGTGAACAGTTTCCCTGATTGGCATCACGACCTGAAAGATAGCGGCTGAGCAAACACCTACCCGAATACGAAATGCACAGTGCTCCATGGCAAAAAATTTCCAGTTCAATATCAGTGTGCTCACGTATTTGTTTAATTTCTTCAAGAGTGGTCTCACGCGCAAGTACAATACGTGATATTCCATGGCTTGCCCAGAATTTTACTGCCAGATGATTTAACGTTGACATCTGCGTTGAAAGGTGCAGGGGAACATTGAGATGCTCTTTGACAAGTAAAGACATACCCGGATCAGAAACCATGATTGCATCAAATGGAATATGTTTTATATGCTGAATATATTCTGTAACAACAGGTATATCCGACTCATGCAAAAAAGCATTCAGTAAAAATATTGCCTTTACGTTATGAGTGTGGGCATACGCTACTGCCTGTTCTATTTCATGTATTGAAAAATTTTTTGTGGTTGCTCTCAGATTATATTGCTGACCCCCAAAATACACAGCATGTGCACCATAGTGTACTGCTGCCTGCAATTTTTCAAAATTGCCAGCAGGTGCAACCAGTTCAATATTTTTGCCTGTCTTTAAAGCCATTCCTTATACCTTTTTGATAAAAATCAACAGCCCTGTTATGCTCAGATAACGTTTTTGAAAAATAGTGCGAACCATCATTCCTGGAAACAAAAAACAGATATGGCACCTGTGCCGGATTTAACGCAGCAAGTATTGATCGTTTCCCTGGATTGCATATTGGCGTTGGTGGTAATCCCGTATATTTATAGGTATTATACGGAGTATCTGAATCTAAATCATCATAGGTAAGACGTTTACCAAATTTTTTTAGTCCATACTGGATGGTTGAATCGCAATCCAATTTCATTTTTAATTTAAGCCTGTTATAAAATACTGCAGCAATAAGAATACGCTCACTGTTAATCTTTGCTTCCTTTTCAACTAATGATGCTACAGTTAGTATTTGATGAAGGTTAGAATACTGTACCTCTATTGATTCCTGAATATCATGGATCACTTTTTTTGTCTGGTTTACCAGGCGAATTATTATATCACGGGGATCAGTATTCTCAGGTATTACGTACGTATCAGGAAATAAATATCCTTCAGCACTTGGCGCACGTATTCCTAAAGATGCTAAAAATGATGGTGACTGAGCCCAGTATAAAAAATCACCTTCTGTACAGATATCATTTGCGGCCAATACTCTGGCAATATCATATATGGTGTATCCTTCAGGAATTGTTATTCTTTTTGTTACAAATTTACCTCTGGTTAGTTTTATCAATATTGAAAAGCTTGATTCACCATCATATATGCGATAGTTACCTGCTTTAACATCAGTAGCATTAAGGACGCGCCCCAGGATGTAGAAAAACGATGCACTCTTGATAATATTCTTCGATTTAAGGAAATATGCAACCTGATGAATGTTCATACCTGGTCTTACGGTAATAGTATCACCCTTCATGGTGTAGGGAGGGCTGTTAAAAAACCAGAATACTATTGCGAAAATAATAAATAGTATAATAAACGATAATGCAGCTGCTTTTATTTCTTTCATTATTTTCCTGATTTGCACCAAAATAAATATTTTGTTGACTTTACAAGCTAAGTTGCTATCTAATAACTTTTGTTTTTACTATTACTATTTTATCAATTAAAAAACTAATGTGCAGAAAAAATATCGCTATACTACTTTTCCTTTTCTGTTGTGTTGTTCTTTACGGACAGGAACCAGTAAAGCTGCAGCAGAAGAATGCTATCTATTACAATAAAAAAGGCTGGGAAAGACTTGAAACTGGCAATGCATATTCTGCAATTGTTGCATTTCAAAGTGCCCTTGCCCAAAACCCAAAATATAAAGAAGCATTATTGGGATTAGGTTACGCTTACCTGCACACTGAAGGCTATACTGAATCAGTTAAAATATTTGATGCGGTGCTTAAATTGTATCCCAATAATGAGCAGGCATTAATAGGTATGGCAAAAGCATATACTGGTTTAGGTCGCTATCGTGAAGCAATGAAAATCTACGATACATTAAATGAGCTATCGTACACCAATAATGATTCACGCTATGGCATGGCATATCTATACTATAAAATGGGTAACATGCTGTGGGCAAAACGCATGCTTAACCGAATTTTGCAAAATGATCCATATTATTACGATGCACTGTTACTCTTGGCTGATATAAAGGCAAAAGACAAACGCTTTGACGATGCCATTGATCTGGTAAAAAAAGCCATAGATGCAAAAGAAACATACCCTGATGCTTTTGTCAAATTGGCTGAGCTACTGTATCTTAAATATTATTATTCTGGCGATAAAGCATATTTACAACAAGCAGTTGATGAATTACAGAAAGCGTTAATTATAAACAAAACACATCTGCAGGCAAATCGCGATATGGGATATTTGTTGTATATTCAGGGGGATTATCAAAATGCAATTTCGTATTATGAGGCGATAATTACTCATTATCCACATATTGCCAGCAATGAAATCCTGTATAATCTAGGCTTAATGTATGAATACAAAGGCGATAGTAACCAGTCTCTAACATATTACCAGAAAGCACTATCAAAAGACAACCTTAATAGCCTCATTGCCATGAAAATGCGACAGCTTTGCTTACTGGAACACATTAAGATAGGCCATCCTGTACGAATACAGAGCAGTAATGATGATTTTAGCTCATCACAGGAATTACGAAAAAAAGGATTTCCCGATTTATCCATGTTGTTTGTCCGTTTATCATTGGCACTCAATCCCAATAATACCACGGCACGTCAGGAGTTAATGCGTATATATGAAACTCTGGGTTATTTTGAGTTTTACTATGATGAAATAAAAAAAATGCATACATTAAACCCCACACAAAAAACACAGGATATGATGAGTATTGCCGTAATGAAGCGAAGGGACAAGCTGTTTTTCCGTTTAGGCTACGATAAAGAAGAATTGCCACGAGATGTGCCACTGGTTCTGGTTCTTGATTTTACACCTACTGTTGCAGTACCTGCATTTGCCGATGCGGGATCTGTAATAGCCAATTCAATCAACTTTGCCATGGGGCAATTTGGACGTTACAGAAACTTCCCTTTATCACAACGCCAGGCAATTACCAAAGAGTTTGCGTCAAATAATTTAGACGATATTTTAAGTATACTCAATGATAAAATTAATTCCAATGAACTTCCTCAAATATCGTACATGTTATATGGAGAATACTCACTGTCAGGAAGATTTATTGAAATTAATGCCAAATTGATGGATGTAAAAACTGGAGTAGTAATAGCTCACTATAACGAATCGGACAATACCAAATATTCATTACAAACGGTATCTCTGGATATAGCCAAAAATTTGTATAGCACCATTCCGTACTGGGGTAAAATTCAGTTTTACTCAGATGATATGGTGTCAGTAAACCTGGGGAGTATAGATGGTATTGAAATAGACAGCATGCTTGAAACATTTGTAGATAATGAAGATACCATTGATTCCGAAAAACCCCGAAAAAAAGTAATATTACAGGTGAAGGAAGTTGATACCAGGGTTCTTTTAGCTAAACCTATAAACCCTAAAGATATTGACCTGCTTTCAAAAGGACAGGAAGTGTATCCTGTTTCAAAACGACGAGCAAAAAAAATAAATTAGTCAGTATATAAATTTATATAATGAAATATACTAATAAATCTTGACATATAAAATGCAATTTATACCATTGTGCACAAATGGGCTTATTCTAATTTTTTTGCATAAAATTTTATAAAAGGGAGTGGGACTATGAAGATAGCTGTCTTAGTTAAGCAGGTTCCAGATATGGAATCCAAATTCAAAATTATTGGCGACAGTAAGATCGACGAATCCCAGATTGCTTTCAAGATGAATGATTTTGATGAATATGCTGTAGAGGCTGCGCTGCAATTGAAAGAAAAATTTGGTGGTGAAGTAATTATCATTTCAGCAGGCCCTGAGCGAGCATCAAAAGAAATTCGTCAGGCATTTGCAATGGGTGGCGACTGGGGTATCCAGATTCAGGATGAGCAGGTTGATGCAGGTGACAATTTTGTGGTTGCATCAGCACTGTGCAAAGCTGTTGAAAGCTTGGGCGGTGTTGACCTTGTACTGACCGGTGTTCAGGCCGAAGATGACCAGGCAGCAGTCACTGGTGTTATGATTGCTGATATGCTTGGCTTGCCACATTGTACAAATGTTGTTAAAATTGAAGTTGGTGGCGATGGCAAATCAATGACCGTTAACCGTGAGCTTGAAGGTGGATTAAATGAAGTACTTGAGATGGCTATGCCTGCAGTTCTTACAATTCAGTCAGGTATTAATCAGCCACGGTATCCGACCCTTCCTGGTATTATGAAAGCTAAGAAGAAAAGACTTGATGTCAAGAAGGCTGCAGATCTTGGAGTATCTGCTGTTGGTGATGCTGGTTCAAAGACAAAATTTGTTAAGATGTTCTTCCCGGTATCAGATCACAAGGCAGAAATTATTGAAGGTGATCCAAAAACCGCTGCTGCCAAGCTTGTAGAAAAACTACGCAATGAAGCAAAAGTGATATAAGGGGGTACACAATGGCACGTATATTAGTAATAGCAGAACAGAGAAACGGAAAAATAAGCGATGCTACATTAGAACTTTGCAAAGCTGCAAAGGCATTAGCATCTGCAATGGGTGCATCCCCTGCTGCTGCAGTATTCTATAAAGATGACAGTTTAGCAAAGGAAGTTGCACAGTATATTCCAGAAGTATTTGCAGTAGTAGATCCTAAACTTGAAGTTTATAGTGCTGATACGTATGTTGCTGCTGCTAAGGCAGTGGTAGAAGCACAGGATGTAAAGGGTGTGTTAGTACCCCATACATACGATGGTACAGATTATGCCGCTAAATTGGCATTGAATTTAGGATGTGGTATAGTTACAAACTGCAACAAATTTGAAGTGCAGGGTGGTGCCGTTGTATTTACACGTAACACCTATAATGGCAAAATACAGGAACAGAGATCAGTTAAAACCGATAAGTTTGTTGCAACATTTGAAAAAGGTGCTTTTGAAAAAGAAGCTGCAGGTGGTGCAGGTTCAGTAACTGCAGTATCAGCTTCAATTCCTGAACCACGAAGAAAATTTAAACAGTTTGTGGAAACTATGGCTGGCTCAGTTGACATTTCACAGGCTAAGATCATAGTATCCGGTGGACGTGGAACAAAGGAAAAGGATAAATATAACGATATCATCGTAAATTTTGCCAAGAAGCTCGGCGGTGAATATGCTGCATCTCGCCCTGTTGTTGATGCTGGTTGGACAGACGCTGCACGTCAGGTAGGACAGTCAGGAAAAACTGTTACTCCAGATCTTTATATAGCTTGTGGTATTTCAGGTGCTATCCAGCACGTAGCTGGTATGAAAGGTTCTAAAGTTATAGTTGCTATCAACAAAGACCCTGAAGCACCTATTTTTAACATTGCTACCTATGGTATCGTGGGTGACCTTTTTGAAGTAATACCTGCGATTATGGAACAGCTATAGTAAACAGTAAAATCGTATTAAAAAAGGGGTGTCTCCCAAAAGACACCTCTTTTTTTAATTAATTTATTACCATATACTAGATATTGATAATCTGAAAAAATTTAAAAATACTATCAAAAAGAATCATAGTGGATACTGAATTCAGCAGGAAGAAAAATTACAAACAACTTGATAATAAGGAGATTGAAACGTTTGTGAAGTTTAATTATTTATAAAACAAGGCCGTCACATGGTTTGATATGCAACGGCCTTTTTTAATTTATATGCTCATACCAGTGTTAAAGAAAAATTTTAAAGTTGCTGCAAAACCAAAATCCCTTGAATTATTTAATCCTTTTGCAAATTCATTTTGAAAATATACATTGCCCAGATTAAATCCAATAAAAAGGCTTGCTGCAGCTTCCCCTTCAGTAAAACGTTTACCCAATGCACTGCTGGATTGAGCAGATGCAAATTCTCCACCAACACCTATAATACCTATATTGTTTATATTATAAAACAAACCACCATGTCCACCAAATGTATGCTCTCTGTCATTTTTACTATAGGTTAATTCATATACTGGATGAATAACAACAATGAAATTTGACAGATACAAAAGATTTGGTATAGAAAAATGTGCCATATTTTCATCAATATCTACACCTGTATGATGCTCTGCAACCAAATCCATAAAATAATTTCCACTATTTGAACGGATTGTATTAAATACACCTCTTACTGACCATGATTCTAATGAATATTTGTTTTCTGCACGTGTGGTTTCTGCCTGAGTTAAGCCAAACTGAACTGAAACTCTTTCGGCCAATCCATAATACATACTGTAATTGGTAAAATATGAATCCTGATCGGGAGCATCAGTATCGTTGAATGAATATTCACCCAATACATCTGCTGCAAAAAAACCAGTTGGATACACCATAGATTTATGATGTAAGAATAAAAAAGTATCAAAACATGCATATCCTGGCTGTATCAAAAAAATAGATACTGCCATAATAGCAACTATAATAAAAAACCGCTTAAACATAATACACCCTCCTTTAAAAATTAGTATTAAATGAATACTAAAATCATATTAATAGCACTTTATGTCAATAATATTTTTATATATTTATAAGATAATATTAATTATAACTTAGTGTTATTATATAGCAATTCCTTAGTTTTTATATGTATATTAAAATAATGATCAATAAACAATAATGTATGGAAAAGAAGCTTTTGTATATCTATTGAATTATATATATCAGTTTCAATATTTAGAAATTTTTTAGTCAGAATTTCATAAATTAATGGAGCTGTTGCCTTAAAAACAAATGCATTGTTAGGTGCACATTGGTTACAATACGAAATAAGTTGGTATTCAGTTAAATACAGGTCATCAGTAATTTCTTTATGGCAAACTGAACAATGTAAGTAATCAGGTATAATCCCTGATAATTTAAGATAATGAAGAATAAAAGAAAGAGAAAGAAAAGTATATGCACTGGTTTTATGTAATGTTTCGATAGCTCCTTTTAATAGCTTATATATTGTAATATTCGGGTCATTGTGACCAGTGGTTTTTTCAACAACCTCCAGTAGTAAAAAAAGGGTAATCATTGCCTGATAATTATCTCTAATTGATACCGTATCCAGTAAAAGCGAAAATTCCTTTACATGATACATTGCTTTTTGTTCATTGTAATAGTATACAAGGTGTACAACACTACCAGGCTCTATTGCAGCCTGGCTGCGCCGTTTTGTTTTTTTAATTCCCTTAAATATAAATGTCCGTTTACCATGGTTCTGGGTATAGATAATGTCTGCAACATCTGCTTCCAGGACAGGAATTTTTTTTAATATTATTCCTTCAGATTTAATGATTTCCATTGAATTTTAATAGGTATCTGAATTTTTTTGTGGGGTAACTGTTACAATAATCCTGCCAATGCGAGTACCCTGTATATCTTTAATTTTGAATGTTACATTATTGTATTTTATTTGTTCGTCTTTCTTTGGAATCTTTCCAAAAAGGTCAAAAACAAATCCTCCAATTGTATCAAATTCCTGATCAGGTATAGCGCAACCAGTATGTTCATTAAAATCTGATATTGATAACCGGGAATCAACCTCCCATGTATTTTTTGAAATTGTCTGTATTTCAGGAATTTCATCTTCATCAAATTCATCCCGAATTTCACCAACGATTTCTTCAAGGATATCTTCAAGTGTTACAATGCCAGCAACCCCACCATATTCATCAACAACTATCGCCAGATGTAAATTTTGCTTCTGAAACTGTAGCAGCAGTTCATCTAAAGTCATTGTTTCAGGTACAAAATATGGCTTGTGCAAAAGCTTCTTTATATTGAATTTCATTCGCCTGTCGATAATAAATGGCATAAGGTCTTTAACATACAAAATGCCAGTAATATTGTCGATAGTTCCTGAATATACAGGTATACGTGAATGACCTTCGTCAATAACACGTTTTACCAGTTCCTTCAACTGGATAGAATCCTCAACAGCATTGATATCAACTCGGGGTATCATTACTTCCCTTACATTTTTGGTGGAAAGGCTTAAAATGCCCTGAATCATCTCCTGTTTCTGGATGGCTAACTTATCAACTGGAACAGATATATTTTTTTTATGTATAAATTTAAAGAATTTTTGTTTTAATAAAGATACTGCATCATTATTATTAGTTTTTTTGGGCTTTTGCTCATCCGAAGCCATAGTAAATATAATTATTTTACCTCCTTTTCTTATAATTCAGCATAGTACCAATGTGACTGGCAAATTGTCAATTTGATTTTTACCAGGTGTTTATTACCAGAAGATAAGTGGCATTTTTAATTTTAAAATACACTTGACAATAAACGGTATTTCTTTTTTTTAGACATCAAAAGATTACTTTATTATTTTAATTGTTTTAACATTCTGAATTAAAATTTATAAAAAGGAGTGGCCCTATGGATAGTATGCTTTTTTGGATTGCCCCTGTCGGGTCGATCATTGCCCTTTTATTTGCCTTCATCTTTTATAAAATGGTGATGAAAGCAGATAAAGGAAATGAAACAATGGTCGAGATTGCGCAGGCTGTACGCGAAGGGGCTTTTGCTTATCTTAAGCAACAGTACAAGGTGGTCTCTTTGGTATTCGTGATCCTGGTAATTTTATTGTCTATTCTTGCGTATTATGGGATCCAGAATCCATTTGTACCTTTTGCATTCTTAACTGGTGGTTTCTTCTCTGGTTTGTGCGGTTTTCTTGGCATGAACACTGCAACCAATGCTTCATCCAGAACAGCTCAGGGTGCCAGAGAATCACTGAACAGAGGTTTACAGGTAGCTTTCAGATCCGGTGCAGTTATGGGTCTTGTTGTAGTTGGGTTTGGTTTGCTGGATATTTCATTATGGTACATTATTTTAAACTGGATCTACGACAACAATATCATGGGATTTAGCCAGGAGTTGGCTGAAAAAATAGGACTTTTGACTGCTGGACAGTCATTTGATGTATCGCTTATTACTAATGAAGCCTTCAAACATGGCAAGCTTGTTGAAATTACCACAACAATGATCACATTTGGTTTGGGTGCTTCAACTCAGGCTCTCTTTGCCCGTGTTGGTGGTGGTATTTACACAAAAGCTGCAGACGTTGGTGCTGACCTTGTTGGTAAAGTAGAAGCAGAAATCCCAGAAGACGACCCACGTAACCCTGCAACAATTGCAGACAATGTTGGTGACAACGTTGGCGACGTTGCCGGTATGGGTGCTGACCTGTATGAATCATATTGTGGTTCAATACTTTCTACAGCTGCATTAGGTGCTGCATTACCACTTGTTGGTATTGAAAATGTTAACGCAGTTATTGCTCCTATGATCGTAGCTGGCCTGGGTATCCTGTTCTCAGTTATTGGTATCTTCTTTGTTAGAACCGAAGAAGATGCATCTATGAAGACACTTCTTAAGGCTTTAAACCGCGGTGTATGGGGAAGCTCAATACTTCTGATAATTGCATTGGCAGCTCTTGCTTATGTTAATATAATATCATGGGGTGTATTTGGTGCTTCTATTGCTGGTTTGATTGCTGGTTTAGTAATTGGTAAGTCTACTGAATATTACACTGCTGATGATTATTCACCAACTCAGGGAATTGCAAAGCAGCATACTATGGGACCAGCAACCGGTATTCTTGATGGTATATCTGTTGGTATGATGTCAACAGCTATCCCGGTTGTTACCATTGTATTGGGTATTTTGGCAGCTTTTGGTCTGGCAGGTGGATTTTCATCTGATCCAAACGCTGTTTCAAAAGGCCTCTATGGTATAGCTTTTGCTGCAGTTGGTATGCTTTCAACATTAGGTATAACTCTTGCAACTGACGCTTATGGTCCAATTGCTGACAATGCTGGTGGTAATGCCGAAATGAGTCACTTAGGAAAAGAAGTACGAACCAGAACTGACGCTCTTGACATGTTAGGAAATACTACCGCAGCTATAGGGAAAGGATTTGCAATTGGCTCTGCTGCTCTTACCGCTATGGCTCTTATTGCTGCTTACATTGAGGAAGTAAAAATGTGGGTAAGCAAATATACAGCACGCAGCGCCGAAGGTTTCTTCCAGGTTGGTTCAGTAAAATTTTATAATATATTGCCGGAAAATATTACTGCTGATCTCAATAATGTTGTAATTAAACATGCAACAATTGGCGACTTCGTACGTGCATATGACATCACACTGCTCAATCCTATGGTTATTGCTGGATTGTTCCTTGGTGCAATGATGGCCTTCCTCATTGCTGCACTTACAATCAAAGCAGTTGGAAAAGCTGCTGGTGCTATGGTTGAAGAAGTTCGCCGTCAGTTCAAGGAATTCCCTGGTATTTTGAAGGGAACACAGAAACCAGATTACGCACGTTGCGTTATGATTTCAACAGCAGGTGCACAGCGTAAGATGATTCTTCCTTCAATGCTGGCTTTAATTGTTCCAATAGCTGCTGGTTTACTGCTGGGAGTTGCCGGTACAACAGGTGTTCTGGCTGGAGCTCTTGCTGCAGGATTCTCTCTGGCATGTATGCTTAATAATGCTGGTGGTGCATGGGACAATGCTAAGAAGTATATTGAGAAGGGTAACTATGGTGGAAAGGGTTCAGACCCACACAAAGCTGGTGTTATTGGTGACACCGTAGGTGACCCATTCAAAGATACTTCAGGTCCATCACTTAACATACTCCTTAAGCTTATGAGTATGGTATCTGTAGTATTTGCAGGCGTTGTTGTTCACTTCTATCCACAGATTGCAAAATTCTTGGGTATGATGAAGTAATAAACAAAAACAGGGGGCTCGAGCCCCCTGTTTTTTATTCATGATATACGGGTTTCCCTAATTCTTTAAAAGAAAAAAGCTTAAAAGCTCGTGAACCATCATAATCCAGTATTCGCAAATCATCAGTTTCATGTAAATCTCTGATTACAATATCAAAATGACCACCATATCTTTTTTTTGCTTCTTCTACTGGTATCTCATAAGCAATGAATTTAGTAATTCCCTTAGATGCTAACTTTTCTTTCAGTTTATCATTCATAAAGCTATCATAAGAAGTTAAATAAATCAAAGCACCATTACCTGTTATGAGTAAACCTGCTTTCATGGCACACCTCCTTATAATTATATTTTGTAAAATAATATAATAATATTTTATATTAAAATCAATAAATGAAAAAATAATACGAAATCACCCCTAAACAATTGGATAAAAGAGGGATTGAACACCTTAGTCATATTTGGACATTTAAGTGTACACCAAAGATTGTTTTGTTTATATATCATGGTGAAGAATAAATGCTGGATACGTGTATTTTTTATTCCTGGCAATGATTTCTTAAAAGTTGTTTTTTATTATGACTGTATTATCTCAAGTTTAAGTTGAAAGATATGTAAAATCTAACTATTTTATTTATTATAGTGTGTTAACTTTATTATTTTTTTGGTAAACATGTATTATATTGATATAATGAATACATGCAAAAGATTTATTTCGTATCTTTAGCATTGAACAAAACTGATACATACCGAGCAGCTAAAGATAGAATCAAAAAAGCGCACCATTTAATGGTGTGCTTTTAATTTTAAAGCTTGATTTTTTTATATTAAAAAAAATATTGATGGAAAAATTAGCTTACAAGAGGTCTTGCTATGGAATTAGCCCGTTACAGGATTGAAATATATTATACTATTCCCGATTCTCGTGGTACAGTACTGCAACAAAAACTACAAAGATTGGGATTTCCTGTAAGCAAATGTATTCGTACCGATAACTATCTCATAAATATCCCTTTGAATGATAGTCAAATTGAGAAGGTTGCACAGGCGCTTGTACAACCTGTTACACAGAATTATACTATCAATAAACCATACGCACCCTCTGATTTTAGGTATGCTGTTGAAATTGGATACCTCCCCGGAGTAACTGATAATGTTGCTCACACAACCCGTGAAATCATTGAAGATATTTTTAAAATACAATGTGATCCTGAAAAATGCGTGTTTACTTCATCTACATATTTCTTCTGGGGGGGATTGACAATTGATGCAATTCATGAAATATCGCTTGAGCTATACAATCCGTTGATACAGAGGTCATTAATTTTATCATATGACGAGTACATCAAAAATGGTGGTATGGGTAATGCCATACCTGTAGTAACACTGCACGAGGATACAAAGGCAGAAGTTGTTTCACTGGATGTTCCTGAAGACGAACTTATAGCATTGGGAAAAGAGGGTATAAAAAATCCAGATGGTAGCCGTCGAGGACCTTTAGCACTGGATATGCTTTCCCTTGAGGCAATAAAGAAATATTACAGGGATATTGAAAAACGAAACCCCACAGACGTTGAACTAGAATCAATAGCTCAAACCTGGAGTGAACACTGTAAACATACTATTTTTGCTGCACAACTGGATGACATCAATGATGGCATATTCAAGCATTATATCAAAGAAGCAACACTGAGAATTCGCCGCGAAAAGGGCAAACATGATATATGTGTTTCAGTATTTTCAGATAATGCTGGTGGAATTGAATTTGATGATGATTATGTTATAGCTGATAAGGTTGAAACACACAATAGCCCAAGTGCCCTTGATCCTTTTGGCGGAGCTATTACCGGTATTGTAGGCGTAAATCGGGATGCAATTGGATTTGGATTGGGTTCAAAACCGGTAGCTAACCGCTATGGATTTTGCTTTGCTAATCCCTTTGACACAAAGCCTTTATACAAATCAAAAGATCCCAATTCTAAGATGCTATCGCCCCGACGTATTATGGAGGGTGTTATACACGGTGTTAATGTTGGTGGCAACTGCTCTGGCATACCAACACCACAGGGCTTTGTGTATTTTGATGATCGGTACAAAGGGAAACCTCTGGTCTTTGTTGGAACTGTTGGCCTGATTCCTAAAAAGATTAAAGGAAAATCTTCAGTACATAAAAAAGCAATGCCTGGAGATAACATAGTTATGGTTGGCGGCAGAGTGGGGCGCGATGGCATTCATGGAGCAACATTTTCTTCGGAAGCTTTAACATCAGGCAGTCCTGCAACAGCGGTTCAGATTGGTGACCCCATTACACAGAAAAAATTTTCTGATGCAATAGTGAAAGAAGCACGAGATTTAGGGTTGTATCACTCAATAACCGATAACGGAGCTGGTGGACTTTCATGTTCGGTTTCCGAGATGGCACGTGAAGCTGGCGGTTTTATTGTATATTTAGAAAAGGTTCCGCTGAAATATCCTGGCCTTGCGCCATGGCAGATATGGGTATCAGAATCGCAGGAACGTATGACCTTATCAGTTCCCGATGAAACGCTTGAAGATTTTCTTAACCTGATGAAACGCCGTGGTGTTGAAGCATGGGTAATTGGCAAATTTACAGATTCCGGAAGAGGAATTGTGTATTATAATGGGGAGATAGTTTTTAACATTGACCTTCATTTTTTGCATGAAGGCCTCCCTCAGAAAACGCTCACAAGCACCTATACTCCAAAGTCCCATCCATATCCTGAGTTTGATGATCCGGAAAATATAACCGAACATTTTATTGCAATGGTTAAACGCTTAAATACTGCAAGCTTTGAATTTATTTCAACTCAGTATGACCATGAAGTGCAGGGCAACAGTGTAATTAAACCTCTGCAAGGTAAAGGGAAGGTCAACGGAAACGCTACTGTTATACGACCTTTGTTGGAATCAACAAAGGGAGTGGTTTTGTCACAGGGATTATATCCTTCATACAGTGATATTGATACGTACTGGATGGCAGCCTGTTCAATAGATACTGCAATTCGCAATGCTGTTGCTACCGGATGTGATCTGGATAAACTTGCATTGCTTGATAATTTCTGCTGGTGTGATTCTACAAATCCATACAGGTTAGGCCAATTAAAAGAAGCTGCACGTGCATGTTATGATTTTGCTGTTGCGTATAAAACACCATTTATCAGCGGCAAAGACAGCATGTTTAATGATTTCAAAGGTTATGATGAACATTTTAATGAGGTATTTATATCAGTACCGCCAACATTGTTAATTTCTTCTATTGGAGTTGTTTCTGATATTTCTTATTGTCAAACTCTTGATTTTAAAAATGCTGGCGATTATGTATATATACTTGGCATTACCAGAGATGAATTGGGTGGGAGTGAATATTTAGCGTATATGGGTGAAACGCTTTCTGGGGAAAGATATATTGGCAATACTATCCCGCATGTTGATACCATCATGAATACTAAAGTATATAGAGTAATAGAAAAAGCATTACGTGCAGGCTTGATTGCTTCAAGTATAAGCATTGAGCGGGGTGGCATAGCTCTGGCTATAGCAAAATCGGCAATGGGCGGATTACTGGGAGCAAATATTGATTTACGTGTTATTCCACATGAAAATATTAATCGCAACGACACACTACTTTTTTCAGAATCACAGGGAAGAATTCTTGTGTCGATAGCTCCTGAAAATAAAACTCAATTTGAAAAATTATGTAAGGACATACCTTTTGCTAAGATAGGACAGGTCACAGATAATTCCTTGATTAGAATTAATGCTTTAAATGGAAATGAAATTGTTTCAGCTTCAGTTATTGATCTGCATTCTGCATACAAATCTACTTTCATCGAATTTTAGAGGTAAAAATGGCAAAACCAAAAGCCTTAATATTAACCGGATATGGCATAAATTGTGATGAGGAAACACGTTTTTCATTTGAGATAGCAGGTGCACATGCAACAATAATTCATATAAATGACATTATTGAAAATAAATCACTTCTAAATTCTTACCAGATTTTTGCTTTTCCTGGTGGATTTTCGTATGGTGACGATACCGGCAGCGGCAAAGCACTGGCAAATAAAATTAAGTATAACCTTTATGAAGAAATGATGTCATTTATTAACCGTGACACTTTAATGATAGGTATTTGCAATGGATTTCAAGTCATGGTTAATTTAGGGATGGTACCTGCATTGACACAACCAATTGGTACTGTTGAAGTTTCGCTTGAACACAATGCTACATTCAGGTTCCAGTGCAGATGGGTTGATCTGGCCATCAATTCTCATTCCAACTGTGTATTTACTAAAAATATGGAAAGGCTGCATATTCCAGTTGCTCATGGTGAAGGCAATTTTGTAGCACCACAGCATATCGTTGATATACTTTCTAAAAATAATCAAATCATAATGCAATATATAAAGCCAGATGGATCATTTGCACAGGGTCAATTCCCCTATAATCCAAATGGTTCCATTATGGACATTGCAGCTATTTGTGATACAACAGGCAGAATTATGGGGATGATGCCTCATCCTGAACGCCATATATACTTTATGCAGCGTGATGACTGGACATTTTTACGTGAAGTATCAAAAAGGCAAAAAAAAGAATTCCCACAATATGGTGAGGGATTACAGATATTTAAAAATGCTGTTGAGTATTACAAATAAACAAAACACATTTACGGTCATCATAATATCTTAGATAATATTTTCATCAGTTAGTGTGTTGTAGTTATAGTATTTTTTCATTTCAATAAAAGATAAATTAATTTGACTTTGATTATTTTTACATTTATACTCTTTCACCAGAGCCTATCAAATAAAAGCCTATGTATAATAATCCTATAATAATCATTATATCTAGATATGATAAATTATATAGCATCATTTTTGCATGAACTTTTGTCTATCCCAATTTCAAAGAAAAAGCTGTTCTATATAATAATAATCTTTTCTGTAATAATGGTCATCGGGGTTATATTACTGTACTTGCAATATAGTGAAATTAAATCTATTGCATATAATAGACTTTTAGCTATAACTGAAAATAAAAAAGAAGATATAAGTAGCTGGTTGAAAGATCAAACTGACGATGCAGATTTACTGATACAATCAAGACAATTTAGAAATCTATTACAAAAATATTTTACGTATAACAATGCTGAAAGTTATAATACATTATATGAATTTTTTGACTTTTATGCAAAAAACAACGATATCAGTGAAGTATTGCTGGTTAATAAAGATGGCACCATTTTATTCAGCTTATATAAACACATAAAACTGTTATCACAAGACACTCTTCAATATCTGCAATATGCAGCTAATACTAACAAACCAGTATTTACCGATATACACATTGACAACGATGATTTCAATTATCATATTAGCTTAATTGTTCCTGTAAATCCTGATTTTACGGCAAGATCAAATCATTTTATCATATTGATATCTTCTGCTGAAAACTTTATCTTTCCTGTATTACAACGATGGACAGGTCTTACACAAACCGGTGAAACAATTCTGATTGTTAAAGATAGACCAACGTTATATATATTTAAATCATATTTAGCGCAAAAAGTTCCAGAGATTATAAAAGTAAATACAGAGTCACTATCGCATGATAATGTCATTCGTATGGCAATAAACGGTGTTAAAGGATATAAATATGGAAAGGATTTAAAAAATATACATGTTGGAACCTATATTACCAGTATCCCTCAAACTCCCTGGATTATCTTAACCAAATCCAGCGAAGCAGAATTGTTTCAGAGTTGGTACATCATAGTCACTATATCGATTGCACTATTCATATTAAGCATTATATTATTATTTTCAATAATTACTATAATGCAAAAAGAACAGCAACGAACCCTTTACCAGGAACTATCGCAAAAACAAGACGAACAATTAAAAATTTACCAGATTTATAAATATATTATACAATCAATTGGTAATGGACTTATTATTACAGATAATTCAGGAAATATTGAATTTATTAATACAATCGGGGAATTACTGACAGGATGGCATAATGATGAAGCAGAGGGTAAGCATGTACTTGATGTTTTACATATACTTTCTCAGAATAATACTATAACTTCAAAAGATGATTTATTCCAGATTATCGCTGAAGGTAAGTTCAGAGGTGAATATCACAATAGTGTGCTTATTTCTAAGACTGGCCTTGAAATACCAGTTAACTATCATGGAACGATATTAAAATCTGGACATAATCAAAATTTAGGTGCTGTTATTGTTATAGAAGATCAAACCAGGGAAAGTTTTTTAAATCTTATTAATGATATACGGCTAAAATTTATTAATTTTTCAATTAATCATACAAAAGATGATTTTATAAAAAATGTGCTCCACGAGATTTTAACAATTACTAATAGTCAGATAGGTTGCTATATTTCATATAAATATCTTTATAAACAGATAACAGGTTTAAAAGAATTACCCAATTCGTATCATACGTATTGTATTGATCAAAATATTGATTGTTCAGTAGATTATGAAAAAGTTTGGAAGGAATGTCAGAAAAATAAAGGGCATATTATTAATAATGACCATACGCAGTATTTTTATTGTGAAGAGCTTAAAAATGGTACAGACCACCCGCGCGAATTATTTGTGCCTGTTTTCAGGGAAAACGCTATTGTTGGCATAATTGGTGTAGCTAATAAACACAAAGATTATACATATGCTGATGTTTCAAAACTATCCATACTCTCCGATATGGTATATGAGATACTATCTCATAAAGAAAACGAAGAAGCATATAAAAATTTAGTAATGCTATCAAATGAGTTAGCATGCATTGCAGATTTAAAGACTACCCGCTTTCTTTTAGTCAACCCATCTTTTTCAAAAACATTAGGGTATTCAGAAGAAGAACTAACTTCAAAATCCTTCCTTGATTTTATTCATCCTGATGATAAAGAAAAAACCATACAAATTATTAATGAAAAACTTCTTAAAGGGGAAGACGTTATTACATTTGAAAATCGTTATAAGTGCAGGGATGGAAGTTATGTATGGTTAGACTGGAATTCCCATCCTGTTATTTCGCAAGGAATAACATTTGCAACAGCACATAATATTACCGAAAGGAAAATAGCAGAAGAGGTATTGAAAGAAAATGAAAAAAAATTCCGTGAACTTTTTGTACACTCCAATGATGGGATATGTTTACATGAACTTGTTTACGATAATAATGGTAATCCAATTGATTATAAAATAATCGATGTTAACCCACAATATGAAGATATATTATCGTTAAATAAGGAAGATGTCATTGGTAAATTAGCCACAGAAATATATAATACATCTGAACCCCCATATTTTGAAATATATAAAGAGGTTGCCGTAACGGGAAAATCTACAACATTTGAAACATATTATGAACCAATGAATAAATTTTTTATTATCTCGGTTTTTTCACCACAAAAGGGGCAATTTGCAACTGTTTTTCAGGATATTACCGAAATTAAATTAGCTGCCAAAAAGATAGAAGAGTCTGAGGAAAAGTTTTCCCTGTTTATGAAAAATCTGCCTTTAGTGGTGGTTATACGTGATATCAATGGCAGATACATCTACTTGAATGATGAATGGGAAAGAGTAATGGAATTAAAAAAAGAAGATTGGCTGGGTAAAACACCATACGACGTTTTTCCAAAAGAAGATGCTGAAAAATTATTACAGGGTGATAGAGAAGCAATAGAGAAAGGTGTCACAGAACCCTCAGAGTTTACTTTGAAACATAAATCGGGTATTAAATGGTGGATGGCAAATCGATTTGTTTTGTATGATGAAAACAAAAAACCTGCGTACGTTGCAACAATTTATATTGACATCACTGAAAGAAAAAAAGCAGAGGAGGAAAGAGAAAAGCTTAAAGATCAATTGATACAGGCACAAAAGCTAGAATCGGTTGGCAGATTGGCAGGTGGAGTTGCCCATGATTATAACAATATGCTGGAAGTCATACTGGGCAACGCTCAGCTTGCTTTAATGCAAATTGACAGCAAAGAAGATGTTAAAAATTATTTAGAAGAAATAACAAAGGCAGCCAAACGTTCTGCAGATATTACAAAACAGCTTTTGACATTTGCCCGCAAGCAAATAAGTGAACCACAGATAGTTAACATAAATACAATAATTGAAAGCATGCTCAAAATGTTACGGCGCCTGATAGGCGAAGATATAGATTTACAATGGATTTTAAGTGAAAATCTATGGAATGTTTATATTGATCCTGTACAGGTAAACCAGATTATTGCCAATTTGTGCGTCAATGCACGGGATGCAATCCAGAATAATGGGATTATCACTATAAAAACAAAGAATGTTACATTGGATGAAGAATACTGCAAAGATATCCCTGATTGTCTTCCCGGAGAATATGTTATGCTATCAGTTAGTGACAACGGTATTGGGATAGATAAAGAAATTATTGGCAAAATTTTTGAACCTTTTTTTACCACAAAGGAAGTAGGTAAGGGTACCGGGCTTGGCCTGGCAACAGTATATGGTATTGTAAAACAACATCATGGTTTTATAAATGTATATTCAGAAAAAGGAAAAGGCAGTACTTTCAATATTTATTTACCCAGACATCGTGGCCTAAAGGAAGCTGAAAACAGTGTTACTGGTAATAGCTGGGTATATGGAAATGGTGAAACAATACTTGTTGTGGAAGATGAACCTTCACTGTTAAAAATGGTTCAGGTCATGCTTGAAAGGCTTAATTATACAGTATTATCTGCACAATCGCCTCCTGAAGCAATAAATATTATAAAATCAAAAGGACAATCTATTCAATTAATGATCACTGATTTTATTATGCCTATTATGGATGGCTTACAACTTGCCCAGGAAGTTGCAAAATTATCACCGCATATAAAATTTTTGTTTATGTCAGGGTATACTGATAGAATATTATTTGAGAGTAACAGTAGTAATAAAGAAACAAATTTTTTACACAAACCTTTCTCAATAAGTGAACTGGCAAAGAAAATACACGATATTTTAGAAAACAAATAACCCTTCCATATTCTTTCAAGGAAGGGTTATTTAGTGTAGATACAATTAAATATTTTATTAATATAATTAAAAATTCATCTTCTTCCCTAACATATATTTACCTGATTGGGCTTCATCAAGCGTTCCATCAGCCTTGTAAAATTTCCATTCACCATTCATTTTTCCGTTTAAATATTCTCCTTCAGATTTTATTTTCCCGTTTGGATAAAATTCTTTGTATGGTCCATTTAATTTATCCATTAAATACGTCCCTTCCAATTTTACGCTTTTAGTCCCGGTATAATATTCAGTCCATTTCCCATTTTTCTTTGGAGTTTCCCATTTACCTGTCCAGGTATATGTAATCTTTTCTTTTGGATCATCATTAGGTACAGATGAGGAAGTCATTTCCCCAGTGGGTTTCCCATCTTTTAGTACCGTGTAGATACCTTTAGGAATTCCTGTTAACTGACCATACCCAATGAGTTGACCTTTCTCATCATATAACTTTGCATTTTCGTTTGTATTATCTATCATACCACCTTGAAGAGGAAGTTCCATTATCTTTATTCTCTGCACCCGTGAAGGATACATGTAGAAATTCCATAATCCAATCTCCTTACCATCTTTATATTTTCCTTCTTTTTGTAACAGGCCTTCTTTTGAATTGAATTTCCAGTCTCCCTCAGGTTTATCCATTATAAAACTTCCTGTTGCTGAAATCTGCCCATTATCAAAGTAAAATTTAAAATTACCATTTTTCTTGTTTTCTTTATATCTACCTTCTTCTAGTTTTTTTCCATTTTCATACCATTTGTTGCACTGCCCATCTAATTGCCCTGCTTTATACCATGCGATTATCTTGGGATTTCCATTTTCATAATACTCCTGACTTCGACCGGTTTGCTCACCATTGGTAAATTGTTCTTCTTTCCAGATTCTTCCAGATTGGTAATACCATGTTTTTATGCCTTCTATGGCGCCAACTTTCATGGTAAATCCACTTTCAGTTTTTTCCTTTACTACATAGGTAGCTTTCCACATGACAGGTCCTTCAGGATAATAGGCTATCCATTCTCCCGTCTTCTGATCCTGATCAAAGTTTCCCTCTAAACTTTTAGCACCATTTTTATGGTAATACGTCCAGAATCCCTGCTGCTTATCATCAACATATTCACCTTCGGCTAATTTTTCACCAGTTCCTTTATGATATAAAATCCATTTACCGGTTTTCACGCCATTGGTAAAATTTCCTTCACCTTTTAAGGATTTATCATCCCAGTAAATCTTTCCTGGGCCATTTTTTGTACTTGCGGCGTTAGTTTGCCCTTTCTTATCAGTGCTGGAACATGCTGTAAATAGCAATACAATAGCAAGTAATGCAAATACACGTTTAAACTTCATAGTTTTCTCCTTTTTTATTTTTATAATGTGTATTATGTATGCAATTTAAGTTACAAAAATTATCTATATATTCAACGCATGTATCCTTTTATATCTCATTTGTCAATCATTTATGTCAAGCAATATGATAAATATGCCGAAAAGTACATAAAAGTACAATATTTTACTATTACGAGGTGTCGATATGATGCGTTCATTGTGGACAGCTGCATCAGGGATGATAGGACAGCAATTTAATATAGATACGATATCTAATAATTTATCAAACGTTAATACAACGGGTTTTAAAAAACTAAGGGCTGAATTTGAAGATTTAATCTATCAGACCGTCCTTATGGCCGGTACACCTGCTACCGAGATAAGTGAAGTACCAACAGGTATACAGGTTGGGCATGGTGTAAAGGTGGCAGCAACTCAGAAGCTTTTTGATCAGGGAAGTTTACAGGCAACGGGGAACAAACTTGATATTGCCCTGGAAGGTGAAGGTTTTTTCAAAGTTCAGCTTTATGATGGTACTATTGCATATACACGTGATGGATCATTTAAAGTTGATTCAAACAGACAGATAGTTACTTCAAACGGATATTTACTGGAACCACCCATTGTGTTACCGGAAAATTTTATTATGGAAACACTTTCTATCAGTCAGGATGGCAGAATTACCGTTAAAGTTGTTGGCGATGATGAACCTATTGAAGTTGGTCAGTTAGAAATAGCCCGCTTTGTTAACCCTGCTGGCTTACAGAATATTGGTGGTAATCTATATAAAACAACACCTGCATCAGGTGAAGAAATTGCAGGGCCTCCGGGAATTGACGGTATGGCACGCACACATCAGGGATTTTTAGAAATGTCTAACGTAAAAGTTGTCGAGGAAATGGTAAATATGATTGTAGCTCAGCGTGCGTATGAAATTAATTCAAAAGCAATACAGACGTCTGATTCAATGTTAGGTACTGCTATTGGATTGAAGCGATAATGAATAGAATAATTGTAGCAACTATAATTATTTCAGCATTGTTCCAATCATTGCTGTATGCAGATCTGGCAGTATATTTAAAGTCAAATACTGCACCAAAAAATAATCTTTCTATTTCTGATATAGCTCAGATTGATGGCGATGAATCTGAATTGGTGAAGAAAATAACTATACCTGAATCTGTTCTTGACGATGGATACATCACTAAAAACGAAGTTTATAAATTATTGAAAGATGTTGTTACGGGACTTCTGGTTATCCACGGTAGTGCAGTAAAACTGGTTGTACCAGAGAGTATATCTACGTCTGATAGCTCATTACAGGAACTATCGCCCATATATAATGAATTGGTAATTGTTAAGGGTGATCTTGTTACTGTGAAGTTAATTAAAAAATCTATTGTAATAGAGTTGATTGGCAAAGCGCTTCAAAGTGGCAAAACAGGAGATGAAATTAAGATTTCATTACAAAGCGGCAAAACAGTTACAGGCAAAATTGTCAATAATGGTGTTGAGTGTTATCTATGAAAAAATTTTTACTGGCGATAGCTCTTATTATGATATCTGCTGTTTATGCAGATACTATCTGGAAAGATAAAAATATCTATACAGCGCAGGATACAATCAAAGTTGGTGATATTTTTACTGTAGCTATAACCGATATTTCGCAGATGCGTTTTACTCTGACTCTTGCCAATAATGATGCGTTTACTGTAACTTCAACTCCCGATGGGAATATTACACCATTTCTTCCTCAGGTTAATGCAAATAAAAAAGCTACAAAAAATAACAGCACAAATCTTCAGCACCGTGGAAACATTACACTTCATATTGCAGCAACTGTACAGCAGCGGCTTGAAAATGGAAATTTCAGGATTGCAGGCACAAAAACATTTTCATTCAGTGGCGTAACTATAGTGTTTAATGTTAGTGGTATTGTTAATCCTGCATCAATAAAAGGCGGTACTATCAATTCAAGTGATATAGCAAATTTAGTTTTACAGATACAGGGTGTAAAGGAAGGCGTAAGAATTACACGAGAACCACTTAAAGAAGGTGAAACCGCTTCACCAGCATTGACCGAACAGGAAAAGCAGCAGATCATTATCCAATATTTGCAAAGAATTTTGGGTGAGTTAACACAGCAATGATGAATACTGTATATAAAATAATTATCTGTATAATGACAGTTACATTTTTTACTGTAAATCTATGTGCAGAGGTTCCTGTAAAAATCAAAGATCTGGTTGCCATAGATGGATTAAAAGAAAACCAGGTATATGGATATGGACTTGTTATTGGTTTACAGGGTACTGGTGATAGCAAAGTTAAATTAACACAGAGTTCTCTTTCCAATGTATTAAAAAACTTAGGGCTTAATGACGAAAATATTAATTCTAAAAATATAGCAGCAGTCCTGGTAACTGCAACTCTGCCACCGTATGTAAGAATTGGTGACAGGATTGACGTTACTGTTTCATCCATAGGTGATGCAAAATCACTGGAAAATGGTGTTTTACTACAATCAGCATTAAAAGGTGCTGATGATACTACATATGTTGTGGCACAGGGTGTTGTTTTGATTGCTGGTGACAAGCGTAAAGGGGCAACCATAGGCAGGATAGTTTCTGGTGGTATAGTTGAAAAAGAAATTCTGCCTGATATAGTTAAAGACGGCAATATTAAGTTTTCACTTCTTAATTTTGATTTTTCGGTAGCAAAAGAAATAAAAACAGCTATTGAAAAAAAGTATCCTGAATCAAAGCCCATAATAGATAAGGGATATATTCAATGTACTCTTCCACAAAATGTTACTGTTACTGATTTTATAGCAGATATAGAAAACATTGAGATAGTACCTGTATATAGTGCACGAGTGGTAATTAATGAACGAAGTGGTACCATTGTGATGGGTGGTGATATTCGTGTTTCTCAGGCAGTAATAAGCAAGCAAGGGGTAACAATAACTATCGAAGAAACACGTAAAAAAGGTAGCATGTATTTATTAAAAGATGCTGCAACTGTCAAAGATTTAGTTGATTCATTGAATTATATTGGTATGAGTACTCAGGATATTATCGTAATTTTAAAGGCAATGAAACAGGCAGGATGTCTGCATGCAGAGTTGATAGTTCAGTGAGGTTTGTATGGATACAACAATTAAAAATATTATCGACAGCCAGAAAACCGTACAGTCTATTAATAAACAAAAAGATATAGAACAAAAACTACACAATACCTCTACAGATTTCAAATCCATGCTTAATAATGCAATAGCTAAAAACAATGATAAACCTGTTGATAAAAAGCTTATGGACGTTTGCATTGAAATGGAATCACTATTTGTATATCAGATGCTCAAAGAAATGCGCAAAACAGTTCACAAGGAAAATGATTTATTATATGGTGGAATGGCACAGGAAATATTTGAAGATATGCTGTACAATGAATATGCACTCCAGATGTCAAAAACAGCAAATTTTGGACTTGCTAAAACACTCTACGAACAGTTAAGCCAGAAGTAATATAAATAAATCTCATCAAATAAACCAGTAACATTCACTATAACTAATTGACAAAATATAATTATCAATTACATTCGTTTAAACTTTTTACATAAGGGTTATCTATGCACTTATTTGAGCTTTTTATAGGCTGGCGATATCTCAAAGCAAAAAAATCTCAAGGGTTTATTTCATTCAATACATTCCTTTCCATATTTATTGTCGCTATTGGTGTTTTTGTCCTCATTGTTGTGATGTCCGTCATGACTGGATTTCAGAGTCAAATTCGCGACAAAATTTTAGATGTTGACGCACATATCACAATAAGCCGTTACTATGCTGATACTGATTCTGAAGGAATAGCCAATTACAGGGAACTATCGGACAAAATTAAAAATGTAAAGCAGATAAAAACAATTATGCCGTTTGTTCAGGGGCAGGGTCTTGTTCGTGTTAAATCATATATTTTCCCTGTTGCAATTCGTGGTTACGGCAATCCAGGCGAAGTCCCTAAAGACATTACAAAATTTATAACTGCAGGCGATAAAGATTTTAAAAATGCTACTTCAATAGCAATTGGCGAGGAGATGGCTTTCAATTACAATCTCAGGCTTGGCGATTACATTGAAATAATTGTCCCTAAAGGGCGTTTGACTGCACGGGAAGGAATTACTCCTGGTATTGGCCGCTACAGAATTGCTTCCTTCTTTAAAACCGGGTATTATGATTTTGACACCAAGCTTATTCTTTTAACCATCCCACAAACGCAAAGATTATTTGGTATAGGTAATATTGTGAGCGGTTTAGCTTTAAAACTTTTTGATGTATATGATATGGACAGGACCGCTTCGTTACTACAGAGCATAATAGGGTATGACTACCAGGTAATAACTGCTGAACAGCAAAATCAAAATTTATTTTATGCACTCCGTTTAGAAAAATTAATCATGACAATCATTCTATTTTTAGTAATAATATCAGCTTCATTTACCATTATGGGCACGCTTGTCATGGTGGTTATGGAAAAACGGAAAGCTATTGGCATTTTAAAAGCAATGGGAGCACAGCCGTATTCAATAATGATCATCTTTATCCTTGAGGGTTTTTTTATAGGTCTTATTGGTGCCATCATTGGAGTTATTACTGGCCTTGCAACGGCAATAAATTTAGAGGCTATTATTCACTGGGTTGAGCGGGTTATCAATAGCATAATGTCCTGGATATATATAACATTTGATCTGGGTGTATTTTATCCAGTGTCACTGGTACCAAAAAATGTGTATTACATTGATTCGTTGCCAACTCAAATTCAACCCGAGTTTGTCATGCTTGTTGCTATACTGGCAATTTTTATTGCCACAGTTGCGGCTATTTTACCTTCATGGCACGCATCCAGACTGCATCCTGTTGAATCTATACGATATGAATAAATCTAATGGATTATAGTATGACCCAGAGCAATAATTCAGATAACACTATCATAAAAACAGAAAACCTTTTTAAACAATATGGATATGGCACAAATTCCATAACAGTACTAAACAATATCAGTATAAGTATTAATAAAGGGGAGATAGTTTCTGTTATGGGGCCTTCAGGTGCAGGCAAATCCACACTATTGCATATTATTGGTTGCCTTGACACATTTCAAGGTGGCAGAGTTCAGATATTGCAACAGGATATTTCTCCATTTTCATATGATGAATTATCTGGTTTCAGAAATCAGCATATTGGTTTTATATTTCAGATGCATAATCTTATGCCCGAGTTTACAGCATTAGAGAATACCATGATGCCTTTATTAATTAAACGCCATGCCTATTCAAAAGCTAAACAGAAAGCATTTGAACTTTTAGAACATTTTGGTGTGGCAGATAGGGCCAACCACAAACCTGCTGAGTTATCCGGAGGTGAATGCCAGCGCATTGCTGTAGCACGAGCACTTATAACAGATCCTGATATTATATTAGCTGACGAACCAACTGGCAACCTTGACAGAAAAAATTCTGATATTTTAATTGAACTTCTTTTAAAAAGTTGTGTAGAGAAGGGTTCCACAGTTGTTATTGTTACTCATGACCAGTATATTGCTTCCAAAACTCAAAGGGTTATTACGCTTATTGATGGTATGATACAAAAAGATATGAGTAATTAAATGTAAGGATGTTATTATGAAGATTGAATTTGTTGGTGGAGCACGAACAGTAACAGGTTCATCGTTTATAGTTAAAAATAACAATTTTACTGTTATGGTTGATTGTGGAATGTTTCAGGGCACAAGGGAACTGCGTGAGAGAAATTACCTCAATCTGATCTATGCACCTCAGCAAATTGATTGTTTGCTTTTAACACATGCACATATTGATCATAGCGGTTTAATTCCAAAATTAGTTAAAGAAGGCTTTGCAAAACCAATTTATGCAACCAAAGCCACCTGCGAATTGGCAACCATAATGCTTCCTGATAGTGCCCATATACAGGAACAGGATGCTGAGATTATAAACAAAAAAAGAAAAAAAATAGGGCGTGAATTCATTCAACCTATTTATACTTCTGAAGATGCAGAACGGTGTTTGCAATATTTTAATCCAGTTCATTACCATGAAACTGTTTCGGTTCATCCTCAAATTACAGCACGATTTTATGATGCAGGACATATACTGGGATCATCTTTTATTGAAATGCATGTACAGGAAAACAATAAAGAACAGGTCATTATTTTTTCTGGTGACATTGGACAAAAAAATCAGGCAATAATCAGAGATCCAGAGTTACCTGAATATGCTGATATACTACTTATTGAATCAACATACGGTGACAGATTACATAAAAGTAAAGAAGACACATACAATGAATTAAAACATGTCATACTTGATTCATATAATAAAAAAGGCAACATCATCATTCCAGCATTTGCTATTGAACGAACACAGGAAATATTGTATACTATAGCTCAGTTGGTAAAAAAAGGTGAAATACCGCCAATACCAGTATATTTAGATTCACCACTTGCTACATCCGCTACTGAGATTTTTATGAATAATCAGGATTGCTTTGATGAAGCAATGTTAAAACTCCTTAAAACTGGTGATAGTCCACTTGATTTTCCCAATCTTCATTTTGTACAAACAGTTGAAGAATCAAAATGGTTAAATACCAATGCTAAAGGTGCAATAATTATTGCTGCAAGTGGTATGTGTACGGCTGGAAGGGTTAAACATCATCTTTTGAATAATCTTTATAAACCTGAATCCTCAGTAGTATTTGTAGGGTATCAGGCTGAAGGTACATTAGGCCGACGTATAATTGATGGTGCTAAGCTTGTAAAAATTTATGGTGAAAATGTTGCCGTCAGAGCAAAAATATACACTATTGGCGGATTTTCCGCACATGCCGATAAGGAAGGTTTACTTGAATGGATGAGCCATATAAAAAATCCAAATCTTAAAGTTTTTGTGATACATGGAGAAGAAAAAGCATCAACAGCATTTGCTGATGAAATCCGTAACCGCTTTGGGTACTCCGTCTATGTGCCTCACTGGGGTGAAATAATAGACTTTGATACCATGAAATCTGAATATGCTCAATACAGTCCCATTGAAAAAACAGATAATATTGAATCCGAAATTGAAAGAATTTCACTGCTTCTTTCTACCATAAAAATGCGGTATCAGAAAGCTAAAGAAGAGGGTAGGAGAATTAATTGGGCACAGGTTGAAAATGATATTTCAGATGTACGAGAACTTGTTACAATGATCAATGACGAATTGTAATGTTTTGTAAGTGTACACTGCCTATTAACAATGTGGGCAGTGCACACTCAGTGAAATTATTCATATACTTTTTCTTCAACCTGATCAGCACCGGGAGCATCCTGCTCAACATCACGAATATTTTCTTTTGATATTACTTTGAAGTACTCCTTATACCATTCGTTCTGTATAATAAGATCCATAATTTCATTGGTGCCAACCCATATCATCGAAAGTCTTATATCACGCACAATTCTTTCAATTGGATATACATTGGTATACCCAATACCACCCATAACCTGCATGCAATTGTTGGCAATAGTCCATGCTGATTCTGTTACAAACTTTTTTGACTCGGATACCATGCGTCTGATTCTTCCCGGATGCACTTTACCTGAATCAATAGCTAACGCTGTACTATATACTAACGATCGCGCTGCATCTAGTAACATCACGCTATCAGCAACTTTAAATCCAACTGCTTCAAAATTAGCTATGGGCTGGCCAAATGCCTTGCGCATTGATGTATAGCGTGTAGCTATTTCTATTGCAGGGCGAACACTACCTATTGTCATAGCAGCTGTCCCTAATCGTTCAGGGATCATATTTTTCACAAAAACATCAAAACCACCATTAATACCATTTAATGCATATCGCTCTGGTACCCTGACTTCATTTAAAATTAAACGTCCAGCTCCTCCACCTCGTACTCCCATCAATCCGTAAATATATTTAGTCTCAACACCCTTTGTTCTTGGCACCATAAAACATGTCAGCCGTTCATGAGGCTTCCCCTCAGGATTTGTCACTGCATATACCATAAACCAGTCAGCACCTTCAGCACCAACTATGAATCGCTTTTGACCTGTAATAATCCAGTCACTGCCATCTTTTTTGGCGATAGTTGTTGCACCAAAAAAGTCAGACCCGCCACGCGGTTCAGTCAAACATTCTGCTGCATACACATCACCTTTGAGTAAAGGTACAACCACTTCCTGTTTTAATTCCTCATTTCCAAATTCAACTATAGCCTCACATACAATGTCAGCACCAACACCCCACAAACACGCCAGTGAATAGCTTGCAACACCAATTTCTTCAGCAACAATGCAATCATCCACCCATTTAAGGCCTCTGCCACCATACTTTTTTGGCAATCGTATTCCCAACAGATTTCTTTTACCTGCCTCTTTCAAGAATTCTTTAGGGAAGTGAATTTTTTCAGCGTCCATATCAAGAATCATTTCCCGTGG
>ERZ795045.346-NODE-346-length-61026-cov-38.012268_pt1 | contig 61026 bp, 49 predicted proteins | sample MGYA00375129_ERZ795045 | MGnify/ENA primary metagenome ERZ795045 (study PRJEB30174, sample SAMN05720166) | activated sludge metagenome | isolation source: anaerobic digester from wastewater treatment plant | place: Japan | collected 2015-05-15 ...
TTTGCAGGAATTAATGGAAATGACTTAATAGTAAAAATTGTAAAAAAATATTTAGGTCAAAAATATCCTAAATTTTGTTTAAAATATTTAGGTAAGTTAAATGATCGTATGTTAATCACTCAAATGTTAGAATCAGACATTTATGTCATGCCTTCGCACATTGAGAATAGCCCAAATAATTTATGTGAAGCAATGATGTTAGGTATGCCATGCATTGCAAGTTTTTCAGGAGGAACAAGTAGTATGCTTAATAATAAGGTTGAAGGTGTTTTAATACAGGACGGAGATCCATGGGTATTAGCTGGTGCAATATTAGATTATATAAATAAAAAAGAAAAATATATTGAATACGGTATAAACGCATATAAAGGAGCATCAAAACGTCATAAAATAAATAATATTGTTTCAAATTTAATAAAAAATTATTCACAAATTATTTCATTTGTTTAGTACCATGCTAACAAGGGAAAAATTATACTTTAGTTCAATAATTTTAATACTTTTGGAATTTTATGTTACCTGCTTCTTTGGAACATCTCCTACTGTAAGTTATAATGTTACAACTATAGTTTATGGAGTATCAGTTATTGATATATATGTACGATATTTTTCTCAATTATCGATAACCCTATTATTCATATATATTTCTTATAAATTTCAAATTAAGTATAATAGTCTATTTTTAATTATTTTTATATTTATTTTATGGATTATGATTGTACCTTTATTTGTTAATGATAATTTTTTAACAAATGTTAAATATGTTTTTTATTTATTAGTTATTATAATAGGAATAAATTTATTTAAAAATGATAGAAGTTTTATAGATTTTAATATAAAAATGTTACAAATTATGGGGTTGTCAATTCTCTTTTTTTCAATAATATATATAATACAATTTCCTGTTCCAGAGTATAGAGTTTATAGAGCATCAATTATGCATTCAAATGCTAATGAGGATGCATTGATACTTGCTGTGTCTTTCCCTTTTTTATTTCTTTTAAAAAACAGATTTTTTAAGATTATTTTAATATTATATTATGTTTTTTTCCTTGTGTTTTATAATTCTACCCGAGGGGCTATTACTATGTCATTAATAACTATTTTAATAATACAATATATAAAATACAAAAAAAATAAGAATTTATATATAATTATTGTACTTATTTTTTTCTCATTATCAATATCTATAATAAACAAATATGTTATTAATGATCCTTTCTTTGAGAAGGGCTTTACTGCAGTTGAAGAAAACGAAAGTGGCAACTTTACTCAGCGAATATCTGGTATATGGATTCCTCTTATAGAATATACTCTCCAGAAATCTCCGATATTAGGTTTTGGTGCAAAAAAGTATGGCGAATTAGCGGAAAATATAACATTCGTGACTAATGAAAATGGCAATATAATTTATATGGAACGGTCACCCCATAATTTCTTCATCATGTTTTTATTTAATTGGGGTTTAATTGGACTTGCATTGCTATTATTTATTTATTTAAAATATTTTTTTATTGCATTCAATATTTTTAAAAAAAAATACGATTTACTCAGTACAGCTGTTTTTTCATCTTGGATTTCTTTTACAGGAATGAATTTTATTTCTAATTCCTTTAGCTATAGAGGATGGAGTATTCTTGTCATACTTGTTTTGACAACTCATTTTCTAAAATATTACAAATCAATTTACTATGAATATATTTAAAATAATGAATAAATTCATCTTCTATCAAAGTTATATACAAACATTATTGGGGTAAAAATTGTAGGATTTTTAAAAAATTTGAGAATGAACCATATTTAATCTAAATAAGGAATAACGAGCATATATCCACAGGTGTTGATTTTATTACTTATGAAGGTTCGATGTAGTTTTTTAGAGTTAAATATCAAGATCTTGATTTTTATAGGAACATTGTTATCCATAAAAATACATTCATTGAAATGAATGTTACAATTTTACTTGGTGTTACTATAATAATTATAGGTGCTAATTCTTTAGTTAAAAAAGCATTCCCGATAATTTTTAATAGTTGGTAAACCAGTAAAATTTATAGCGTCAACACAAGCTTCTCTCGAAAAAACAATAAAATTGAATGCTAATACCAAAAGGTAAAATCAGCGACAAAAAAGTAAAACATTTAAGAAAGAGTTTAATATTTTATTCAAAAATATATTAAAGTTGAAAAGTAACACATTACTTATAATAAGTTGCTTCGATATAATAGGGAGCAATACAGCAGCAGAACATAGAGTAAAGTTATATATAAAGTCTTTAATTCGTCATAATAATATAAATAAAATCTATCTGTTTTATAGTAATACTTTATGGACATTCGATAAAGATTTGAACGTTATTAACCAGAAAAGAACCATTAAACAAACTGTAAAATTAATAAACCGTGAAACTCCAATATTCATTTATCCTTCGACAAATGTTTTAAAAGTATTTTATTATTTATTTTACTTTAAATTAATACATGTTCGAAAACTATTTATTGAAGCAAACGAAATTAGAAAATATTCCACTACACTTTATCAAGGTAATTTATTATCGTTAATAAGGTATAAATTAATTCTAAAGAAATTTTTATCAATTATTTATGATTATTCAATTAAATATTTTGATGGAATAATTTCCATTTCAGAAAATATTAAAAGATATTATTCACAAATTAATAAAAATATTTTAATTATTCCAATTTTATCAGAAATCCCTAATGAGATTAATAGTTATCGTACTTACAATTATAATTCACCATTTATTATAACTTTTACAGGAACCGTTAATATAAAAAAGGAAAACCTTGATATTTTATTTGAAGCAATTTCGATGGTAAATTCAAATATACAACTTCATTTATATGGACCTATAAATAATTATAACCTTAATGTATTAAATGAATTAATTATTAAATTGTCATTAAGCAACAGGGTTTTTTATAAAGGTTTTGTAAGTCAGGAAGTGTTAAAAGACATATTTAATGAATCGCATCTATTGATTTTACCGAGAGGAAATATAAAACAGAATCAATATGGCTTTTCAACAAAACTATCAGAATATCTCGTATCTGGTCGTCCTGTATTAGTGACAAATGTAAGTGACAATGGTAAGTATATTGTTGATATGGTAAATGGATTTATTATTGAACCCGATAGTTTAAATGCTTTTGTCAGTAAAATAGAATTTATTTATTCAAATTACAATAAGTTTTATACATTACCTAAAAATGCTATAAATACTGTTAAGAAAAATTTTGATTATAAATTATACACCGAAAAATTGTATAATTTTTTATATAAATGATAATGCACGAAAATATTAAAGTATTTATACTAACCAATACACTTTTGCATGGTGGAGCAGAAAAGCAAAGTGTACTTTTAGCAAAGAACTTGAAAGACGAATATTCAACCACTATTATTGTTTACTATGGAGAAAAATATCATAAAAGATTGATAGATGAAGTAAACAAAAATAAATTAAATATAATTTTTTTAAAAGGGAATCATCTTAAAAAAATAATATATTTATATAATTTATTTAAACAAAATAAAGATTCTATTATTTTTTCATATTTGCTAACTACAAACTTTTTAAATGCAATTATAGGATCGTTAGCTGGTGTAAAGTTTAAGATTGGTGGTATAAGGAATTCTATTATACCTTACTTCAAATTAAAACTTCAAAAAATTTTGCATAACCATTTTTTAACAGCCACAATAAGCAATAATTATTCTGGTCAAAAGAATTTGATTAAAAAGGGTTTTAATAGGAATAAATGTTTCTGTATTCATAATGGTATAGAAATTAAGGAGGCTATAATTAATAGAGACCATAGAACCAATATTGAAATCTTAACAGTGGGAAGATTTGTACCGGCTAAAGATTACTATACAGCTCTTAAAGCAATTTTTTTACTAAAAAAAATGCTTGCAAATTCAAAACATTACATAACATATACCATCATAGGATTTGGAAGTGAAGAAAATAAAATTAAAAGTTGGATAGAATATTTTAATTTGAAAGATACTGTTTCTTTAATAATTAATCCAAATAATTTGAATAATTATTACCAAAAGGCTGATATTTATTTTTCTACTTCCCTATACGAAGGCTTATCAAACTCAATAATTGAAGCAATGGAATTTTCACTTCCTATTGTTGCAACTAACGTTGGAGATAATGAATATTTGATAATTGAAGGACAATCGGGATTTTTGCTTCCTATAAAAGATGCCGAAGGAATGAGTTCAAAACTAAAATTGTTGGTAGATAATCCAAAACAACGAGTTGAATTTGGTCATAATGCCTACAGACATTTAAAAAATAACTTTTTAGAAGAAATTTTTAAACAGAAATATATCAATTTTATAAATAATTTATTCGATGAATGTTAAAAAACCCAAGATAGCAGTAATTGGATTAAAAGGCTTACCCGCCTTTGGTGGTGCTGCTACAGTTGGCGAAAATATTATAAATCAATTAAAAGATAAGTATGATTTTGTTGTTTATTCTACCTCCTCACACACAAATCTAAAAACTGGTTATTACAATGGATTTAAACAAATTGTTTTTAAAAAATTACCTTTCAAAAGATTAAATACACTTTACTATTACGTAATTTCAACATTTCATGCTATAATATTTTCAAAATATGACTTAATTCATTTACATCACCGTGATGCTGCATTCATAACCATAATACTTAAAATTAAATATCCTGTAATCATTACAACTCATGGAAGTTTTTCTATAAGGGAAAAATGGAAAAAATTTGAATGGTTTTTTAAAATAAATGAAAGATGGTTTGTAAAAAAGGCTAATATCGTTACATGTGTTTCAAAAGAAGAGCAAAGAAATTACAAGAAAATTGGATTAAATACTATTTATATACCAAATGGAATAAATGCTTTTTCTAAAATTGATGATTATAAAAATATTATTGACAAGAAGCCATATCTTTTTTTTGGTGCAGGTAGAATAATTCCTTCAAAAGGTCTTCATATATTGCTAAAAGCTCTTCATTTGTTAAAATATAATGGTTTGCTTGTTATCGCTGGTGATTTAGAACAGATAGAAGAATATAAAAATGAAATATTTAGTTTATCAAAGAGTTTAAATATTATATTTAAAGGACTAATAAAAGATAAGAAAGAACTTTTAACTATTATTTATAATTCAACATTATTTATATTTCCATCATTATTAGAGGCGATGTCAATGATGTTACTTGAAGCAGCTTCAGTTAAAACTCCTATAATATGTTCTGATATAAAAGAAAATAAAGATATATTTAATGAGGACGAGGTATTATTTTTTAAGACAAATAATGAGATTGACTTGTCACAAAAAATAGATTATGCTTTAAATAATATTGATGAAATGAAGTTAAGAGCAGAAAAAGCTCTTAAAAAATTGCAGAGAGAATATAATTGGGAAAACATTTCTAAAGATTATTCAAACTTGTATAATTCATTAATAAAAAATGATTAGAGTTATTATTACACAGAACGAAAATTCTTTTTTTTCTAAAATTATTAGGTTTATTGCAAAAGAGCAAATAAATTTCTATAATATTATTGGAATAACTGTTCTTGGCTATACACGAAAGAACAACTTATTTAAATATTAGTTAAACAAAAGATTTAAAATTACACATTAAAGAACCAATTATTGCTATTACTTATTAAGTATTTACAAAGTTTATAATTATTATTCAATGTTATTTAGTTAAGTTATAATCTTTTATAATTTATATGATAAAGCTTTTTCAGGTGTTGTTTTCGTTCATATTTCCTGTCAAATCTTATTATATCTCTTGTGTTTTTAACGATTTTATCAAAACCATAACGCTTTTTTTATCAATTTCTTGAGAAAAAGCCCTATGCATATCTCTCTTGTCATGGACAAAGCGTTTATCCTGTTTATTTTTTGTTGGTGTCTAAGGGCTTTCTCCTGCTCATATTCTTTCTTTACTTTTTCCTCAATTGGAAATGCAAGGTCCTCGAACATGCCCATGATAAAAACTTTAGAGAAGAAATCCTGCTTCAATGCCAAGGTGGATTTTCGCGAAAAAAATTAGCGTAAATTCACTGTTTTATAAATTAGTGTGGATTAGCGTTTATAAATTAACGTAAATTAGCGGTTATGATTGTTACAGAAATAAAAGAAGCTTACCTTAAATCTCTCGAAGAATTTATTTATAACCATCCCCATGGTAATTTTTTCCAGTCTCCGAAAGCGTACAATTTTTACAAATCTTTACCAGCCTTTAATCCTGTTTTATTAATAAGCTTTGATGAATCAGGCGAAATTAATGGTTCTCTCCTTGCAGTTATTCAAAAAGAAAAAGGCTTTATTAAGAGTAAATTTAGTCGGAGATGCATTGTTATTGGAGGGCCTATTGTAGAGAATGGTAATGAAAAAGTAATGGATTTACTTTTACAAGAACTCGTTAGAATAGTTAAAAGAAGTTCAGTTTACATTGAATTTAGGAATTTATTTGACCTTACAAAAAATAAGCAGGTTTTTGAAAAAAATGGATTTATATTTAAAGAACATCTTAATTTCATAATAGAAATACAAGGTGTAAATGAAAACTTCATGAAATTAGATGGAAATCGAAGATGGCAAATTAAAAAAAGTCTTAAAAATAATGTAGAAATTAACATTCTCTCAAGTATTAATGAAATACAAGATTTTTATTTGAACCTTAAAGAGCTTTATCAAAAAAAAATAAAAAAACCTTTACCTGATTTTAAATTTTTTGAAACATTTTTTTATAATTCAAATTTAGGAAAATATTTCCTCGTAAAGTTTGAAGGAAAAATAATCGGTGGTACGATGTGTCCTATTTACAAAAATACAATATATGAATGGTACAAATTTAGTTTAGATAAAGAATATAAAAATCTATATCCTGGAGTGGTTGCTACTTGGGCAGCAATAGAATATGGAGCCAAAAACGGATTAAGTTATTTCGACTTTTTAGGAGCAGGTTCTCCAAATAGTGATTATGGAGTAAGAGATTTTAAATCGAAATTTGGAGGGGAATTGGTTAATTACGGTAGGTTTATTAAGATTAATAACTATTTTCTCTTTATAATTGGAATACTTGGGCTAAAAATTTATAAACTAGTATATGGTTTACTCAAAAAAAACAGAGTATAAACAAGTCCATTTTTTAAAGAAAGTTTTATTTAAGTTAGGGAAAATTATAATTCAGTATTTCCCAATAAACAAAGTAAGAATATATGGACTTAAAATATGTGGGTTTCGGGTTGGTAAATATGTTTATATAGGTCCTGATCTTATTATTGTAAGTCCAGTTTCTGAAAAATCTTGCAATTTGATAATTGGAGATAGAGTTGCAATTGGTCCAAGAGTTACAATTGTTTTATCATCTGATGCAAATTGGTCTAATTTAATGCAACATATTGGTTGTGTAAAATCAACTGTAGTTTTAGGTGACGATTGTTGGATTGGAGCAGGTGCAATTATATTACCAGGTGTTAAAATTGGAAAAATGGCTATAGTTGGGGCGGGTGCGGTAGTCGTTAAAGATGTTGAGGATTTTTCCGTTGTTGCTGGCGTTCCTGCAAAAGTTATCAAAAGATTGAATTTCTAAAATGGATTTTTCATTATTTATATACAAAAGATTGCTTAAGCAACTACTTGATAATAGATATAATTTTGAAAAATTTCAGAATGTTCTGTTAAATCAAGATTTATTAATTCTTCTTCGCCACGACGTAGACCTAAAACCCCAAAATTCGCTTGCAACAGCAATAATAGAAAGAAAACTTGGAATTCAAGGAACGTATTATTTCCGTGTGGTTCCTGAAAGCTATAACGAGGATATTATTAAACAGATTGCTGATTTGGGCCATGAGATTGGCTATCATTATGAGAATATGGATTCGGTTAGTACAAGATTTAGAGGTAAGGGTATTAAGTTTAAAAATGCTGAAGAGGAGCGTGAAAGTATTATTGATGCAGCATACGAAGAGTTCTGTGAGAATCTAGAACGGTTTAGAAAAATTTATCCTGTAAAAACCATTTGTATGCATGGTAGTCCAAGGTCAAAGTGGGATAATAAGGAAATATGGAAAAAGTATGATTACCGGAAATTGGGCATCATTGGAGAGCCATACATCGATATAGATTTTAATGAAGTGTTCTACCTAACCGATACAGGCAGGCGCTGGGATGGTTTCAGGTACTCGGTTCGCGATAGGGTTCCGCAGCAACAAAAATGGATTGAGCAGGGTCTGGTTTTCAGAACCACCAACGATATTATTAAGGCTGTAAACGAGAATCGGTTTCCAAGTAAAGCCATGATAACCATTCACCCCCAGCGCTGGACCGACAACTACCTTGAATGGACTAAGGAACTAGTTACACAAAGAGCAAAAAATATAGTTAAGTGGGGATTAATGCGTTTGAGAGATAGGTAATGGAACGCAGATGACACCGATAATGCAGGTTTTCACTGTGTAACACCGTGTAAACTCTGTGAAAATCAGTGATACTGATTTGGTTGATAGTTGACAGTTGTTGGTTGTTAGTATTAGAACTCTAATCCTTGAACCCTGAACCTTTATTCCCGCATCGCGGGACAGGCTCTTGAACCCTAAACTTTGCACTTTGAACCTTGAACCTTTATCCCTGAACCCGTTCCTGCACACTAACTACTACATTCCTCTCCCCACACCACACGTTTCACATAATCGGTATAGCTTAGGATAATCCGAACCACCTTATCGGATACGTTGGGCATGGAGTAATCGGCAACCGGGCGGAAGTTTCGCTCAGTGCCGATTTTTTGTTGCTGTAGCTGAGCCAATCCCTGAATGATGCGGTCGGGATTAAGGCCTACCATCATTACTGAGGCCTCCTCCATGGCCTCAGGCCGCTCATGCGCCTCACGGATATTCAGCGCCCTAAAGTTGAGTATGCTCGATTCCTCCGAGATGGTGCCACTATCCGATAGCACGGCGTAGGCATTCAGCTGAAGGGCGTTATAGTCGGTAAATCCGAGCGGTTTAAGGAAGTTTACCAGCGGGTTTACCTGCACTCCTTTTGCCTCAATCATCTTGCGGGTGCGCGGATGCGTGCTAACAATAATGGGGTAACCGTAGGTATTGGCTATCAGGTTGAGGGAGTGGATAAGGTTTGTGAAGTTCCGCTCGGAGTTAATATTCTCCTCGCGGTGAGCCGATACCACAAAGTACTCGCCCCGTTTCAGGTTCAGGCGGCTAAGAACATCCGATTGCTGAATACGGGGTAGGTAGTGGTTCAGCACCTCAAACATGGGCGAACCGGTTTTAATCACCCTATCGGCAGGGAGCCCTTCGCGTAGCAGGTACTCGCGGGCAATGTCGCTGTAGGTGAGGTTGATATCGGCAATGTGGTCAACAATCTTGCGGTTGGTCTCCTCGGGCACCCGCTGGTCGAAGCAACGGTTACCAGCCTCCATGTGGAATATGGGGATGTGCCGTTTTTTGGCAGGGATGGCGCACAGGCAGCTGTTGGTATCGCCCAGCACCAGCATCGCATCGGGCTTGAGGGTCTCGAGCAGGGGGTCAATCTTAATGAGTATCTGGCCAATGGTGGCCGTGGCGCTATCGCCGGCGGCATCGAGGTAGTGGTCGGGTGGGCGAATGCCCATGTCGTCGTAGAATATCTGGTTTAGCTCGTAGTCGTAGTTCTGCCCGGTATGGACAGTTATATGTTCAATGGCAGGGCTCTGGTCGAGCTTGGCCATTACACGCGACAGGCGGATAATCTCGGGACGCGTACCAACAACGGTAAGGACTTTAAGTTTCTTCATAGTTCTGGTTACACAGTGTTTCACAATGTTTTCACAGTGTTACACAGTGCATTACTCTGTGATACTCTGTGAAACGGCTATTCATTAAACAGTTTCAAAAAACGTATCCGTATCGCTAGGGTCGAAGTGCTCACTGATCCAGAAAATGGTGTAAACATCATCGTTCCCCACGTTTTTGATGTTATGGGTAAACCAAATGGGCATATCCACCACCGATGGGTTTCTATCGCCATCGAGCTCAAAGGTAAGCTTTTTATCGGTTCCAATGCGCCGTAACTCAATTACTGCTTTGCCCTTTATCACGGCAAACCTTTCTGCCTTGCGGGTATGGAAGTGGTTGCCGCGGGTAACGCCGGGCTTGGTGGTGGAGAACGAAACCTGTCCGCCGCTGTTCAGCTTCACGGTCTCCACAAATGAGCCCCTGTCGTCGGTTTTCAGCTCAAGCATACGGGGGAAGAACTTTTCGTGGTCGATGTAGCAAACAAAGGTGTTGAATAGGTTGCGTTCAAAGGGATCGGTTAGGTTGGGGAAAATACCCTTATCGAAGTAGTTGGATTTGAAATCGTTTAGCCTTGCCAAAAGGGCTGAAACCTTGATGGTTGCTGTATGTGGGATTTGAACCGTTTCAACGTGGGACACTGCATTTCTGCTTTGGGCTACGCTATCGATTTTGGTAATAAAATGCTCTACCAGCTCCGAAACGTAAATCAACCTTAACTCGCCATCCACATCAATTTTGGGCTCCTCGTTATGCGTAAGCTGGTGGCAGAATGTTGCCACCACGGAGTTGTAGTAGGGTTTGCCAAAGGGTCCAAACACGTTGGGTATGATAAAGCCGCTGAAGGCAGTATGGTTTCGCCTGGCCCACTGATCAAAAAGCAATCGCCCTTCGCGCTTCGATTTACCGTAGAGGTTATCGCGCTCCTCCTGGGTTGATGAGGAGAAGATGATGTGGGGTTTTGAGCGGGTTGCCTCGCAGGCGTTAATGAGCTTTTGGCAAAGGTTGATGTTGGTTTGGTAAATGACCTGGGGGTCGTTGTGGCGGTTCATGGCGGCCAGGTGTACAATGGCATCGCACGACTGAACAAAGCCGTTGAGCTTAATGGGATCGTCGAAGTAGCTATCCTCAAAGGCGATGCGCTGGAACCTGTCGGGGTATAGTCCCAGGGTGTTGTACAGGTGTGTGCCAATAAAACCTGACTGTCCGGTAATGCCTACTTTGATCATGATGTTTTTTAATAGTTAAGTTCCACAGTGTTCCACAGTGTTAGCACAGAGTTACACGGTGTTTATTACAAAACTAATCGCTTAATTCCATCTTTTAGACTTTTTGTGTTAAAATTAATCAGAAGTCCAATGTGTTTATTAGCAAGTTTAAGGTAGGTTAAAACCTGTGCAATATGTACATCAGTAAATGCATCTACGCTTTTTAGTTCTACAACAACCTGGTTCTCGACCAGCAAGTCGAGTCGATACCCACACTCAAGCTTAATCTCCTCGTAAATTAAGGGAACAGGTTTTTCTATCTCAACCTGAAATCCTTTTTTCTGTAGTTCATAAGCGAGGCAAGCCTGATAGGTAGATTCAAGAAGGCCAGGACCTAAAGTAGAATGCACCTTGTAGGCTGAATCGATTATTTCGTGTGTAATCTGGTTGATTTCCATTTTTACACTGTGCTACACTGTGTTAAACTCAGTGAAACCCTGTGCTACTAATTATATTTAAGGTTCGTATATATGCCCATTGTCCTCGTTCAGTATATCCTTTCGGATAAGGGGTAGTTTTAGCAGCAGTTCCTTCATTCCCTCCACATCCAGCCTTCGGGTGTTGTGCGAGTTGTACTCCTCAATCTGTGTGATATCGGTTTGTCCCTCGCTGAAGTACAGACCATAGTTCAGGTCGCGGTTATCGGCGGGGATGCGGAAGTACTTGCCCATGTCGTAAGCCTTTACCATCTCCTCGCGGGTGAGCAGGGTTTCGTAAAGCTTTTCGCCGTGGCGGGTTCCAATTACCTTAATGGGATTCTTGGCATGGTAAAGCTCCAGCAGAGCCTTTGCCAGGGTCTCGATTGTAGCCGCGGGTGCCTTTTGCACAAAGATATCGCCGGGCTGGCCATGCTCAAAGGCAAACAGTACCAGGTCAACGGCATCGTCGAGGGTCATCATGTAGCGGGTCATGTTGGGGTCGGTAATGGTGAGCGGTTGCCCGGCCTTGATTTGCTCCACAAAGAGTGGGATCACCGACCCGCGCGAGGCCATTACATTGCCGTAACGTGTTCCGCAAAAAACCTGTTTGCTTGGGTCGTTATTCCTGGAACGGGCAATCATAATCTTTTCCATTAGGGCCTTGGTAATGCCCATGGCATTTATGGGGTAAACGGCCTTATCGGTGCTAAGGGTAACCACCCGTTTAACATGGTACTTTTCGGCAGCATCGAGCACGTTGTCGGTGCCAAGCGCATTGGTTTTAAGGGCTTCCACCGGGAAGAACTCGCACGATGGAACCTGCTTAAGCGCGGCAGCATGGAACACAAAATCGACCCCAACCATGGCTGAACGAACACTTCCCTCGTTTCGAACATCTCCTATGTAAAACTTGATACGCTTATCGTTGTAAAAACGGCGCATATCGTCCTGCTTTTTCTCGTCGCGCGAGAAAATACGGATTTCGGAAATATTTGTTTTAAGGAATCGCCTCAGCACCGCGTTACCAAACGATCCGCTACCACCGGTAATTAGCAACGATTTGTTATCGAAAATACTTTTGGGCATATCGGTAGGGTTTATTCATTCAAAGTTAACAATTTTAGTTGATAGTTAATGGTGAATTTAATTGAACACAGATGACGCAGATAAGCTAGTTGTTGGTTGATAGTTGATGGTTGTAAGTGAATTGGAATGGAACACAGATGGCGCAGACTGGGCGGATTTACACTGTGAAACACTGTGTAAACCCTGTAAAACACTGTGATACTTATTTGGTTGAAAGTATTACGAAAAACAAAAACGTCGGGCTTTGGCTCCGACGTTTTTTAATGTTTCTACTTATTCCCTTTTTTAGGCTTTACGTTGTCCTGTGGGATAAAAACCGAAGGTTTAAGGTATGAGTAAATCAAAAATCCAATTCCTGCTGCAATAAAGGGTAAGCTTAGCCACTGCCCCATGTTTAGCATCATGTGTTTTTCAAACTCAACCTGTGGTTCTTTTACGTACTCAATTAGGAATCGTGCGCCAAAGAGCAGGACGAGGAAGATGCCAAAAATGAAACCATTACGCAGCTTGCCATCGGCCTTTAGGTAAAGCCAGTAAAGCAGGATAAATATTGCGGTGTATGATAGCGCCTCGTAAAGCTGTGTGGGGTGTTTTGGGTGTACCTCGCCATTCCGCACAAAAATAAAACCCCAGGGCAGTGTGGTTTCAACCCCGTAGATTTCAGAATTAAACAGGTTTCCTAGGCGAATAAAGGCTCCACCAATTGCTACGGTTATTACAACCCTATCAATAACGTAAATCATGGGGACCTTATGCTTGCGGGCAAAAAGGTAAAGGGCAATTAGTATCCCTATGGCCGCGCCATGGCTGGCCAAGCCTCCGTGCCAGATCTTAAGGATTTCGAGCGGGTTGCTGAGGTAGAATTCCGGTTCGTAGAAAAGGCAATGGCCCAAGCGGGCTCCAATTACTGTGCCTACAATCATGTACATGGTTAGCGAGTCGAGGAAACCCTCGGGCAGGTGCTCACGCTTAACAAAGCGGTTAAAAATGACATAGCCAATGTAAAAGGCCATGGCCCACATTAGGCCGTAGTATCGTACTGAGAACGGGCCAATACTAAATATCTCAGGATTGACATTCCAGGTTATGTATGCAAGCATAGCTTAAAATTTTTGTAAATGTAAGCCAAAAATTGTTTTTGAAGAAAATTTGTCCCTTATATTGATGTATAGTATGGGTTAACAGGTTTAGTTGTAAGGTGATGGTTGATGGTTGATGGTTGACAGTTGATGGTTGTTAGTTAAGGTGTGTTTAGTGTTTTGTGTATAGTGTTTAGTTTGGTAATGGAACGCAGACGACACAGATTAGGCCGATTTTCACTGTGAAACACCTTGAAAACTCTGAGTAACCCTGTGATACCGATTTAGTTGATGGTTGATGGCATAAGAGTTTACCTAAAATCTTGAATCTGAAATCTGAAATTTTAAATCAATGTTGTTTAGTTAAGGTTATTAGTCATGTTGCGCGCGAGCGAAACATCACGCTGTCGTGCTGAGTTCCAATTTATAGGGATAGACTTCGCCGAAGCATCTCATAATACCTTCATCCATTATTTAATGAGATTCCTCGGCTACGCTCGGGAAGACAAAAACCCAATCTTCTCTTCTACTCCTTTGTCATGCTGAGCTTGTCGAAGCATTGCTTTGAACCCTCATTCCCTTTTAAATGAGATTCCTCGACTACGCTCGGGATGACAACATGATGGGCTCCCTCGCTCACTTTGTCATGCTGAGCCCAGCCGAAGCATCTCTTTGTACCTTCATGCCCTAAATGCCTTTTATTGTTCTTCGTCATACTCTTCAGTTGCGATGCAAAGCTTCACCGTTGCTCTTTGGAAAAATATTGCGTGCATCGCAATACACATGGGAGTAGCCATGGAGTTACAAATGTTACGCCCCTACGGGGCTGGAAAGGTTGTTCGTGGAATTGACCTCACCCCAGCCCCTCTCCTGACAGGAGAGGGGAGATGCAATAAGGAAACCTTATTGCAGGGCTAAAGTCTCCCCTCTCAGGGGAGATTTAGAGGGGTCATCTAGGTTGAATGTGGAAAACGGCCTCACCCCAGCACTTTACCCTGAGAAGGAATGGAGCGGAAAAAGCAAGCAGAGGCATAAAAGCCCGACCCGGTAATGGGTCGGGCTTTTATGCCTTGATTTTCTTTGGTTCTTTCTTGTATCAAGACAAGAAAGAACATGTAAAAGGCTCTTTGCAATGATTTACTTTTGCGATGCAACGTTTCAGTTTTATTCTTTGGAGTATCATTGCGTGCATCGCAATACATAGGGGAGTGGCCATGGAGTTACAAATATTCCGCCCCTACGGGGCTGGGAGCGTTGTTCGTTAATTCCATTCTGTGTAACACCGTGTTACACTGTGTAACCTTGTGATACCTATTTAGTTGATGGTTGTTGGTTGACAGTTGATAGTAAATTCAATAGAACACAGATAGCACAGATTGGGGTGATTTACGCAGATTTTCACTAAACACGAAACACCAAAAAACGAAACACTACCCCGCTGTACACTGCATACTGAACACTGCACACTAATAATGATATCCTTTGCTCCCAGCTATGGCGGGACAGGACGCTCAGGATGACAGGTAGCGTTGCTCTAATGAAATTAAGTACTATGGTGAACCCCCTTTACAGGTTAAACTCCTTGCGGAGAATATCAACATAGTCGAGCTTTTCCCAGGTAAAGAATTCCACCTCGCGTTTAACCACCTTTTCGCCCTCACAGTTGCCATTCACAATAAATTCCACCTCGCGCTTGTAGTAATCGCGACCAAAATGGCCGTAGGCAGCGGTTTCCTCAAAAATGGGATTTTTAAGGCCCAAACGTTTAACAATGGCACCCGGACGCAAATCGAAGATCTGCTTAATTTTTTCAGCAATCTGGCCATCGGTAAGCTTAACGTGCGAAGTTCCATAGGTATTAACGTAAAGCCCTACGGGCTCGGCAACGCCAATGGCGTATGCTACCTGAATGAGAAACTCATCGGCAATGCCGGCAGCAACCATGTTCTTGGCAATATGGCGGGCTGCATATGCACCGGAGCGGTCAACCTTGCTGGAATCCTTGCCCGAAAAAGCGCCTCCACCGTGGGCCCCTTTACCGCCATAGGTATCAACAATAATTTTACGTCCGGTTAAGCCGGTATCGCCATGCGGACCGCCTATTACGAACTTACCGGTTGGGTTAACGTGTAAAATGTAATCGTCCTTGAACAGCTTTTGAACTCTTTCAGGGAAACGGGCTTTAGCCCTTGGAATAAGGATAGTGCGAACATCCTCCTTGATCTTGTTCAGCATCCGAACATCGTCGGTATCAAACTCATCGTGCTGGGTGGATACAACAATGGTATGGATTCGGAGAGGCTGGTTATTATCGTCGTACTCAATGGTTACCTGCGACTTGGCATCGGGACGGAGGTAGGCCATCTGCTTACCCTCCCTGCGGATTTTAGCAAGCTCCATGAGCAACACGTGCGAAAGCACAAGGGCAAGTGGCATATAGTCGTCGGTTTCGCGGCAGGCATAGCCAAACATCATACCCTGATCGCCCGCACCCTGTGAGAACTCATCGCCACGTTCAACACCACGGTTAATATCGGGCGATTGTTCATGGATTGATGAGATAACGCCGCACGACTCGGCATCGAACCTCAGCTCGTGCTTGGTGTAACCAATCCGGCGGATAACCCGGCGGGCAATCTCCTGAACATCAACATATGCATGGGTTTTAACCTCGCCACTTAACACAACCAAACCGGTAGTAACCAGTGTTTCGCATGCCACCTTTGAGTTGGGGTCGCGACGTAAAAACTCATCGAGCAGAGCATCGGAAATTTGATCGGCCAGCTTATCGGGATGCCCTTCCGATACGCTCTCCGAAGTAAATAAATATCCCATAGTAAAAAACTTTTAGGTTAAACAAATATCTATGGGGAAGGTTTGATCGATTGCTGGAATAATCGCTGTTTTAGCATTTATTTTTGTGGTTGCAATCAACCAAATCTTTCCACATTCAGCTCACAAATGTATACTTTTAACGTGTATGTAACAACTTTCAATGCTGTAAATTGGAATTTTCTACGCCAATGGCTTGCGCTGCTTAATGTAGAGGTAAACCATCGATACAATACCTGCAATAACCACCATTATGGTTTGCGATTCGTGCGAGATGATTGCAAATATCAACCCGTTCTCGTAAGTGATTCCAAAAATGCCAAGGGCCGAGGCAGTAATAATGTGGTAAGCCCCAAAACCGCCCTGTACTGGAACAGTCATGCCATAGGAACCAATAACCATGATAAACAGGGCATCCCAGCCAGTAAGGTTCGATGTAATTGGGGTAGAGCAAAGTAAAGCCCAGGTCATTAGCCAGTAGCTTACCCAAATTAAAACCGTGAGCAGTGCGAATTGGATTACCCTGGGTGTTCGGTAAATACTCTTTAGTCCATCGATAACACCTATTACAGCACTTTTGATTTTCCCGTTCAGCTTCTGGCCCAGGAAATCGCTTTTTAAAATGAAACGGATAAGGAGTAAAAATGCGATTGCCATCACCAGTAGAATAACAATCTTGTATCCCTCAATATGTATGGCCTTTTGCTCAATGGGATGAACAATTTTTGTGTAGATATACTGGCCAAAGGAATCGATTTTGACAAGAACCACAATAACAGTTGCAATCAGGAGCATTGCAAGGTCGGCAGCGCGCTCAACCACAACGGTTCCAACAAGCGACTCAAAACGGATTCGGGAAACCCTACTTACGCTACCACATTTTGCCACCTCGCCAAAGCGGGGGAGGGCTAAGTTAGCCAGGTAACCGAACATTACTGCTGCAAACAAGTTGCTGAAAGGAGGTTTGTGGCCAAGGGATTCCATAAGGTAACCCCAGCGAATAGCCCTAAGAGCATGGGCAATAAGGGCAATTAAAAGCGAAATGGCTATCCAGAAATAGTTTACCTCCCTAAAACCCTGAGCAATATGGGTAAAATCGACACTCCTGAAAGCGTAGTAGAGCAGTACAATGGCAAGAGAAAAGAATACGGCAAAGTTAAATAGCCTTGATTTCACTATGCTTTTCAATGCAGTAAACGGGTTTGTTATACAAGCTTGTTGGTGGCGGTGTCGGGGAAAATTACGGTGGGCTTAAACTTTTTGGCCTCCTCAAAATCCATGGTAGCATAGGAAATGATAATTACCACATCGCCCACCACGCACTTGCGTGCAGCAGGTCCATTGAGGCAAACCTGACCACTACCACGCTCACCCTTTATCACGTAGGTTTCAAGGCGTTCGCCGTTGTTTATATTGACAATCTGAACCTTTTCGTTTTCAATAATGTTTGCTGCATCCATCAGGTCCTCGTCAATGGTAATGCTACCAATGTAGTTAAGGTTAGCCTCGGTGATAGTAACCCTGTGGATTTTCGACTTGCAAACTTCAATCATCATCGCCTTATACTGTTTTCGGAACTATTTAAACATCATGTTATCGATAAGCCTTATATTACCAGCCCAAACCGCAATGCAACCAACAATTCCGTTGGGGTGATCCCAGCCCTGAACAGGCAGCAGGGAATCGGCATCGGCCAGCTCAAAGTACTCAACCTTTAGATTTGGGTCAGAGTTGATTCTATTTACAACCCAATCAATCATATCTTTAACGGAAAACTCATTGGTTTTGTTTCGTGCTTCAGCTAATGTTTGGTAAATGAGCGGGGCGCTTTTCCTATGCTCAGGGGTAAGCAGCAGGTTACGGCTGCTCATGGCCAACCCATCGGGTTCACGCACAATAGGGCAGCCAACTATTTCAATCCGGTAGCCCAGCATACGAACCATTGCCCTAATAATGGCCAGCTGCTGGTAATCCTTTTGGCCAAAGTATGCCCGGTGAGGTTCAACAATATCGAAAAGCTTGCTTACCACCTGGGCAACGCCGTTGAAGTGTCCCGGACGGAACTTCCCCTCCATCACCTTGTCGAGCATCCCAAAATCGAACACACGGGTATCGGGCTCAGGATAAATCTCGCTCTCGGTGGGCATGAAAACTACATTAACCCCTGCGGCCTCCAGCATGGCAATGTCCTTTTCGGGCATTCGGGGATAGTTCTTTAGGTCGTTTTTATCGTTGAATTGTGTGGGATTTACAAAAATGCTCACAACCGTGATATCGTTCTCAGCAACACTGCGCTCAACCAGCGAGACATGACCTTTATGCAATGCTCCCATGGTTGGAACAAAGCCAATGCTTTTGCCCTCGCTCCTGAAGCCCTGAAGCATCGTTTTTAGATCCGATATCTTATCAACAACCACACACATAGGTAATTATAGTTTACTGAGGTATCGACTTTGAACTTGCAAAGGTTGTAAATTTTTGAATAACATGTATGTTGATTTTTACTGTTGATGCCCTAAAACATATCAAAAAGCTATATAATTAACTTTAAATGGACACCGATAACAACTTAAATTTGACATGTATACTGGTATTCAATTACATAACAAATTAATCAATATCAAGAAAAAAGTTGTAACTTTGTAGCCTATTATAAAAATGCGCCTTGGTGATTGATGTTTTAGCTATTTAATCAAATTCGGCAAAAGGATAATCCAAAATGAAAGAAAAAAAGGCGAAGATACTCTTTATCTCTCAGGAGATACTTCCATACCTGCCTGAGAGTGAGGTTTCAAAAATCAGTAGGTTTTTACCTCAAGGGATACAGGAAAAGGGTCGAGAGATAAGAACATTTATGCCAAGGTATGGATGTGTGAATGAACGCCGAAACCAGCTACACGAGGTGATACGCCTTTCGGGGATGAACCTAATCATCAACGACATGGATCACCCCCTTATCATAAAAGTGGCATCCATTCAAAGTGCACGTATGCAGGTGTACTTCATTGATAACGAGGACTACTTCCAAAGGAAATCCACCTTAACCGATGAAAACGGCGAAACCTTCGACGATAACGACGAAAGGGCTATCTTTTTCAGCAAGGGAGTAATTGAAACCGTTAAAAAGCTACGCTGGTCGCCCGATTTAATCCACTGCCATGGCTGGTTCACCGCTTTTGCCCCACTGATGATCAAAAAGGCCTACGCCGACGACCCTCTGTTTGCCCACTCTAAGGTTGTTTTCTCTGTGTATAACGATGGTTTTAGCAAACCCTTGAACGAGAATGCTAGGAAAAAAGTGTTAATGGAGGGTATATCTAAGAAAGATGTTGAGATTTTACGAGAACCAACCTACGAAAACCTTCTGAAGCTTGCCGTAAACTTTTCCGATGGGGTTATTTTGGGTAGCCCTACTGTTAACGGTCAGGTGCTTGAACATATAAATACAGCTAAAAAACCTTTACTCCCCTACCAGGATAGTGAAAATTATATTGATATTTACGACGAATTTTATAACCAGATACTAAATGGCAATTCAAATGTTTCAAAAAAGAAGTAGTATTGGAATCAGGCATTTGGGTGTTTTAATTTCAGGCCTTTTTCTTTCGATATTTTCGCTCACGTCATGCTATAATGAACCCGGTTTTTTAGGCAACAACCTTTTACCCGACGAGGATATTTACAAGGTAAAGATAGATTCCTCGTTCAAGGTTAGCGCTTTTACCCTTACAAAGGATTCGCTAAACTCATTCCTTGCCTCCGAGGGAGTAATGGGGTATGTTAACAGCGAGATTTTTGGATCGACCAAGGCTAGCTTTGTTGGCCGCTACCTCCCGGGAAAATCAACCGATGGTTACGGCGGGCCTACTGCAACTGCCGATTCAATATTTTTCTACTTTACCGCAAGCGGTTTTTACGGCGATTCCACCACTGAACTTAACCTGAGGATACACGAGATTACTGATACCTCGCTATTCTGGGACAAGCAGAACGCCCTCAGCCCTATTAATGTTAATACATACAACCCAACCCCTTTTGTTACCGCAACCCTCAAAGGAAAAGGAAGTTTGAAACTACCACTCCCACTTGCGTTTGGTCAATCGTTAATGGACTCGCTGGCGTTAACCGATTCAAAAATATTTTACACCAAGTTTAAAGGGTTCTATGTAACCTTCGACGAGCTACCCGGTTATGGCGGTGTAGCCTATAACGTATCAACCTCAAACATGTACCTTAGGCTATACTACCACTACGTTAAACAGATTGACGGCAAGGACTCAACCATTAAAACCAGCAAGACCTATACTTTTGGTTCAAGGTTTTACGAGTACCTGCATGATTACACAAAGGCCGATCCTGCCCAAAAAATACAACACCTTAACGATACCATTACTCAGGATACTATTTTCTATACCCAGAGCCTTGGCGGCGTTTATGGGAAAATAACTTTCCCCGACCTGACACAATGGCGCGACTCCATGCCCATTGTAATACATCGTGCTGAGCTCATAATTGGTAAGGCCGATGCCACCACATCGCTACCCGACTCAACCATTAGTCAGCTCCTATTTTACTACAAGGATGGTAACGAGTGGATTGGACTGATCAAGGATCAGATAACTAGCACAAATACCCTTAGCTCAAACGGCTCGTACCGGACATTCAGGAATGGTTACAGTGTCAATATAACCTACCATTTCCAAAGAATGCTAAAGGGTGAGTATAGCGACAATAGCCTGTATGTATTCCCAAACTCGAATACTACCATTAGGCATGGGGTGCTTAAAAGCGGACAGAACAGTACCCCAATTAAACTAAAAATTACATACACCAAGCTCAAATAGTATGTGCGGAATTGTTGGATATATTGGGTATAGGCAAGCTTTCCCTATTGTGATAAACGGTTTAAAACGCCTGGAGTACCGGGGTTACGATTCGGCCGGTATTTGTATAGTAAATGGCGATCCGTTTCTTGCAAAACAGAAGGGAAAGGTAAGCGATCTGGAAGCCTTTATTGGCGATAGACCGCTACCCGGCACAATTGGGATAGGCCATACCCGCTGGGCTACCCACGGCGAGCCTAACGACATAAATGCCCACCCCCATGAGTCGATGAACGGCAAGTTCATCCTTATCCATAATGGGATTATTGAAAACTACAGCCTACTCCGTAGCAAGCTGGAGAAGAGGGGTTACATCTTTAAATCGGAAACCGATACTGAGGTTCTGGTTAACCTGATTGAGTACATCTACCTGAAAGGAAATGTTACCCCCGAAATTGCAGTCCGCTTAGCGCTGACAAAGGTTGTAGGAGCGTACGGTATAGTTGTAATTAACCGCGATGAACCCGATACGCTTATTGCAGCCCGCAAGGGCAGCCCGCTGGTAATAGGGGTTGGCGAAGGCGAGTACTTTATTGCTTCCGATGCCACTCCAATTGTTGAGTTTACCAAAAGTGTAATATTCCTTAACGATAACGATGTTGCTGTACTCCAGCGCAACCAAATGGTTCTGAAAACCATTTACAACCAAGCGCTTGAACCCAACATCCAGCAGATCGATATTGATATTGAGGCAATAGAGAAAGGCGGTTACGAGCACTTCATGCTCAAAGAGATATTCGAGCAACCGCGTAGCATACACGACACCTATCGTGGCCGTATCTCGAGCGACCCATTTGAAATTCACCTTGGCGGCCTGTATAGCGTACTACCAAACCTTACAGAAGCCAAACGTATAATTCTAATAGGCTGTGGTACATCGTGGCACGCTGCGCTTGTGGGTGAGTACCTGATTGAGGATTTGGCCCGCATACCCGTAGAGGTTGAGTACGCCTCGGAGTTCCGCTACCGCAACCCCATTATCAATAAGGATGATGTGGTGATAGCCATTAGCCAGAGCGGCGAAACCGCCGATACCCTGGCAGCAATAAGACTTGCCAAGGAAGCCGGAGCGCTTGCGCTAGGAATTTGTAATGTGGTTGGATCAAGTATCCCCCGCGAAACACACGCCGGCGTTTATACCCATGCAGGCCCTGAAATTGGGGTTGCATCTACCAAAGCATTTACCGCTCAGGTAACCGTTCTAATCATGATGGCCATACTGCTTGGCCGCAGGCGTGGTACACTTACCGAGGAGCGTTACCGCGAACTTATTCGCGAGGTTACCCTTGTACCGGATAAAATTGAGAAAATACTACAAAGCGAGGAGCTAGTCAAAGTTATTTCAGAGCGTTTTAAGGATTCACGTAACTTCCTTTACCTTGGTAGGGGCTACTATTTCCCGGTTGCGCTTGAGGGCGCACTTAAACTCAAGGAGATATCGTATATCCACGCTGAAGGTTATCCCGCTGCCGAGATGAAACATGGGCCCATTGCCCTGATTGATGATACCATGCCGGTAGTGGTTATTGCAATTAAGGACAGCAGCTACGAGAAAATTGTAAGCAACGTTCAGGAGGTGAAAGCACGCAAGGGTGTTGTAATTGCCGTTGTAACCGAAGGCGATACCACCATTAAGGAAATGGCCGACTATACCATTGAGATACCCGAAGCAGGCGAGATTGTTGGTGCTTTGCTTACCGTTATCCCATTACAGCTACTGGCTTACCACATAGCCGTTATGCGTGGATGCAACGTTGATCAGCCACGAAACTTAGCAAAATCGGTTACAGTGGAGTAAATCAAGCATATTCTATAAATAAAAAAAGCGCGTTTAACGCGCTTTTTTTATTTATACTTAGCAAGTTTATACCAGTAATCGGCCTTTTGCTTATTCTCAAAACGGGTATAGATGTTACCCAGGTAACGGGCATACCTTTTATCGGGCTTCAGCCTGTAAAGGGTTTCAAAGTAATCGCGCGAGATTTTATAATCGGCATTCACCTTCTTTAAAGCCTCGGTAAGCTGCTTATACTGTTTGGTGGTCTTGTTCTTCTCGTAAGCGTTCATTTCGCTCACGTAAAGCTCATCGGCCCGGTTAAAGTGATACTCTCCAAGGAATTCCAGAGCTTCGGTATTATTTTTATCGTGCTTTAGTAACTCCTTTGCAAGCATTTCCGCTTTCTGGTTGTTTTTCAGCTTTCGGTTAACAATCAGGTAGCCTGTTTTAAGGTTTACATCGGACTGATACTGTGGGGCTAATGCATTCCATAATGAATCGGCCAAGTTCCAGTTCTCGCTCCTTATGTATGCATCAAAAAGCGTAGCCCTTGCCTGAGATAGCAATTCCGGTTGGTTAAGGTCAACGCAAAGTTTAAGGTTAACAATCTCACGCGAAAGATTATCAATTTTACGGTAGGCCTTTGCAAGTGCAAATAAGCCCTGAGCATCGGCACTGTTTTCCTTCTTGGCTTTTTCCAGGTAATCAATTGCCTTTTCGGTTTGTCCAACCTCCCATGCGGCAATACCGGCTTTGTTCCAAACGTCACCGGTAACACCTTTACCTGTCGCAATTAGCTGTTCATACGAAGCCAATGCAGCCTGATAGTCGTTCATTTCAAAAGCTCGCTTGGCCTCATCGGATAGCTGCTTATTTTTTTTCGAAACCGCACAAGAAAGTACTAGCGTTCCTATTAGGACAAATGTTAGCGGGAATTTTAGTTGTTTTATCATTATAGGCTATTTTAATCGCTGCAAATGTAACAATAAGGTAACAAATTTGTTACCCAAAACAAATCAAGTAGCTAAGTTCACACTTAAACCCAAATGAAAATATTGGGTTAATGTTGTAACTTTACTAAAAAAATTGACGCCACAATGAAGAAACTAATAATTGCAATTGCAATAACACTTGCTTCGCCCTATTTGTATGCACAGGAAACATATCACCATATCTCAAATATCGGTATCTACGAGTTTATTGATGAGCTAAATACGCTTGGCATTGTAAATGTAAATACCAGCGTTAAGCCTTACAGTCGTGATTTTATCAAAACGTTACTAACACAGGCAAACGAACAGAAAGAAAAGCTGAATAACCGTCAAAGGAAGGAGCTTGAATTTTACTTGGCCGATTTTGATAAGGATAATGCTGCTAAGGGGAAAAAACGATTTGATATCCTGTATCGATCCGACTCACTTTACAGTATTACAATAAATCCCTTGCTGGGTGTAAACACCATTAAAAATGATAGTGCATTTGCCTATAACCGTTGGGTTGGAGCAGAGGTGCATGGGCATGCCGGAAGATTTGGTTTTTATGCAAGTCTCCGCGATTATGCCCAGAATTATAGGCTTGCGATGCCAACCTATTTGACCCGAGAGCAAGGCGGTAACTACAAGGTAGATGGAGATGGGGGTGAATTTAGCGAAATGAGAGGCGGTATAACCTATGGATGGAAATGGGGCAGCATAGGAATGATTAAGGATCATGTTCAGTGGGGCTCCGGTTATAACGGCACAAATATTCTGGGGGGGCGCACACCATCGTTTGCCATGCTAAAACTTAATGTAAAACCTGCTAGGTGGATAGAGCTGAACTACATTCACGGTTGGCTTGTATCGCAGGTAATTGATTCCGCAAGAACATACATAAGCTTTGGAGAAACCCGAAAGGTTTACCACAACAAGTACATCGCCGCTAACCTTATAACCTTTAAACCCTACAGGGGGTTAAACCTTTCCGTGGGGAACTCAATCGTTTACTCTGACCTTGAGGTTCAACCCGCCTACCTTATACCATTTTTCTTTTACAAATCAATTGACCATCACCTGAATGGCATGAGCAACCAGGTTGGGCAAAACTCGCAGATGTTTTTTGATATCTCATCGTACAACGTTAAGCACCTTCACCTTTACGCCACTCTTTTCCTGGATGAGCTTTCGATGAAAAATATGTTTAACCCCGATAAGCACAGCAATTTTTACAGCCTGAAAGCGGGCTTCAGGGTGTGGGACCTCCCTTTGAGCAATTTATCATTAACCTTTGAGTACACCCGTACTAATCCGCTAGCATTTAAGCATATTATTGAAACAACCACATACGAGAGTAACAGGTTTAACCTAGGCCATTACCTTACCGATAATGCCGATGAAATACATTTTGCCCTAAGTTATCACCCTACCCGGGGATTACAGCTATTCGGAAGTTTTACCAAAAGCCGAAAAGGTCCCGATTATACAAAGATTACAACCGAACGACTAGGACTGCCCTTCATGGAGCAAGTAGAGTGGGAGCAAACGTTCTGGCAAGTGGGTGCTCGATACCAGATAATTAACGATGGGTATATCTTTATCGCCGGAGGGGTTAACAACATCAAGAACTACACTAGCTATAAGTACACCCCAAACTTTATGCTGGGCAAGCAGATGCAAGTTGAAGCTGGCATTTGCTGGGGCTTTTAGTTGCTCCTATACCGCTTGAATACAATATTATAAACGGCAACAAAAAAGTACTTCAGGTCAGTAAACAGTGGATGCTTATCGTAAGCATCAAGGTATTTGATTTCCGAAGCCATTATCTCCTCCAGGGTTTTGGGATTATCAACGTAAAATGGTGGAATTAGGCCTGGTTTGTACTTGATTCTCCTTTCCTGGAGTTCCTTGGAGTATAGGTTAAAGTAATGCTGGCTTAAAGGCCTTACCCCCACTATTTTTAGTTCCCCCCGTAGGAGGTTAATAATCATAGGTAGCTCATCAATCCATAGTTTCCGCATGAAGCGTCCAAGGGTCGAAACCCTAAAATCGTCCTTAAACTTGCCACCCTCCTGTAGGTTATGTTTGCGGTAAATGTATTCCTGTAGGTACTCCGAGTATGGGTGCATGGTTCGGAGCTTGTAAACCTTGATAAATTTGCCACCCTTCCCAATACGGCGAAGCTTTATGAGAGGGCCATAGGTAGGCTCCATGTCAAAGTATGGCTTGCGGATTTTTTGGGAAACCACATAGTGCATTTTGTCAATTTCCTGCTCATCAATAACATCGAAACCGCATGAGTAAAGCCTTCCTAAAAGCTCGGCCCTGCTTATCACCCTATTCTCACCACGTGTAAGCAAAAAGTATATTCCCTTGGTAAATGAAAACTTAGGGAAAACTCGTTTTAGGATGAAATCAAAGAGATAGTATATGTAGTTAAGTATTGGTGGGAATTTACTAAGTATTCGTTTCTTACGCTGTTCCTGTGTTTCGGCCATGCAAACAAACACACCACCAACAGGAATTTTCTCGTTAGCGGCCTCAAAGAACTTGTTAATTCGCCTAATATCGTTAACCCGCTTAAGGTTTATAATGGTTTTAAAGGTATTGCTGGGCTGATTTAAAAGGTTGAAGCTGGTTGTTGTGGCAATAATAAGCGTTTTATCGCTAAACAGGTTGGTATGTTGCTCCAGAAAACAGTACACATCGCGGCTAAAATCGGAGAGTATTGCCTTTTGAACTGTTTTAACACGGGTAGGATCAATGGGCTCCTCGCTGATAGTGGGTGCTGGCCGAGGCCTACGGAGCGAGCGCTCCACCTTGCCCAATACATCGTCGGGCAATACCTGGGTTTTCTTTAGAACTCCCCATAAGTTGTAAATAAACAGTTCAGCCAGAGTGGTGAATGCTATTGTACTAAACACAATGAAACGTGAGTAGTAATCGTTGCGGGTCAAAAAGATTAAAATCGAAATAATTGCAAGCACTATGAGGTTAGAAGTAATAATATTCTTGGATAAGTGCCTTATTGAGTAAGAGGTAAAGGAGTATTTATTGTAGATGAGCGAGGTTAATATCCAGGTTAACGTAAAAATTAAAACGCCATTCCCATAGTTACCCAAATACGTTTGGAACGAAACCCCCTTTATTACAGTGGTTAGCCAAAAGGAAACGCCAATTAGGAAGATATCCAGCAAAATCAGGATTGATACTCGCCTATTCATTTACTAAAATTGCTAATTATTGATTAAAGGTAACACATTTTTAGCAAACTACTAATTATTCTAATTAAAAAATGGGGTTGTTAATTTACTCTAAACCCTTGCAACAGATGTAAAAATGATGTTGCTTTGCCAAAAAATTAAAGTGCATGCTATCCATTAGGGAAATATACAAGGAGGGATATGGGCCATCGAGCAGTCATACCATAGGGCCTGCCCGTGCTGCAGAGATAATGAAACAGCGCCATCCGGAGGCCAACTACTTTAGGGTATCGCTTTATGGTAGTTTGGCTCTAACCGGCAAAGGGCACCATACCGATAGTGCACTACGTAAAAGTTTTTTACCAAAGCAGGTAGATATTATTTGGCGACCCGAGGAAAGCCTTCCGATTCATCCTAACGGAATGATTATTGAGGCTTTTTCGGAAGAGGACGGTCAGCTTATCGACTTTTGGGAGGTTTACAGCATAGGCGGTGGCGATTTAAAAGATAAGACAGGAGTTCTAAATAATAACCCTGTTTACCGGCTGACAACCATGACCGAGATTTTAGCCTGGTGCAAAAGCGAGGGGAAAAGCCTATGGGAATTTGTTGAGGATAACGAGGGTAAAGAGATCTGGGATTTTTTAGCAAAGGTATGGCATACCATGCGCGAAACCGTTAAGCGTGGGATTGATAATGAGGGTGTTCTACCAGGGCCTATAAAGCTGGCTCGCAGGGCTTCAGCCCAGTACACCAAAGCATTAAACGCCCATGGAACAATGAAACATATAGGGTTGCTCTGTGCTTTTGCCCTTGCAGTTGCTGAGGAGAACGCGGCAGGGGGGAAAATCATTACCGCACCAACCTGTGGTTCGTCGGGGGTGCTACCCGGTGTGCTTTTTTACCTCAACAGCGAGGAGCATATTACGGAGCAGAAAATGCTTAGAGCGTTGGCCACTGCAGGGTTAATAGGGAATCTGGTAAAGCATAATGCATCGATTTCGGGGGCTGAGGTGGGTTGCCAGGGGGAAATAGGCACAGCCTGCGCTATGGCTGCTGCAGCCATGACCCAAATCATGGGCGGGTCGCCCACCCAAATTGAGTATGCAGCCGAGATGGCCATGGAGCATAACCTTGGACTAACCTGCGACCCGGTAATGGGATATGTTCAAATCCCTTGTATTGAGCGCAATGCCATTGCTGCCACTAAAGCATACTCATGCGCAGTTTACGCCCTATCGTCCGATGGGGGGCATAAAGTATCGTTCGATAAGGCGGTTGAAACCATGGCCGAAACAGGCCGCGATATTCAGGTGGCCTACCGCGAAACCGGTATTGGTGGACTTGCTAAAAATTGGGAGGCTTTTGGCTAGTGTGCCGATTTATCGAGCTCTTCCCAAATAAGGGCAGCAGCTCCGAGCACAGCAGCATTTTTATCCTGCAAACCTGAAAGCAAAAGTTTTACCTTGCCCTTAAAAACCGGGAACATGTAATCCTCCATGTAACGGCGAACAGGATCCATTAGCAGCTCACCGGCATTGGCTAAACCTCCAAAGAAGAAAATGGCCTCAGGGTTAAGTATAGCCACTAAATCGGCAAGGCGAGTTCCTAAAATAAGACCAGTATACTCAAATGCTGCCCTAGCAAGCGGATCGCCTGTTTTGGCCGCCTCAGTGATCATCTTGGCAGTGAGCTTATCGTAGGTAACGTTGCGGAGCATGCTAGGCTGATTGCTATCGGCAATCATCTTGAAGGCGGTTCGGCGGAGGCCTGTTGCTGAGGCGTAGGTCTCAAGGCATCCCTTCTTTCCGCATCCACACTGCCGGCCATTTGCCTTGGCAACCACATGTCCAAACTCGCCGGCAAAACCATCGTGACCTACAACCAGCTTGCCATCAACAACAATTCCGCTACCTAACCCTGTACCCAAAGTGATAACAACAAAGTTTTTCATTCCCTTTGCTGCCCCAAATAGCAACTCACCCAGTGCAGCAGCATTGGCATCGTTGGTAACCACACTAGGAACTCCAGTTAATAAAGTAATCTCCTTACATAAAGGGAGTATCCCTTTCCACTCCAAATTTGGAGCATCAACTATAGCGCCCAGATTATATGAACCATTAGGAGAACCAACACCAACGCCAAGCAACCTGTGTTCATGACCAAGCTCCATGAGCAGCTGCTCAATAGCCCCGGTTAAGTTTTTTACAAAAACATCAAAGGTAGCATTACAGCGTGTGGGAAGGGTACTCTCGGCAAGTATATCGCCATTACGGTTAACTATTCCTATTACTGTGTTTGTACCACCAATATCGATACCTGCTACAACCTCAGCCATACATTTGATCAAATTAAACTATAGCTAATCTAACTCTTCGTAATCCACGTATTCACCCTGATTCTTATCGATAATCTTTTTTTTCCGGGTGAATGAAAAATTTCGCCCCTTGCTGTTATCGGACGATTGTTGACCTGTTTCCTGGTTAATTTTTTTATACAACCGCCTTAACCAAAGCCTTAGGATGATGCGTCCTATCAAACCCAGTAAAAAAAGGGTCAAAAAGAAGTAAAAAATGAATTTTAAAAATGCTATCATTATTCTGTTGAAACGGTGCGCAAAGATAGCTATTTATTTAATGGCAAAGCATATAACCCCATTCTGTTTTGATAAAGTAACAAATTGCTTGTTCCTAGAATTTACCTCAACAATTGGAATATTGCCCGATATAGGGAAAAAGCTAAGAGGTTTGCCACTAAAATCGTAACCAAAAATACTTTCATCCCTGTTTGTCAAAACCAGGTTATTGTTTGGCATGACCTGTAGGTTTCCGGTATCGAAATCGCCTATTGACGATAGTATCGCATTTTTTAATTTGCCTTCGTTTGAATATATGCTTACCCTATTCCTATCGAGGATAAAATAATTTTTCCCTGCCATGATAAAGGTATGGTTGGGTGAGTATGGTTCAAGCACTTGACTTTCGACCCTGCCATCAAAAAATAGTTTCTTGATTATGCCCAGCGTATCGGTGGTTAGCAAATATGACCCTTTCCCCGAATTTCCTACCAGGTAAAATTCACTGTTTTTTGCTTTGGCAAAAAATGATTGAGGCTTTAACCGTTCCTCGCCACGACGGTTCAGTAAATACGGTCGGTTTTGGTCAAAAATCAATATATAATCCTTACCCTGATTGCTAACGTATCCTATTCGGCTACTAACAACCGTTTCTGTTTTAAAGCTAAGCCAACCGCTTACGGGTTTTCCGTTAGTGTCGTAGCAGTAAATCTTTTTATCGGAGCAAGCCACAATAAACCGGTAGTTACGGTTACTGTCGTAATCAAATGCCGATAATGGGGAGGTAGCTCTAGCAGGCAAGGTCACCGGAAAACCTTCAACATCATTTCCATTGCGGTCAACCAGGTATATCCTGTTGCCTGCTGCAAAGGCCATCTGTAACTTTTTGTTTCGATAAATATCTACTTGGCTCACACTGCCAAGAATTGGAGCCCCAATCTTTCGTTTCCAGAGTATATGCCCATCATTACTAATAAGATAGATTGAGTTTTCAGAGTCCTGAACCAAAACCTCCGGCTGTCCGTTAAGATGGTTAACCAACAAATGTGGTTTGCCAACAGGTTCAGTGCTGAGCTTGCAAACCCAGTTCACATTTTTAAGCGAGTTGGGGGTTTCGGTCAAATCGGCCTGGCTGCTTTTTATGGCAAGCATAGCAAAAAGCTTTTGGCTACCGCCCACTACCTGCCAAATAAAGTTATGGCTGGAGAGAGTTTTTCCTTTGTATAGCTGGGTTGGCTTACCATGCAAGTGTAATTCGCTTAAGGGGTATGAATCCATTCCCTTGCTATAAAGAATCAGATTCGATGATGTGGAAATACGTTGCTGAATGCTCCTATAGCCTTCTGTTCTGGTAAGTGTGTTATTACGCAAATACTCATTAATTATGAATTCAAGCGAACTAATGCTTGAGCCGAAAACCAAAACGTTATCGATTACCGTCACAAACTCATCGTTTACTTTCAAAAAGCTATTACCCAATAGGGTAGGGATAAACCATTTAATAGGGTTTTCAACAATAGGGAAACTTTTTTGTTGATCGGGCTTAAACTCATGTTTGACAATGGTTTTGGTACCTGCAAACGATTCAAGCTGCTGTAGGGTAGTTGAACCGCTCTTGGTGTTTGCAAGAATAAACCAATCTGTGCTATCGTTTTGTAATTTGGCCGATAGTACAGCAACTTCGTTATCGAGGTTTTTCACTAAAAACTCATCGATTGAAACCCCTGTATGGGCTAAGAAACCTGAAAGGTTTCTATTGTATGGTTCAGTTAGGCCAAGGTTATCAATATAATCGCTATAGTCGGCCATAAAGTTAGGGATATTGGGCAGGCCATACCAGGTAAAAAATGATGTTGAAGCAGGCATGTAGCCATGCAAAGAAAAAGGAACAGGGCTTTGACGGGTAAATATTTTATAGTAATCGCCATTGGTGGCTGAACTCACAATAAGCCCATTGGCAATTACCATGGTAGGCGATACTTGAACATCGAGCCCAATCCAGCTTGCAACCCCCTTAAGAGCAAGCGAATTATTTTCAAGCGATAAAGTTTTGGAGAGCTCATTGATGTTTACAAAGACATTTGCTGCAACGCCAGTTGCGGCTGTTTGGTAAAGCGACTGAAACTGCTCATCGGATTCAACGGCAGCATCTTCCTTCAGCTTTTTGACCGATTCAACAAGCAATTCCTGGCTATTGCTAACCAGTAGAAGATTGCCGAACACGGTAAAAGTTAAGCTGAAATAGTTCCCTTCAGGAACCTCAACATAAATTGCGCTGTTACCGGCAATTTGTATCTCCTCGGCCTTAGCATACCCTAAACTTTGAAGTTTGATAAGCTCTAGAATATCGCTTTGGTTAATCTCCTTGGGAACTTTATGGGCCAGTAAAAACTCGCTGCCCTGCGGATGGTTGTTGTAAAAAGCTACTGCAGTATTAGTGCCTTTAATGGCTGTTCTAACTGTATTGTCCGATTTTGCTGCGCTATCCAAATAATTAAGCATGTCTGCAAAACTTTTAACGACATCGCCCCGTTCAAGGGTTTTCCACCAACCATTTGACTTTACAGAGTTAGTAAACAATTCAAAATCATCAATATTCAAAATCAACGAGGCATTTAGAGGGATAGCATCAATTGGGTTGAATTGCCGGTAATCCTGTTTGTTTACCCAATGGTAAAACAGAAATACTAATCCAGCAATGGCAAGTGTTAGAAATACTATGGTAGCTATGATGCGCTTCATCGGTGTAACTGTTTGGCGTGCTAAAGTTACAACTAATTTAGGAAGGATAAGCTGATATTTGGTGTTTAGTGAGTGGGGAAGTGGTTGATAGTTGGTTGTTGATAGTGAATATGAAACGCCAAACACTAAACACCAAACACGAATAATCCTCCCCTGAATAACTGAACTTAAACTTTTGATTGTCTGAAAAAAACTCTAATTTTGTGAGATTTTTTTGGAAGCGATTATCTACACAGATTTTAGTATTTAACAGCGTTTTATATGGGTAACCTAAAATTTAAAGAGTACAAGGGACTTGATTTGCCTCAAGTGAACAAGGATGTTCTTAAGACCTGGGAGCAGCAGAACACCTTTAAGAAAAGTATTGAAACTCGTAAAGGGCACCCCAAGTTTATTTTTTACGAAGGGCCACCATCAGCCAATGGAATACCCGGCATCCATCACGTAATGGCACGCACCATTAAGGATATTTTTTGTCGATATAAAACCCAAAAAGGTTTTTTAGTTGAGCGTAAAGCAGGATGGGACACCCATGGTTTGCCCGTTGAACTTGGCGTTGAAAAAATGCTTGGTATAACCAAGGAGGATATTGGCACCAAAATATCAGTTGAGGAGTACAACAATACCTGCCGTAAGGAGGTAATGAAATATACCGACCTATGGGAGGACCTTACCCAAAAAATGGGCTACTGGGTCGATATGGACGACCCCTATATCACGTACGACAACCGTTACATTGAGTCGCTTTGGTATCTTTTACAAAAGCTTTTTGAGAAAGGTTTACTCTACAAGGGGAAAACCATCCAACCATACTCTCCGGCTGCCGGAACCGGTTTAAGCACCCACGAGCTTAACCAGCCCGGATGCTACCGCGATGTTAAGGATACCACTGTGGTAGCACAGTTCAATGTTATCAGGAACGAGAGTAGCCAGTTCCTTTTTGACCTAACCGATACCCCAGATGTATACATACTGGCTTGGACAACCACACCCTGGACTCTACCATCGAACACCGCACTGGCGGTAAATGCCAGCATCAAGTATAGCATCGTTAGAACCTTTAACCCATACAGCGGTGAGCCATTGACTGTTGTACTGGCCAAGGACAGGCAGGATTATTACTTTCCGGCAGCAAATGCCGAGCTGTCGTTCAACGATTATCAACCAGGCGACAAAAAGGTTCCCTTTAAGGTTTTATCGGAGGTTGAGGGTTCAAAGCTTGTAGGTATCCGATACCATCAACTATTCCCCTGGGTGAAACCCGAGGGCGACGCCTTCAGGGTGATTGCCGGCGATTTTGTTACTACCGAGGATGGTACCGGTGTGGTTCATATTGCACCAACCTTTGGTGCCGACGACGACCGAGTGGCAAAGGCATCGGGTATTGCTCCGCTAATACTTCGCGACAAGTACCGCAATCCTGAACCCATGGTCGATAGGCGCGGAAGATTTTACCCAATAGAGGACCTCGACCCTGACTTTGTGAAAAGCAACGTAAATGTTGACCTTTACAGGGAGTTTGCCGGTAGATTTGTTAAAAACGAGTACGATTCAAGCCTGCCTGAGGATGCACCAACACTTGATGTTGACCTTGCGGTTGCCCTAAAAAAGGAAAATAAGGCATTCAGGATTGAAAAACACGTTCACAACTACCCGCACTGCTGGCGCACCGATAAGCCTGTACTCTACTACCCACTCGATAGCTGGTTTATCCGTGTTACAGCCCTTAAGGATAGGATGATTGAACTGAACAAAACCATTAACTGGAAACCGGCCAGTACAGGTACCGGGCGATTTGGCAAATGGCTCGAAAACCTTTTGGATTGGAATCTTTCCCGTTCGCGTTTCTGGGGTACACCACTGCCCATCTGGGTTTCAGAAGATCGCAGCGAAATGATTTGTATTGGTTCCGTTGCCCAGCTTAAGGATGAAATAGAAAAGGCTATTAAGGCTGGGTTCATGGATAAGAACCCGTTGGCCAACTACAAGGAGGGTGACTTTAGCAAGGAAAACTATAACAGCTTCGACCTGCATCGCCCATTTGTTGATAATATTGTGCTTGTTTCGCCAAGCGGGAAGCGTATGTTCCGTGAGCCCGACCTAATTGACGTTTGGTTTGACTCTGGAGCAATGCCATACGCTCAAATTCACTACCCCTTTGAGAACAAGGATAACCTTAACGAGTTGTTCCCAGCCGATTTTATTGCTGAGGGTGTTGATCAAACCCGTGGCTGGTTCTATACACTCCATGCGCTGTCAACTCTACTTTTCGATTCTGTAGCCTACAAGAATATCGTTTCCAACGGATTGGTGCTTGACAAGAACGGTAACAAGATGAGTAAGCGCCTTGGCAATGCCGTTGACCCGTGGGAGGTAATTGAAAAGTACGGTTCTGATCCCTTACGCTGGTACATGATTACCAACGCACAACCCTGGGATAACCTTAAGTTCGATATTGATGGTGTTGACGAGGTTAAGCGTAAGTTCTTTGGAACTCTTTACAACACCTACTCGTTCTTTGCTCTTTACGCCAATGTGGATGGATTTTCATATGCTGAGGACGAAATTCCGGTTAGTCAGCGGCCCGAAATTGACCGCTGGATACTTTCGCTGCTTAACAGCTTGGTGAAAGAGGTTGAGGAGGCTTACGAGGACTATGAACCTACACGTGCTGGCCGAGCAATTCAGGATTTTGTAATTGAGCAGCTCAGCAACTGGTATGTAAGGCTTAATCGTAAACGCTTCTGGGGTGGCGAGTACGATACCGACAAGATTGCAGCTTTCCAAACCCTTTATACCTGTTTGGAAACAGTAGCCATGCTGGCTGCCCCCATTGCCCCATTCTACATGGATCAGCTGTTCACTGACCTTAACCGTGTTACACATCGCCATTCAGCCGAAAGCGTTCACCTTGCGAACTTCCCAAAATGCAACGATGAATTGATTGACAAGAACCTTGAGGAGAAGATGGAAATGGCCCAATCAATTTGCTCACTGGTACTTGGATTGCGACGTAAGGTTAACATCAAGGTTCGTCAACCACTACAAAAGATTATGATTCCAATCCTTGATGAAAGGTTCAGGGAGCAACTTGCAGCAGTTGAAAACCTCATTCTTAGCGAGGTTAACGTTAAGGAACTTGAGTACCTTAGCGACTCATCGGGGATTCTGGTTAAAAAGATAAAACCGAACTTTAAAACCCTTGGCCCTCGCTACGGAAAGGCTATGAAAGCAATTTCCGAAGCCATTGCCAAAATGACACAGGAAGACATTGCTGCTTTTGAGCGTAACGGAAAGTTCACCATAAAGGCAGCCGAGGGAGATATCAATCTAACCCTTGAGGATGTTGAAATTCTCTCGGAAGATATTCCAGGATGGCTTGTTGCAAACGAAGGACGCTATACGGTTGCCCTTGATATTACCATTACTGAGGAGCTTCGCATGGAGGGTATTGCCCGTGAGCTTATCAATAGGGTTCAAAACATGCGTAAGGATTCAGGCTTTGAGGTAACCGATAAAATCCGCATCAAAATACAGAAACACGACAAGCTAAACAGGGCTATTGAGGTTCACAAGAGCTATATTTCAACGCAAACCCTTGCCCGTGAAATTATTTTAGTTGATGAGGAACTAAATGGAAATTCTAACGTAATAGAGTTAGACGATGAACTTTCAACTGCTATTTCTGTTGAAAAGATTGAATAGATGAGTTGGTTTTTTACTACAATTTTTTTATATCTTTAGCAAAATTTAAAAAGCCATGGGAGAGAAGACCAGATATTCGGATGAGGAGTTAGCAGAATTCAAGGAAATTATTCTGCAGAAACTCGAAAAGGCACGTAGGGATTACGAAATCCTTAAGAGTGCCATTACCATGGATGAGAGTAACGATACCGAGGATACCTCGCCAACCTTTAAGGTTTTGGAGGAGGGTGCTTCAACCCTATCGAAGGAAGAGGCTGGCCGCTTGGCTCAACGCCAGCTCAAGTTTATCCAACATCTTGAGGCTGCCCTGGTACGTATCGAGAACAAAACCTATGGTATTTGCCGCGAAACCGGCAAACTGATCTCAAAAGAACGTCTACGTGCTGTTCCACACGCAACGCTCAGCATTGAAGCCAAAAATAGTCAACGATAGCTGTAAGTGTTAATATGTATTACTCAGGAAAGCGACCATTTGGTCGCTTTTACTTTTTATATTAGTTTTACGCCATAAACAGTTAACCTATGAATTTCAATAAGAAACATTTAGCCTTTCTAATAATCCTTCTTATCCTTGTAATTGATCAGGCCCTCAAGGTTTGGATAAAAACCAACTTTGCCATAGGCGATGAGATGAGGGTAATTGGGAACTGGTTCATTCTTCACTTTACTGAAAATCCCGGTATGGCCTTCGGGTTAAAGTTTTGGGGTATTTGGGGTAAAATTGGCTTAAGCATATTCCGTATTGCAGCAATTGTTGCCATTGCATGGTATTTAAATCATCTTATTAAGCAACAGGTAAAAACGGGAATTATAGTAGGCCTTTCGCTCATCCTTGCCGGTGCCATTGGAAATATTATCGATAGCGCATTCTACGGTTATCTGTTCGATAGTGGTACCACCTATAGCTCGGAGTTTAACCAGTGGGTATCGTACTATGGCATATCAAAGCTAAACTTTGGAGGATATGCCGGATTCCTTCAGGGATGTGTAGTTGATATGTTCTACTTCCCAATTATCGATACTGTGCTACCCACATGGGTTCCCATTATTGGGGGTGAGCACTTCGTTTTCTTCAGGCCTGTTTTTAACATTGCCGATTCATCCATAACCATCGGGGTGATATACCTGCTGCTGTTTCATCGGCATACTCTGTTTGGGCATCAACCTAACCAAAAGCCATAATCCATCATGAACCGCAAAGTTGTAATCATTATGGGCTCAAAGGCTGACCTTGATTGGGCCAACCAAATTGTTAACGTGCTAAAGGGTTTTGGAATTGAATCCGTAACACGCATTGCATCGGCCCATAAGGTGCCGCTAAAATGCTATGAGCTGATTAAACATTACGAAAAGGAAAACGTAGTGTTTATAACCATTGCAGGCATGAGCAACGCCTTAAGCGGTTTCACCGATGCTCAAACCCACTGCCCAGTAATTGCCTGCCCACCATACAGCGATAAGTTTGGTGGTGCCGATGTGTATTCGAGCCTTCGTATGCCATCGGGTGTTGCACCACTTACAATTCTTAGCACTGAAAACGCAGCCCTTGCTGCCGCAAAAATAATTGGGCTTTCCAATCCCGATATTCAGAAAAAGATTGCTGAATACCAGGAAAAGAAGCGAATTGAGATTGAAGAGGCCGATAAGAATATTCAGTAATTGAAGCTGATGGGACTAGTTGGGGTTGATATCGACCACGCTGCATCAATTATTGCCAACGGGGGAGTTGTAGCTTTTCCTACCGAAACGGTTTATGGGTTGGGGGCTAATGCCCTTAACCCCAATGCCGTAGCAAAAGTTTTTGCACTTAAGGAGCGCCCCTCGTTCGATCCCTTAATTGTTCATATTGCTTCAGCTGAAAGCATAAACCTTTTATCATCAAGCAACGACCCCAGAGTATTTCAGCTAGCAGAACGGTTCTGGCCAGGCCCACTAACCATAGTTGTTCCCAAAAGTACCGTTGTCCCCGGCATTGTGACCTCCGACCTCGATACAGTTGGCATACGCATGCCAAACCATCCCATTGCCCTGGAGCTTATTAAAAAATCGGGATGCGTAATTGCAGCCCCCAGTGCCAATAAGTTTGGAAGGGTTAGCCCCACACGCGCGGAGCATGTGCTAAAGCAGTTACCTGAGGTGGACTATATTCTTGATGGAGGGAGAACAACCGTTGGAATAGAATCGACAGTAATAACGCTCGACGAGGAAGGTTTTATTATTCTGCGTCATGGTGCAATAACCCATAATCATTTGGCACAGGTGCTGAAACCTTCAGGTGCCCATAGGCCTTTAAAAGGCTTAGCATCGCCCGGACTGCTTAAATCGCACTACAGCCCAAACAAACCACTATACATTGCTGGTGAAACCAGCAAACCCATTGACCCATCGAGGGCGGGATATATTGCCTTTGGGAAAAAACCAGAAGGTAACTACAAGCGTGTAGAGTACCTATCGGAAACGGGCGATATGGTTGAAGCGGCAGCGCACCTTTTTGAAAAAATCCACGCCTTTGAGGATTCCGATGTGGAATACATAGTTGCCGATCCTGTTCCTGAGGTAGGCATCGGAATTGCCATTATGGACAGGCTCCGTAAAGCGGCTTACAGGTATAAGTAAAGTTGTTCGTTTATAGTTGATAGTTGTTGGTTGATGGTGAACCTAAACCTTTACTCTTTATCCTATATCCTTAAACCTTGAACCTTTATCCTTTATCCTTAAAACTTAAGTATTAGTTGCATAGGCAAGAGTGCCAACGCTAACTTTAACATTAACAGAATCGATAAGGGTTTGGGTGCAGGTCTCAAGTGTGGCCCCTGTGGTAATAACATCGTCAACCAGCAGGACATGCCCTCCTTCTATTTTTTCGGGGTTGCAGATAGTAAATGCCCCGGCAATATTCTGCATGCGCTCCATGCGCGTTTTCTTGGTTTGGGTTTGGGTATAAATGTTTCTGAGCAAAACATCGGTCACCACCGGAACGCCCATGGCTTCCGATAATCCCCTTGCAATGGCCTCGGCCTGATTATAACCGCGTTCCTTAAATCGTTTAGGGTGTAGTGGCACAGGGATTATTGCAGTAATTGGCTTATATAGCTCCGAGCTTTTCAGCTCAAGGCCAAACTGCCTACCAAGAAACACGCCAATATCCTCTCGCCCTTGGTATTTTAACATATGCAATAGCTTACGGTAGCGGCTACCCTTGCGGAAGTAAAAGAATGAGCAAGCATGCTCCACATTCACCCTACCCCAAAAGATTTGCGATACTGGGTTGTCGTCCCAGTTCCAGAATCGGGTACGGGGAATATGATACAAACAGGAAGTGCAAAGCACCTCCTCGTATAGCGAAAGACTATCGTGGCAAATGGTGCAAACGTTAGGGTAAAAAAGATTTATAAAATCGTATGCTACACGTTTTACCCCATGTGTTTAGTTGCTTCGGGTCCACTCCACCTCTTTCCCAATGAAAGAGAAACCTATATAACCCTTAACGTGGAGCAAGTTATAGTTACCATCGTCAAACCACATGTAGCACTTGTAGGTTTTTCCCTCTTTGGGGTTATAGATAGTGCCATCAACCCACTGGTTGTCCTTGTAAACAAAGCCATCGAGCATTCTCAAACCCATAATTGGCCTATTCTGTAGCTTAGGTTCAGGATTCTTATCGTCAACCTTGGGTTTCCCATCCTTATTGGGTTCCTTAAGCCAAGTAATCTCGCCATAAAATTTTCCCTTGGCATCCTTCTTAATGGTTACCTTGGAGTCGCCATACTGTGTAAGCCATGTACCAAGAACCTTGTCCTGGTGTTGTGCCATTGCCGGCACTATTAGCATAATAGCCAATGATAGCAAAAAAAGCTTTTTCATAGTAATTTAGGTTGGTTATGAATTTCAATATTAGTAATTTTTTATCAATTATTTAGCCTCAACAATAAAACAGCCCGGATATTTGGTTTGAGCGGATTGTTTTACCTTTTCGGCATCGGAACGGGATGTAAACGGTCCTATAAGTAACTTGAAAAGGCGGTCGTTGTTTACCGCAACAACCTGAACGCAAGTTTTCTTTCCAAACTGCTCCTGCGCATCGGCTAGCAGCAAAAAGATATTGGTTTGCTCCCGGAAACTGCCCAGCTGGACATAGAATCCTTTTTTGGTTTGCTTTTGAACTTCGACCGAGAAATACTCTATCGCTTCGGAAGGTGCAGCTTGTTGGTTGGTTTTAATCTCAGTAGTTTGTAAATTGGTAGTTTTCTTATCCCCATCAGTTACTGCCGTTTTCGATACCTCCTCTTGGGAATTAAGCTTAATCCCCTGGTTATCTACAACCTCAATTCTTACCCGTGCTATACCTGTACCAATCATCCCTAACCTTTCCGCTACCGATTTGGAAACATCAATTATTCTATCGGGTACAAAAGGGCCCCTATCGTTTACGCGTGCTATTGCCGTTTGGTTATTATCCAGGTTGGTTATTTTAACCAGCGAACCAAACGGTATTGACACGTGTGCACAGGTAGCTTTCAGGTGACTGTAGCGTTCCCCCGATGCGGTAACCCTTCCCTCAAAATTATCGCCGTAATACGATGCGTTGCCCTCCTGAACATATCCTACCTGAGCATTGATGCATATGGGTAATAGGGCGATTATTGCTGTAAATAGGCTGCGCATTTTATGGTATGGCTTGATTTAGAAATTTAACCAGTGGACTAAGCGTTTCAAACACTTCAATTGCCCTAAGGTCGAAATCGGGATGAAAGAGTTCATCATCGGTAAAATCGCGTGAAGGGGTTATGTGTTTCAACCTGAGAAATAGATCGAGTTCGGGATTGAACTCAAAACCTGCAGGTGTGCGCTTAGCCTGCTCAACTCCCTCCCAAGTAAAGGTTGATTTGAACTTAGGGTTGTTAACTATGGAAAGGAACTCGCTCCTATTTTCAACCATTGCCGTGCGTACCGCTTTCATAACAGGCGCAGGGGCCATGTACAAACCTCCCGAAGCAAATGAACCCCCGGGCTGGATATGGATGTAATACCCACAACCACTACTTTTTCGGCCACCCGGAGCTATAAAGGCCCCAAAGTTCTCCTTGTAAGGATTTTTGTTAGTGGAAAAGCGAACATCGCGGTAAATACGAAAGATGCAATCGCGTGGTTCAAGAGCACCTATCGATTTATCGAAATGGCTAATACCTGCAATCAGTGTGAACACAAGCCGTTGAAAATCGGTTTGGGCCAGCTTATAATAATTGCGGTTCACCTGAAACCACTCACGATTATTGTTGTTTGAGAGGTTTACAAGAAAATTAACGGTTTCTTTTTGTAGTCCGGGCATGGGGGAGATGGTTTACTAACAAAATTAGCAAAATATTTTATGACCCAAATAAAAAAGCCACTCCTGTGGAGTGGCTTTCTGTCGGCTCGGTGGGGATCGAACCCACGACCCCATGATTAAGAGTCACGTGCTCTACCAGCTGAGCTACGAGCCGTTATTTTTGTGGCTGCAAATTTAGTATCTTTTTTATCCAACACAAAATGTCATCCAAAAATTTACTTTCTTTACAAAAAATTTTTGTTAAACACTTGTAAATTCAGGAAAGCGGAATGGAACGCAGAACTATTCTAATTACCGGTGGCGCAGGATTCATTGGCTCGCATGTGGTTCGCCGATTTGTAAACAGTTACCCCAACTACCTGATTATCAATTTTGATAAGCTAACCTATGCTGGTAACCTGCAAAACCTTACCGACATTGAGGGCAAGTCCAATTACAAATTTATTAAAGGCGATATAGCCAGCGAGGCCCATGTTGACAAGGTTTTTAGCGAGTATGCCATTGACGGTGTTATCCACCTGGCAGCCGAGTCGCACGTGGACAGGTCGATAACCGACCCCATGGCATTTATCCGTACAAACATACTTGGAACCACCATTCTTCTGAACGCAGCCCGAAAGTTTTGGAATGGCAACTGGGAAGGAAAGCTTTTCTACCACATTTCCACCGATGAGGTTTACGGCAGCCTTGGGGCTGAAGGGTTCTTCACTGAGGAAACCCCTTATGACCCCCGCAGTCCATACTCCGCTTCAAAGGCATCGTCGGATCATTTGGTAAGGGCCTACAATCACACCTATGGCCTACCCGCTGTAATATCGAATTGCTCCAACAACTACGGGCCAAACCAGTTTCCTGAGAAGCTTATACCACTATCTATCCACAACATAAAGAACAGTAAACCCATCCCAATTTACGGTAAAGGGGAAAATGTTCGCGACTGGCTGTACGTGGAAGATCATGCAGCCGCTATCGATCTGATTTTCCATAAGGCAAAGCCTGGCACAACCTACAATATTGGGGGTAACAACGAGTGGAAGAATATTGACCTTATCAGACTGCTATGTCAAATAATGGACAGGAAACTCGGTAGAGCCCAGGGGGAATCGGAAAAACTGATAACCTTTGTAAAGGACAGGGCTGGTCATGACTTACGCTACGCCATTGACTCCAGCAAAATTCAGCGCGAGCTGGGCTGGAAGCCATCGCTAACTTTTGATGTGGGCCTGGAAAAAACCGTTGAATGGTATCTGGCCAATGAGCAATGGCTTAACAATGTGGTAAGCGGCGATTACCTGAAATACTACGAGCAGCAGTACGGAGGGCGCTAGGTTAGTGTATAGTAATAGGGGCATTGGAGAATGTGAGGAAGTTAGAGGAGTATAGAGCGTTAAACGTAAGCCGTAAGCCGTTAAACGAAATCGAGCAACCCCTATTGTCATTAGGAGCCTAGCGAGGAATCTCATTTGAAAGTGGAATTGAGAAGAAGTTATAAAGAAGCTTGAGGAAGTTAGAGAAATGTAGAGAGAGCCGTTTAAATAAACCCGAACAACAAATAACTACACCCAGAGGGGCAGGGCAAAGTGTATTTTCACTACCAACTATCAACTACCAACTATCAACTAAATTTTTTACCTTTGCTTGATTAAAAGTTTATCATGGCCGAAAAACCCGATAGCAGGATTGTTGAGTTTATCAACGAGCATCATGTTTTAACGCTGGCTACAAGTTTCAACGAGGAACCCTGGTGCGCTAACTGTTTCTATGTTTACATGGACGATGAAAACAGTCTTGTGTTTACTTCCGATTTCGACACCAAACACATCCAACAGGCCAGTCATAATATCTACGTTGCGGGGACTATTGTGCTTGAAACAAGCATCATTGGCAAAATCCAGGGAGTGCAGTTTCAGGGAATAATATCACAACCACAAGGCGAACTGCATGAGAGAGCCAAGAAGGCTTACCTTAAGCGTTTTCCAATTGCCATGCTAATGGAAACCCACCTATGGGTTGTTGACCTTACCTACTTAAAGATGACCGATAACCGGTTAGGGTTTGGTAAAAAGCTAATTTGGTCAAAGGACCTATCGTTCCAGAAATAAATTCACCCAACAGTATGATACTTGTAACTGGTGCTACTGGACTCGTAGGTGCTCATTTGCTTTATGAGCTGTGTTCAGGGGGGCACAAGGTTAGAGCTACCCGAAGGGCAAACTCAAAAACGCATTTTGTAGAGTGGGTTTTCTCACTATACACCGCTAATTCTTCGGACTTACTAAATCTGATTGAATGGGTTGATGCTGAGGTGTTAGATTACCAATCGTTGGTTGAGGCTACTAAGGGCGTATCAACCGTTTTTCATACAGCCGCTACGGTCTCGTTTAGCCCATCGCAGGAGCAGAACATACTTGCCACCAATGTTCGTGGGACTGCTAATGTTGTGGATGCCTGTCTTGAGAATGGGGTTAAAACGTTGTGCCACGTTAGCTCCATTGCAGCCCTAGGCGAAAGGAACGACTTGGGAGTAATTGATGAGAGCTGCAAGTGGCAAAAAAGTAAGGGACAGAGTGCCTATGCCCGAAGCAAGTTTTTAGGTGAAAACGAGGCTTGGCGTGGTTTTGAACAGGGGTTAAGAGTGGTAATAGTTAATCCTTCAGTAATTCTCGGTCCCGGACGATGGAATTCGGGTAGTGGACAGCTGTTCAGCATAGTATCGAAAGGGATGCCATTTTATACCGATGGCGTAACCGGTTATGTTGATGTTCGCGATGTGGCAAAAGCCATGGTCTTTCTTACTCTAAACACCGAGGTTAGCGGAGAGCGATTTGTTCTTAATTCAGAAAACCTTGGCTTCAGGGAACTTTTTACTTTAATCGCTAATGTTTCCAACAATAGAAAACCTTTTATAAAGATACCTTTGGCATTAATACATGTTCTTTACCCGCTGATTTTCATTCTTACAGCCGGAAGAATATCAAAAAGTAACCTCAAATCGGCATTTACAAAATCGTACTACTCATCCGATAAAATTAAAGCACTTGGGTTTACATTCACACCCATTACCCAAACGGTTCAACTAATGGCTGAGGCGAAAAAGAAAAGTTAAGAAAGAGAATGCTGGGGTCATGAATTCACCATCAACGAACAGCTAAAACTTTCATCCTGAGCGCTCTGTCTCGCCTTGGCGGGGAGCGAAGGATTTCAGTAAAGGGTAAAAGCGATAAAGGAGCAAAGAGATGCTTCGGCGAGCTCAGCATGACAGGATGTTTCAGAGTAGTCTATCCCAATATTTCAGGACGGGTCAACCTTTATCCTTTATCCTTTATCCTTTAACCTTCATCCTTCCTTCCCGCTTTCCGTCAAACCCTCTTTTTGTCTGCAATCAAACGCTAAACGCTAAATACCAAACTTGATTTTCACCCATTATCTCTGAAAATTTGTATTTTTACTTGCTTAAATCTTTAAACGTTTTGCTTTATGGATAAAAGAGAAATTCTTTCGAAAAAAATACTTAGTGGTGTAGAGTACGACCGAATGGTAGCATTTTGGAACTTTAAATCGCGTTCGGTAGTAGCCCTTTATGGCACCTTTGATGTTTTTCACCCGTCGGTTTTTGACCTAATCACCTTTGCCTCTGAGTTAGGTCAGGAGTTGGCAGTAGGCGTTAAGCCCGATACCGATGTTAAGGCCGAAAAAGGCGAAAAATTTCCAATTTATAATCAGGATCAACGGGCTGCAATGGTTTCGGCGCATCAGCTGGTTTCAGCAGTGCATATTTGCAATGAAGGGGTTGAAGATTTCCTCCGCAGGACAAAACCTGCTGTGGCAGTTTGCTGTGCGCATGCATCCGAAACCGATAAGAAAGCCCTTGAGGTGGTTAAGGAGTGGGGAGGCCGTGTCGAGATTTTCACGGGTAGCACCACCAGTATCGACGATATCATTTCAAAGTATAAGTAGGTGGCTAAAACTAAGAGCGTTTACGTTTGCCAGAATTGCGGGGCCGAGTCGGTAAAATGGCTGGGGCGCTGCCCCTCGTGCAATGAGTGGAACACCTTTGTAGAGGAGCGGATAACCAAGGAGTCCAAAAGCCGACCAGGACTGGTAGAGGTTTCCCGCAATGCAATACCAAAGCCCTTAAAGGAGATTGAAACCAGCAATGAGAAGCGCATCGATACCCGCATAGGCGAGCTAAACCGAATACTAGGAGGGGGAATTGTTCCTGGTTCAATTGTTTTGCTTGGAGGTGAACCGGGCATAGGAAAATCAACTTTAGCTTTGCAGCTTGCCCTGGGTATGGATCACCAAAAGGTGCTTTACGTTTCGGGCGAGGAGAGTGCCCGTCAGGTGAAAATCCGTGCCGATAGGATTAACCCTGCCAATCAGGATTGCCTAATCCTGAACGAAACGCTTTTGGAGAATATACTCACCCAGATTGAGAATGTTCAGCCCGATTTAATTGTTATAGACTCCATTCAAACCCTGTACACCGATACAATTGAGTCGTCGCCGGGAAGCGTTTCGCAGATTCGCGAAACGGCTGCCACGCTATTGCGTTACGCAAAAACATCGGGTGTTCCCGTCATACTTATTGGTCACATAACCAAGGATGGTAGCATAGCTGGCCCCAAGGTGCTGGAGCATATTGTTGATGTGGTATTACAGTTTGAGGGCGATCAGAACTACCTTTACCGAATCTTACGTTCATCAAAGAATCGGTTTGGCTCAACATCGGAGATTGGGATTTTTGAGATGCAAAACAGTGGCTTGGTTGAGGTAACCAATCCATCGGAGATATTACTATCGCACCGCGATGAGCAGCTTAGCGGCATTGCAGTTGCCGCTACAATCGATGGTGCAAGACCATTTCTAATTGAGACTCAGGCGCTGGTTAGCACAGCGGTTTACGGTACACCTCAGCGATCCACCACAGGCTTTGACCAGCGAAGGCTTAACATGCTTTTGGCTGTTCTTGAGCGTCGCGCAGGTTTTAGGCTTGCCAACAAGGATGTTTTCCTGAACATTGCCGGAGGGCTTAAGGTTAGCGATCCGGCTATTGACCTTGCTGTTATTGCAGCCATACTATCGTCAACGCTCGATGTTGCAATACCTGGCACAACATGCTTTGCTGCGGAGGTTGGCCTTTCTGGCGAAATTCGCCCTGTGAACCGTCTCGACCAACGTGTGGCTGAGGCCAATAAACTAGGGATGACCCGCATGTTTGTATCGCGCTACAATACCAAAGGGCTCGATAACGGAAATAAAAACTGTAAGATTATTCCAATCGGGAGAATTGAGGAGTTAATTCGACTCTTATTTGGACGGGAATCCGTGGACTAAAAATAATTGATATGAGAATTGCGGTTATCGGTTTTGGAGCAGCAGCCATCGGGCTGCTCGAGAAGTTAAAGAATAGCAACCACGAGGTGCACGTTTTTGAGAAAAGCAACGATATCTACTCGTCCAGCATATCGGGCATACGTGCCGATGGAAAGCTATTTGTATCAACCGAGATGGGAGGTGAAATTTATATTGATCCCTTGCTGCAGCATAGGTTTGTTGAGTACTACATCAATTTTACGGATAAGCGTGAGGTTGAAACCGGCAACTCATTCGCATCGGAGGATTACTACCGTAAATTCTACGAAAAAGGATTTCTACCCATTTCATCGCAATTCTTCCACATTGGAACCGATCAGCTCAAGGAGGTTCTCTTCAATATCTATGAGCAATTTTGCAAATCGGCTAATATCCACTTTCATTTTAGCACTGAGGTAACTGAGGTAAAAGAGCAACCTGATGGTGTAATAGTTAACGGAACCGAAAGGTTCGATGTGGCGGTTATAGCGGTTGGTAGGAGTGGGCATAAGCTGATTAACAGAACCATCTCGGAATATCCACAGCTTATAAAGAATAATACTAAGGTTGATTTGGGTATTCGCTACGAGTTACCCAACCACATTGTGGATGAAATTAACCGTGAGATGTATGAATTCAAGGTGAAATACAAAAGCCGTACCGGTTACATGGTTCGTACGTTCTGCAACAACCCATCGGGGTTTGTGGTTACTGAGAACTATGGCGATTTCACCACGGTTAACGGACATGCCAAGATGCGCGAAAAAAGCGGGAATACCAACTTTGCCATTCTGGCATCGCTTGTGCTAACCGAACCGTTCAACGATCCCATTGGCTATGGCTCATACATTGCTAAGCTATCGAACCTTTTGGCGGGTGAGGGGAAAGTAATTCTACAAACCTACAGCCACTTTAAGGAATCCAAACGCACTAAAAACCTTTACAGGGTTCATCCAACCCTTGAGCCCGAAAAATACATTTTAGGTGATATAAACCTTGCATTCCCACGTAGGATTATTGAGAGTATAATTGATTTCATTGAAAATCTTAACACGGTTATTCCCGGGGTGGCCAATAACGACAATCTAGTATATGCTCCCGAAATAAAGTTCTACTCCAATAGGCTAAATAATCAGATTTCGGCAAGGTTGAAATTTATTGGCGATTGCTCAGGGGCAACCCGTTCCATAATCTATGCAACAGCACATGGTTACCTGATGGCCGAAGCCATACAGTCCAACAATTTTAATGTTGATATCTGATGCTAAAGGTATCCGATCTCACAGTATCGTTTTCTGGCAACCCGGTGGTTTCAGGGATAAGTTTTAGCTTGATGCCCGGCGAAATACTTGGATTTGTTGGCGAATCGGGATCGGGAAAATCGGTAACATCGTTAGCCCTTATGGGGTTGTTGCCACCCAATGCAAAAGTGGAAGGTGGTTCAGCATCTTTCAGCACTGAAAAAGGGCAGGTCGATCTTTTAAAAGTTGATAGTAAAACGCATCGGCAAATCAGGGGACAAGGCATTGCAATGATTTTTCAGGAACCCCAAACCAGCCTTAACCCTTCCATGATATGTGGTAAGCAAATATCGGAGGCTGTTGAGCTACATTCCAATCTTAGGGGCGCAAAGGCTAAAGAGCGATGCATACAGTTGCTTGCGGAAATGCAATTAACCGATCCTGCTAAGGTTTATAGCAGCTATCCGCACCAGCTTAGCGGAGGTCAAAAGCAAAGGGTTATGATAGCCATGGCACTTGCGGGTAACCCCCGTATCCTTATTGCCGACGAGCCAACCACCGCCCTCGACGTTACCGTTCAAAAGAGCATTTTACAGCTACTGAAGGATATTCGCCAAAGGCATCAAATAGGCATTATCTTCATCACTCATGATTTGTCAGTAGTTGCTGAGGTTGCCGATAGAATTATGGTTATGCAGAAGGGACAAATTGTTGAGCAGGGCGCTGTAACCGAAATTTTTAACAATCCTACACATCCATACACCCGTCGGCTTATTGAGTTCCGTAAACGGATAAATCAACCTGTTACTACAACAGCAAGTGTCACAAATGAGCCTGAACCCATTTTCCGTGTAAATTCAATCAATGTAGAATACGGTAGCAATAGCTGGTTTAAAAAGGGCTTTAAGGCAATTAGCGATGTTTCATTTACTTTATTTAAAGGCGAAACTTTAGGTCTGGTAGGCGAGTCGGGTTCAGGTAAAAGTACCATTGGTCGTACTTTGCTTAAATTAATCGAAACCCAAAGCGGAACCATTGAATATAATAGGGAACCATTGAGCAGCCTAAAAGGGAGCAATCTGCTTAATTTTCGACGCGAGGTTCAGCTTATTTTTCAGGACCCATACTCATCGCTAAATCCGAGGCTAACCATAGGCCAGGCCATAATGGAGCCTTTTATCTATCATGGTTTGGGAGGTAAAAGGGAGGCCCGGAAGGCGGTTGAGGAATTACTTCAAATGGTTAGCTTGCCAGCTGACAGTATTAATCGCTACCCTCACGAGTTCTCCGGGGGACAAAGGCAAAGGATTGTTATTGCTCGTGCACTGGTTCTCAAACCAAAAATTTTAGTTTGCGATGAGATCCTTTCAGCGCTTGATGTATCAACTCAGGCCCAGATGCTTGATTTGCTTCAGGAGCTAAAAAAGGGAATGGGGTTAACCTACCTTTTTATCTCCCACGACTTATCGGTAGTGCGGAGTATTTGTTCAAGGGTAATAGTTTTAAATAGAGGCAGTATCGAAGAACAAGGGCCTGCCGAGGAGATATTTAGCAGGCCCCAAAGTGTATATACGCAGTTGCTTATCGATGCAATTCCTGGTAAATCGCTTTAGTAGATTTCTATTTCGTTTATTTCGTAATTAGTTTCATTTTCACAGTTAATGCTGATATTGCCCGGCAGTATTGGTCTTTGCCAATCGTCGTTGGGCGATATACCTAGCGAGGGGTCAGCATAAACCTTTTGCATAAACAAACCAAAGATAGGGAGAGCCATGTTAGCCCCTTGTCCTAAGGCGAGGTTCTGGAAGTGAACCGAACGGTCCTCGGCACCAGTCCAAACTCCTGCAACAAGATTTGGGGTTACGCCCATAAACCAACCGTCAGAGTGATGCTGGGTTGTTCCGGTTTTTCCACCAATCTTTCCGGGCAGCTGATACTTCAACCGCAAGCGAACCCCTGTACCTTGGTTTACTACACTTTCAAGCAGGTTTACCATGAGGTATGCTGTTTGCTCACTTATGGCTTCGTTTTTCTTGGTGTTAAAGGTTGCCAGTACATTCCCGTTTTTATCCTCAATGCGCGTAACAAATATTGGTTCCACCTGAACACCTTTATTCACATAAGTTCCATATGCACCTACCATTTCATAAAGGCTGAACTCAAATGTACCAAGTATTATTGAGGGAACAGGTTCAATGTAGCTCTTTATACCAAGTTGATGAATCATTTCCACCACAGCGCTTGGCGCAAACTGCTTCATGATCCATGCAGAGATGTTGTTAACCGAGTTGGACAAGCCCCATTTTAGTGTGACCATTTGGCCATCGTACTTGGTGCTACCCGAGTTTTTGGGCGCCCAAATGGTATCGCCCACCACAAAGGTTTGTGTAACATTGGGCACCTTGGTGCAGGGCGAATATCCTTCCTGCATGGCTAAGGTATAAAGGAATGGTTTGATGGTTGAACCAACCTGTCGTTTCCCCTGCCGAACCATATCGTACTTAAAGTGCTTAAAATCAGGACCACCGACGTAGGCTTTTACATGACCGTTATGGGGATCCATTGCCATAAAACTTGAACGCAGGAATCGCTTGTAGTACCTTATGGAGTCAAGGGGCGACATAAGAGTATCGCGCTCACCTTTCCATGAAAACACCCGCATGGGTATTTTCTCATTAAAGTTAGCCATTATGCTATCGCGCGAAGCACCTGAGGCAACAAGACCCCTATACCTTTGCGTTTGCCGCATTGCAAGGTAAATTATATGGTCGGCCTGTTCGGGAGTAATATCGTAAAAAATTCTTCCTCCGCGAGCCTTAATCTCCTTGTCAAGTGCTGGTTGAAGGTCGTTTTTAAGATGCTCGGCAAGTGCCTCTTCGGCATACCTTTGCATGCGAGAGTTAACGGTGGTGTATATCTTCAGCCCATCGGTGTAAACATTGTAAGGAGTGCCATCGGGTTTGGTGTTCTTATTGCACCACCCGTAAAGGGGATTAGTTTCCCACAGCAGGGAATCTTCCCTATAAAGCTGCTGCGACCAGTAGCGCTTGGGATTGGGTTTTGATGCAGTCATGAACAATCGCAACATCTCCCTGAAGTAGGTAGCAGTTCCCTGGTTATGATCCTGTGCTTGATATTTAAGTACAATGGGCAGTTTTGATATGGAATCGAACTGCTCTTGATTTATGTAACCGTATTTAAGCATTTGCCCAAGCACAACATTTCTGCGTTGTTTTGCATTTTCTGGGTTACGCACTGGGCTGTACCGAGTAGGTGCATTAACCACACCCACAAGTAGGGCAGCCTGATCAATGGTTAGTGAGTCGGGAGTTGTATTAAAAAATGTTTTAGCTGCTGCTTTAATGCCAAACGAATTGCTACCAAATTCCACCACGTTGAGGTACATGGCGGCAATCTCCTCCTTGGTGTAGTTCCGTTCTAGTTTTACAGCAGTTATCCACTCCTTAAATTTGGTTATTATCAGTTTGGCTGTTCTTACAAATACGTTCTGTTTACTCGAAATATCACGTGGGAAAAGGTTTTTGGCAAGCTGTTGGGTAATGGTACTACCCCCTCCGGCTGAGCGTTGGGCAAAAAGAACGGTTTTGAACATTACGCGACCTAGCCCCTTAAAGTCGATTCCACTATGGTTATGGAATCGTACATCTTCGGTGGCAATCAGTGCATTAATTACATTGGGCGAAATTTCATTGTAATCAACAAAACTTCGGTATTCCTTGTAAATGTTGCCAAGCACTATGTTATCATCGGATATTACTTCCGAGGCTACATTGCTTTTGGGGTTTTCAAGTTCCTTAAAGGTTGGCAATGGCCCAAAGAATTCCAGGCCAATCAGAATAAATATTGTAACAACAAGAAGGAAGCCGAATGCCAATGCTCCCCAAAACCAGGTTTTGAACTTTTGAATTGTTGCAGGATCGTTTAGCTTCATCCTTACAAAATATTTTGAGTTAGTACTGATATATTTTTTAGGCGGTTAACCTTGAGGTCAATATAATTGGAAACCTTATGGGTTTCGGTTTGTGTCAGTCAAACATATAGCAATTCGGTGTAAAGTTAGTAAAATATGAATGCAAAACTGCTGTTTAAATTTTTGAGGAAGTTATAAGAGCCTCACAAGTAAACAGTAAATCAATAAAAAACAAAAAAATTAAAGCACTATTGATTAACATAATTTTGTTCAAACCGTATCAATTTCTTTACTTTGTGCCAACCTAACTTAATAATATAAGGTATGGTACCTAACCTGGTAATAGTTGAGTCGCCCGCCAAAGCTAAAACTATCGAAAAGTTTTTGGGGAAAGATTTTGTGGTAAAATCGAGTTTTGGCCACATTCGCGACCTTTCAAAAAATAAGCTTGGTGTTGATATTAAGAAGAACTATAAGCCTCAGTACATAGTTAGCGACGATAAGAAGAAGGTGGTTGAGGAGCTGAAGAAAGCCGCGGAACAAGCCCAAACAGTTTGGTTAGCTTCCGATGAAGACCGTGAAGGGGAGGCCATTGCCTGGCATCTGGCCGAAGTGCTAAAGCTCGATCCCCAAAAAACCAAACGTATTGTTTTTCACGAAATCACCAAGAATGCCATTCAGCAGGCCATTCAAAATCCCCGTTCCATTGACGAGAACCTTGTCAACTCCCAGCAAGCGCGTAGGGTTTTGGATAGACTTGTTGGGTTTGAGATATCGCCTATACTTTGGAAAAAGGTGAAACCTGCACTCTCGGCAGGCCGCGTACAATCGGTTGCGCTTAGGCTCATTGTGGAGCGTGAGAGGGAAATCATCAATTTTAAGAGTACTTCATTCTATAAAGTTATTGCCGATTTCGATGCCCAAACTCCCTTTAAGGCAGAGCTATCGGATAAGTTAAACACCATTGATGAGGCAAGAAAATTCCTGGAGCATTGTAAGGATGCAACTTTTAAAGTACTCGATGTAGTTAAAAAACCTGCCAAGAAATCGCCTCCTCCTCCATTTACCACATCCACGCTTCAGCAGGAAGCAAGCCGCAAATACGGCTTTTCGGTTTCCCAAACCATGACCCTTGCCCAGAAACTCTATGAGGCCGGTTACATTACCTACATGCGTACCGACTCAGTAAACCTTTCCGACCTGGCCTTAGCCACCTCCCGCGAGGTTGTACTTAAAGAGTTCGGCGAAAAATACTCTCATACCCGCCAGTACAAAACCAGAACCAAGGGAGCACAGGAAGCTCATGAGGCAATCCGACCCACATATATCGATAAGGAAAAGGTACCTGGAACTACTGCAGAGCAAAAGCTGTACGATTTGATCAGGAAACGAACACTTGCCTCGCAAATGAGCGATGCTCAACTTGAGCGCACCACCATAACCATTGAAGTTTCCGGGTCAAAGTACCAATTTGTTGCCTCTGGCGAGGTTATCATTTTCGATGGTTTCCTTAAAGCTTACAGCGAATCATCGGACGATGATAGCGAGGAGGCAAGCAGGGATCTTTTACCCCTTGTAAAGGTTGGCCAAGCCCTACAACCTAAGCAGATTAACGCCCTGGAACGATTCACACAACGTCCTGCTAGGTATACTGAGGCTAGTTTGGTAAAGAAACTTGAAGAGCTTGGAATTGGGCGTCCTTCAACCTATGCTCCTACCATTTCAACTATAATTGCCAGAGGTTACGTGATTAAGGAGGATAGGCCAGGGATTGAACGTCCATACCAAAGCATTACCCTTAAACAGGGTAAAATTACCCAAACCCAAAAGGTTGAGGTTACGGGAGCTGAAAAGGCAAAGCTTTTTCCCAGCGATATTGGAATTGTGGTTAACGATTTTCTGGTGGAGTACTTTCCCAATATTGTTAACTATAACTTCACTGCCCAGGTTGAGGAGAAGTTCGATGAGATTGCGATGGGGAAGATGGAATGGACCAAAATGATAGATGAGTTCTATAAGCCGTTCCACGATACCGTTAAAAAAACCGAAAAGGAGTCGGATTACACCAAAGGGGAGAGGGTTTTAGGAACCGACCCGGCAACTGGAAAAACTGTTAGCGTTCGGATTGGCCGGTATGGCCCTGTTGTTCAGCTTGGCGACAACGACCCCAACAGTAAGGAAAAACCTCAGTATGCAAGCTTGCTAAAGGGGCAATTGGTTTCAACAATAACCCTTGAGGAGGCTTTGTCCTTATTTAAACTCCCGCGTACACTTGGTAGCTTTGAGGGTAAAGAGGTGGTAGTTGCAGTTGGCCGGTTTGGCCCATACGTTCGGCACGAGGGAAAATTTTACTCCCTCAAAAAGGATGATAACCCTTTAGCTATCGATTTAAGTAGAGCCATTGAAATTATTGAAGAGGGTAGGTTGAAAGAAAAACAAAGGGTAATCAAGACTTTTTCTGAGGACCCCGAACTTATGGTTCTTAATGGTCGTTGGGGGCCATATATTTCAAAAGCTAAAAGCAACTATAAAATACCTAAAGGAACTAACGCAGCGGAATTAACCTATAACGACTGTCTTAAAATAATTGAAGAATCTGAAAAGAAGGAAACTACGGGCAAGAAAACTACAAAAACCACTAAAAAGAAATAGAGTACCATATGCTAGCAAATGAGCTTACAGCATACCTAGTTCCTTCCGATGTAACGGGATTTTACCCTTTTGCTGAAAAAAAGTATTGTTTTGGCAACCAGGTGATAAACCTACATGACCACCCCGATTCCCCAATCCGCCCTGGCGATATATTTATTGTAGGGATAGAGTCGTTGGATTCAGAGTCAGTATCCAACGATATTCGTCAAATGCTTTGGGGGCTTAGCTCCATTCATTACTCAAAGGGGAAAGTGTTTGATGCTGGTAATATTTCTGCAACTCTTACGTTAGCCCAGCAGTATCAAGTTGTGGAGTCAATTTCGGCAATTATTGCCGAATCAAAGGCGCATCTCATTCTTTTAGGTGGCTCACAGGAATTCCTATCAAAGGTTTATGCTGGTTGGAAGCAAATCCAGAGCTTCATCCGAATGGCCATTATTGATAGTAAAATTGATTGGGATGGAAACAACAACGATTTTCATCAGGATAACTTTGTTAACACTTTAATTGATGAGCCCTACGAGAAATTGCTCGATTTAAGTTTTATTGGCATTCAGGGATACTTTACTCCACAGCATACCCTACAAAAGGTTTTGCGCCGCAAGCATGATTATATCAGGTTAGGTAACCTGCGCGGAAATATCCGTGAGGCAGAACCCACACTGTCCGATGCAAATCTGGTTAGCATTGATATGGCAGCCATTCGCGCTTCCGATGCCCCTGGAAAAGCATTTGATAATCCCAATGGACTCTATGCTGAGGAGATTTGTATGCTTTCCCGTTATGCCGGCATTGGACAGAGCAGTAAATTTCTTGGAATTTGCGGATTAAAAACTAATGCACCCGAACAAACCATTATGCTTGCCGCACAGGTACTTTGGCACTATATTGAGGGTGTTTCCCATCGCAGGGTTGAAAATCCCATTAAAAACTTACCCCATAATAAAAAGTATGTAGTAAGTACCGAGGTTCAAAATGTTGAAATGATCTTTTTTAGAAGTGAACTTTCCGGGAATTGGTGGTTTGAGTTACCTGTAAATAGTAAAAAGAAACTTTTGCGAGGAAAATTATTAGTACGGTGCAATGCATCGGATTATTCACAGGCAAGTAATGGCGAGATCCCTCAACGTTGGTTGCGTTGGTATCAAAAAGCTCAAAAAATCTAATTTAACCAGGAACTCATTGGTTAACATTTTTCAACACTAAATCCAATATTTTGGAACGTTCAAAAAAAAATCTGCTTAAAAGGTAACCCCTACAGGCAAAAGCAGGTATAAAGCATTACTGTTACTTTTGTTAACATATTTTGTTAATAAATTTGTATGAATTTAAAATTTTTACTTACTTTACTTTTCGGTTCATATAGGCAAACTAATTTTTAAAAGCTACCAATGAGAGTATTTGGAAACCTTGTATTTGCCACTACACTAAGCGTTTTGCTGTCGTCCCATGCTTTCGGACAGCAAGACCCTCAGTTCAATCAAATACTCTTTAACCCGTTAACTATAAATCCAGGATACGCTGGAAGTCAGAACAACATGATAGGGGTTGGGGCCATCAGCCGCATCCAGTGGGCAGGTTTTGGCGATGGTGCACCCTTAAGCAATACGTTAGGCATAAATGCTCCAATATCGCCCTTTGGATTCAAGAGCGGAGTTGGGTTGAGTATCCTGAACGATAGCTATGGATTTAATAATGACCTTGGCATTAACATTGCCTATGCTGCCCGTTTTAAATTTAAATTGATTAATGGAGATTTAGGATTTGGGGTTGGTGCTGGGTTTGTAAATAATAAGCTCGACCCAAAATGGAATTACCCCGTTGGTGGTGGCGATGAGGCAATTCCTGATCAAAAGGAAAGTTCAATCAACTTTGACCTTAGCGCAGGGTTATACTACAGTACGGAATACATGTTTTTTGGGTTCTCAGCGCTACACCTGAACGAAACCAAAACTAATAAGGCAGCATTACCTGCACGGTATACCCGTCAGTACTACCTAACTGGTGGATATATTGTTAATTTTCCAAACCCCACATGGCAGTTTGAGCCTTCAGTAATTGTTCACAGCGATTTAAAATCAAGTAAATTATCGCTAAATACAATTGTTCGGTACAATAAAAAGGTATGGGGTGGCGTTTCTTACCGTGTGGGCGAGGCGATTACTGGCTTGGTTGGTTTTGAACTTTTTAATGGTATTAAGTTTGGGTATGCTTATGAATTTAGTACCAGTAAAATTAGTAAGTACAACAACGGTTCTCACGAGTTTTACATGGGGTATAACTTCCAGCTAAATAAGGAAAAGCCACCCCAACAGTATAAAAGTTTGAGATTTTTGTAACATATTTTTACAATTGAACGAAAAAAATTACGTTATTTGCTTAATAAACGATGCCTTATGAAAAAATTTCTCTCCATAGGTATTTTGGCGTCCCTACTTTATGGTTGTGGACCTGGTAATACTGGCGAGTTAACGGGTGTTCCAGGACGTAGAAGTTTCAGCGAGCCAACACCGCTGGGAATGGTGTTCATTCCCATGGGTTCATTTACTCTGGGTAGCAATGATCAGGATGTTGCCTGGGCAATTAATGCTCCCACTAAAACGGTTTCGGTTGATGCTTTCTGGATGGATCAAACTGAAATTACTAATAACCAGTACCGGCAGTTTGTTTACTATGTTCGCGACTCCATTGCACGTCGCCTACTTGGTGAAATAAATGATGAGTTCCTAATCACAGAGGACCAGTTCGGTAACCCTCTGGATCCTCCCGTTCTCAACTGGGAAGTTCCAATTGATATGGAAGATGAGGAGCAACGCGAAGCCCTCAATGCCCTATACTATTCCAAGGAGGATGAATTCTTTGGACGGAAAGAGGTTGATACCCGTAAACTATTCTTTGAGTATTACTGGATTGATATTAAGCAAGCAGCTCAAAAACGCAACCGCTATAACTACGAAACCCTCAGTTACGACCAGGGCGAGGTTATAAACAGCCTAGGAGAGAAGGTTAAGGTTGATAACCGCCAGAGCTTTATCATGCGCGATAAGGTAAACGTTTACCCCGATACTCTTTGTTGGGTAGCCGATTTTACCTATGCGTTCAATGAACCTTACACCAATAGTTACTTCTGGCATCCTGCATTCGACAATTACCCTGTTGTTGGCGTTACATGGAAACAGGCAACAGCCTTCTGTATTTGGAGAACCCAAACACTCAATAAGTTTCTTGCCCCTGAAGGTATTACCATTCAAGATTACCGCTTACCTACCGAAGCTGAGTGGGAGTATGCTGCCCGTGGTTATTTGAACCACAGCATGTATCCTTGGGGCGGCCCTTACACCCGTAACATGGAGGGATGCTTCCTGGCCAACTTCAAACCTCTCCGTGGTAACTATGTTGACGACGGTGGTTTAATACCAATCCCCGTTGGCACTTATGAACCAAATGATTATGGACTATACGATATGGCTGGAAACGTAGCTGAGTGGACAGCCAACGCCTACGATGAAAGTGCATACTCTTTTATGCACGATATGAATCCCGATTATAAGTACAATTCAAAACCATCCGACTTACCAGCGCTAAAGCGTAAGGTGGTTCGTGGCGGTTCGTGGAAAGATATTAGCTTCTTCCTTCAGGTTGGTTCACGTACCTACGAGTATCAGGACTCAGCCAAGTCTTATATTGGTTTCCGTTGCGTTCGTTCATACCTCGGAGCTAAGTAGAAGTGATGAATTTTACTAATTGAAAACATTACAGTTATGAAGATCAGCATAGAAGAAATTGTAACATCCAAGAAATGGAAAACCTTCATGAAGTACCTTTACGGATGGGGTGCTTCAGTGGTAATTCTTGGTGCACTTTTCAAAATTCTTCACCTGAAAGGTGCTGGTACCATGCTTTTCCTAGGTATGGGTACGGAATCAATAATATTCTTCTTCTCCGCTTTTGAGCCAATTCACGAAGAGGTAGACTGGACTCTAGTATATCCTGAATTAACCGGAATGTCCGATGAAGAGGAAATTTCAGGATACCGCCGCTCCAGGAACCAAGGTCTTTCTGCTGAGGATGTTCAACAAATTATTACTTCTGTGCTGGCATCCTTGCCCGCAGGGTCTGCTGGAGTTGCTGCAGCCGCTCCTGCTTCCGCAGCACCGGCTTCACAACCTGCTGCTGTAGGAGTTCCCGGTGCCCTGATCTTTACCGAGAAGTTCAACAAGATGCTTGAAAACGCAGAGATTAGTCCTGCCCTTTTCGATAAGGTCAGCGCTGGGCTTAACAAGCTGGGTGATGCATCGAGCAAAATTGCCGACATTACCAATTCAGCAACAGTTGTAAAGGAGTTCAACGAGAAATTGACAAAAGCATCGGAGAGTGTTGGTACTTTTACCCAAAATTACTCTCAGAGCGGACAAGCACTCAATGAGTCAATAAATGTTTTAAACCAAAACATACAGCAGGCTGCAGGTGTAATGTCCGAAAGTGGCAAAAACTTCATGGATGGTGTTAACCAATCAGTTAAGAACCTGGAGGCCGAACTTACCAATGCTGGACAAAAGGTAAGCGAACGAATAGTTGGTTCTGCCGAATCGGTTGCCGATAATCTAAAAGTCTCAGCCGATGGACTTGCAAACACCTACAAGCAAACAGCGTCGCAGGTTGCTACAACCTACCAGCAGTTAGCTGAAGCTATGCAGCTTAACGGAAATGTTATTACCAACGGAAGTACAAGCTATAAGGAACAGCTTGAGCGGTTGAACAAGAATATGGCTGCACTGAATGCAGCACATGAACTTCATCTGCAGGAAACCAGCCAAAGGCTTAAGGAAGCCGAAAAGGTTTACCAGGGGGTTGATGGAATGGTTAAGAAACTTAACTTCACTATTGAAGAAACCGAGAAGTTCAGGTTGGCAGTTGAGAAGTTGAATAGCAATGTGGCTGCTCTCAATAATGTTTACGGCAACATGCTTACGGCAATCAATGCCCTATCAAACGGAAAGTAGCAGTTTTGCATATTACAGCTTAAGATAGCTTTATGGCACACGGAAAAGAGACTCCCAGGCAAAAGATGATCGGCATGATGTACCTCGTGCTGACAGCTATGCTTGCGCTTAATGTATCGTCTGAGGTTCTTGAAGCTTTTGTTTTAGTTGACAATGGCCTATCAAGAACTACAGAAAGTTACCGGCTTAAAAACAAGAAACTTTACGATGAGTTTGCTGCTGCTTACAGCATAAATCCTGTAAAGGTTGGGCCCTATAAACAAAAAGCCGACGAAATTCAAAAGAAAGCCACTGAAATTCTACAGTACGTTCAGGACCTTAAAATAGAGGTGGTAAAAGCATCGGAGGGTGAGGAAACCCCAGCAATCCAGAATGGTGAAATTATTGCTGAACTCATTCAGGGTAAAAGCGACCTCGACAAAGCTGCTACCATCCTGATAGGGTTTGAGGGTAATGGCAAGGCAAAGGTCTTAAAACAAAAATTAGAAGAATTCAGGGAGTATATAGTTAGCATAATTGACAAGGATAAGGCTCCGGAACTTGTTGAATCAATCAAGAAAATTCTTAATACTGACGATCCCCCAGTAAAGGAAGATGGCACACACAACACCTGGGAGAGCGCACGATTTGAGCATATTCCTTTAATTGCTGTAATACCCCAGCTTACAAAGGTTCAGGTTGATATTCTTAACGTTGAAGCTGAAATTATTAACTATCTGATGGGTAGCATTGGTGCGGCAGAGTTTAAATTTAATAAGCTTTCAGCCACAGTAATCCCTAACTCTAACATTATTTTCCAGGGTAGCGAGTTCCGTGCAGAGATTTTCCTTGCCGCTTCCGATACCACTCAGGTACCCAAAGTTTACCTTTGTCGTTACGACTCTGTTTTCAATAGCGCTATCAATGGATATGATTACCGTCCTATTGGAAACACTGAGGAAGTACCAGTAAACAAAACTGGTAGAGCCGTATTAACCCGTAAAGCTTCATCAACTGGTGTTGTAAACTGGCAAGGTTTAATTGAGATGAAAGCACCAGATGGAACAATTGTTCGCCGTCCATTCAAGCATTCCTACACAGTAATGCCACCCAACGTGGTTATTGCTCCAACCAAGATGAATGTGCTTTACCTGGGTGT
>ERZ795045.349-NODE-349-length-60876-cov-6.037421_pt1 | contig 60876 bp, 68 predicted proteins | sample MGYA00375129_ERZ795045 | MGnify/ENA primary metagenome ERZ795045 (study PRJEB30174, sample SAMN05720166) | activated sludge metagenome | isolation source: anaerobic digester from wastewater treatment plant | place: Japan | collected 2015-05-15 ...
TACACCTGACTGGAGAATAACAACAGGAATAACTTTAAACTGGTAAAAGGGAGGAAATTATGAATAAGAAATTAGTTTTATATCTTTTTCTTTCAATTTTTTTAAATTCTTTTGCTCACTTTGGAATGATTATACCTTCTCCTGACATTGTTGAGGAGAAAGAAAAAGCAAATATAAATTTAAAGATTTTATTTGCACATCCTTTTGAAGGAAAAACAATGGATATGGAAAAACCATCTGATTTTGGAGTATTTTTCAGAGGAGAAAAGATTTCATTGTTAAATGAGATTAAAGAAACAAGTTATAAATTTTACTCTGATGAAAAGATACACAGAGGTTGGAGTTTAAGTTATACTTTGAAAAGACCCGGAGATTATATTTTTTACTGTATTCCTTCGCCTTACTGGGAACCTGCTGAAGAAAAATATATAATTCACTATACAAAAGTTATTGTTAATGGATTTGGAATGGAAGATAGTTGGGATAAGGAAATAGGACTAAAAGTTGAAATAGTACCTCTTGTCAGACCTTATGGAATTTATGCTGGTAATACCTTTTATGGAATTGTTAAATTTAATGGAAAACCCGTTCCTTTCTGTGATGTAGAAATTGAGTATTTTAATGAAAAGGGAAATATAAAAGCACCATATTCACCATTTATAACTCAAGTTGTTAAAACAGACCAAAATGGCGTATTCTATTATTCTTTTCCTAAAAGTGGATGGTATGGATTTTCAGCAATTTGTACAGATGAAAAAAAGATAAATGATAAAGAAGTTGAAGTTGCAGGAGTACTGTGGATTAAAGTTTATGAAATGAAATAAAATGCATATATCAGAAGGGGTTTTGTCCGGACCTATTCTTGGAATAGGCGCTGTAATAACTTTGGCAGGGACATATAAAGGACTTAAAGATTTAGAATATAAGGATTATCCAAAGGTCTCTTTATTAACAAGTGCTTTTTTTGTTGCATCACTGGTACATGTTCCTGTGGGTCCTTCAAGTTCTCATCTTGTTTTAAATGGCCTTTGCGGAATAATTCTTGGCTGGAAAAGTTTTCCTTGTATCTTACTTGCTTTATTCTTACAGGCATTATTATTTCAATTTGGAGGTCTTACAACACTTGGAATAAATACGGCAAATATGGCGATTCCTGCGGTAATTTCTTATTATATTTTCAAACCATTTTTAAAGAAAAATTATTTTTTAACAGGTTTTCTTTCAGGCTTTTTTTCAATTATTCTATCATGTGTTTTTGTATTTTTCTCTCTTTATTTTACAGGTAGTTTTTTTGAAAATGTTGGAAAAACTATTTTTGTAGTTCATCTACCAATTGCAGTTATTGAAGGTTTTATAACCGGCTTTATTCTTTCTTTTTTAAGTAAAACAAAAAAGGAATTACTGGAGGTATAAATGAAAAAATTAATTTTTATATTTTTTATTTTTTCAGTCATTACTTTTGCTCACAAAATAAATATTTTTACTTATAAGGAAGGAAATAAAATTTTTGTTGAGGGATATTTTCAGGATGGTTCTCCATGTAAAAATTCACCTGTTGAGGTATATAACGAAAAAAGTGAAAAAATTCTTGATGGAAAAACTGATGAAAAAGGCATTTTCTCTTTTGATATTCCGGATGCAGAAAAAATTAAAATTGTTCTTACCGCTGATATGGGTCATAAAGTAGAAACAGAAATGGAATTGAAGAAAAAAACTGAAATTAAAAAAGAAGAAAAAAAGGTAGAGAAAAAGGAAGAAAAAACTGAAATACAAAAAGGAATTGATGAAGAAAAAATAAAAGAGATAGTAGAAGAAAGTGTTGAAAAAGCAATAAACCCCCTTATAAAAGAAATAGAAAAAGAAAAACAGAAAATAAAATTGACAGATATAATTGGAGGGATTGGTTATATTTTTGGCATATTAGGGATTTACCTTTATTTCCGAGGACGGTCCTCAGAATGGAAAAAATAGACCCTAGATTACGACTTTTAACTTCTTTTGTTTACTCTATATTTGTTGCTCTTGAAAGAAATTTTGAAATTTTTAAATTTTACCTTATTCTGCCAGTAATTTTATTTTTTTTTATCACAGATTTTAAAAAATTTTTTAAAGGGCTTATTTCTGTAAATCTTTTTATATTTCTATGCTGGCTTTTTCTACCTTTAAGTATTCCTGGAAAAGAAGTTTTCCGCTTTTTGAAATTTTCGGTGACCTATGAAGGAATAAGATATACTCTTTTAATTACAATTAAGGCAAATCTAATCTTTTTAACAAATTTTGTTTTAATTTTTTCAACCCATCCCATAAGAATTATTCATGCCTTGCATCATCTTCATTTACCCAAAAAACTTATTAATATCTTCTTTCTTTCAACGAGATATATTCCTGTGATAGAGAAAGAAAAAAATAGAATTCAAAAAGCAATGAAAATAAGATGTTTTGTCCCTAAAAATAATATCCACACATATAAAACAATAGGAAATTTTGTAGGAATTTTACTTTTAAGGTCATATGAAAGAAGTGAAAGAATTTATAAAGCAATGATTTTAAGGAACTTTTCCGGAATATTCTGGACATATCATCATTTTGTATGGTCAAAAAAGGATACATTCGTTAGTTTCTGTGTTATAATTTATTTTCTATGGATAATAATTTTAAAAATCCACTGATTGAACTTAAAAATATAACTGTTTCATATCCTGAAAGAGGAAAAGTCCTTGATAATCTTTCCCTTTCAATTTCAGAGAAGGATAGAATTGGAATAAAAGGAGCAAATGGTTCCGGAAAAACATCCTTACTTTATACAATTGTTGGTCTTGTAAAAATAGAAAAGGGAGAGATAAAAATATTCGGTAAAAAGATGGAAAAAGAGAGTGATTTTGTTGAGGTAAGAAAAAAAATCGGTTTTCTGTTTCAGGACTCTGATGACCAGTTATTTTCTCCTACTGTTGAAGAAGATATTGCTTTTGGACCATTAAATTTAAGATTACCAAAGGAAGAAGTAAAAGAAAGGGTTGAAAGGACTATAAAACTTCTTGGTATAGAGAATTTAAAACACAGATTTTCCCATACACTTTCTTATGGAGAAAAAAGAATTGTAGCAATTGCAACAATTCTATCAATGGAACCTGAAATATATCTCCTTGATGAGCCAACAACAGGTCTTGATGAAAAAACAAGCCAGATAATTGAAAAATTTTTAATTCAGAATAATCTTACCTATTTAATGGTAAGCCATGATATAAATTTTCTTGAAAGGGTCTGCAATAAAATATATCTTCTTGAAAATGGCTCTCTCCTTTCAATAAAATAATTTTTATGCTAAAATTTTTCTATGGTTAAAATTGCTCCTTCTTTACTTTCTGCTGATTTTTCTCGTTTAGGAGAAGAGGTGAAGAAAGTTACAGAGGCAGGTGCTGATTTGATTCATTTTGATGTTATGGATGGACATTTTGTTCCAAATTTAACTTTTGGTCCAATGGTTCTTGCTGCAATAAGAAGATATTCACATCTACCATTTGAGGCACACTTAATGATAACAAACCCTGAAAAATACTGGAAAAATTTTGCTGATAGTGGAGCGGATATAATAGGAATACATATAGAATGTGAAGTTGACCATAAATACATAATTACAGAAATACAGAAATATGGTAAAAGAGCATGTATTGTAATAAACCCACCCACTCCGGTTGAGAAAATTTATCCTGTTTTAGAAATGGTTGATATGGTTTTGATTATGACTGTTAATCCTGGATTTGGAGGACAGAAATTTATATATGAGGTAGTTGAAAAAATAAAAAAAGTGAATGAATACAGAAAGAATAAGAAATTAAATTTTGAAATTGAGGTAGATGGTGGTATAAATAAAGAGACAGGAAAAATTGTGGTAGAAAATGGAGTTGATATACTTGTTGCTGGTAATTACATTTTTTCAGGGAATGACTATAAAGAAAGGATTGAAAGTTTAAGATGGAAAAGATAAGTTTTGAAGAATTGAAAAAAATACTTGAAAGAAAAGAAGAAGATATAGAAAAAGGTGTAAAGGAAATTATAAAAAGAGTTAAAGAAGAAGGAGATAAAGCAATATTTTATTATACTGAAAAGTTTGATAGAGTAAAACTTGAAAATTTAAAGGTGAATGAGGATGAGATAAAAGAAAGCAGAAAATACTTAAAAGGAGAAATTTTTGAATACATTAAAAAAGCAAAAGAAAGAATAGAAAAATATCATAAAAAACAGTTGCCAAAAGGATTTAAAATAAAGGAAAAATATATTGAAATCGAATTCAGGTATCAGCCAATTGAAAAAGTTGGTATATATATTCCAGGAGGGCAATCCCCTTTAATTTCAACAATTTTAATGACAGTAATTCCAGCAAAAGTTGCAACTGTTAAGGAAATATATGTCTGCTCACCACCTTCTTATAATGGGAAAATTCATCCTTTAATAATCGCAACATGTGATTATCTTGGAATTAAAAATATTTTTTCTGCTGGTGGTGTGTGTGCAATAAGTGCTTTTGCTTTTGGGACAGAGACAATTCCTAAGGTTGATTTAATAGCGGGTCCTGGGAATAAATATGTAAATTGTGCTAAAAAGTTATTATTTGGAAAGGTCGGAATTGATTTACCAGCAGGACCGAGCGAAGTTGTTATTTTTTCAGATAGTTCTGGAATTCCTGATTTTATTGAATATGATTTAAAGGCACAGATTGAACATACTGATGGAACTGGGATTTTAATAACAACAGATGAAAAAATTGGCAAAAATATAGAAAAAAAAGTTGAAAAAGGATACTGGATTCTTGTTAAAAATGAAAAAGAAGCAATTGAAATAATAAACTATATAGCACCAGAACATTTAGAGGTAATTTCAAAAAAACCTTTTCTCTTTAAAAATTGTAAGGCAGGAGCGATATTTATAGGGAATTATACACCTGTAACAATAGGTGATTATTTTGCAGGTCCTTCTCATGTATTACCAACAGGAATGTCAGCAAACTTTTCTTCAGGTCTTTCTGTATTTACTTTTTTAAGGAGTTTTGCAGTTATAAAATGTAAAAAAGAATTTATAAAAGAGTACGGTAAATACATAGAAAAAATAGCAGAGGTAGAAAAACTTGAAAGCCATAAGAATTCAATAAAAATAAGAAAATCATAGTTAAACCAACCTTATCTGAAAAAGTATTTTACTTTGACAATTTGAGAAATTTGGGTTAATTCTTAAAAGGATAAAAAATAAAAATGAAAAAGAAAATTAAAATTTCACCGTCCTTAATGTGTGCGGATTTATCACAACTTGGTGAAGAAGTGAAAAAACTTGAAGAAGCAGGTGCAGATTCGTTTCATTTTGATATTATGGATAATAAATTTGTACCAAATATCACATTTGGTCCTGATATAGTAGAATCATTGAGAGAAAAAACATTTTTACCTTTTGAAATTCATATGATGGTTTATCAACCGGAAAATTTGATTGAAAAATTTATAAAAGCAGGTGGCAATATTATAATAGTCCATTATGAAGCAGTACTTTATCCTTATAGAATTTTAAATGAGTTAAAAAATAAAAATATAAAAACAGGCATTGCGATAAACCCTAAAACCCCTGTATGCTGTATTGAAGAACTTATTAAAGAAATTGATACAGTTCTTGTTATGTGTGTGGAACCTGGATTTGCAGGTGGAAATTTCATTCCTTCATCAATTAAAAAAATAAAGGAAATTAAAAATATTGCAGAAAAAGTTAATTCTGATTTATCCATTGAGGTAGATGGTGGAGTCAATGAAAAAACTATTCCCTTATTAATTAAAGAAGGAGCAGATATATTTGTTTTAGGTTCAACAAGTATATTTAGAGAAGAAAGAGATTATAAAAAAAGAATTAAAGATATCAGAAAGTTAATAGAAAAATACTTATGAAAAGGACTCCTGTAATTACTGTTATTGGTTCTTCAAATATTGATCTGGTGGTCAAAACTTCGCATTATCCATCTCCTGGAGAAACTGTTTTTGGAAAGCAATTTTTTATGTGTCCTGGTGGAAAAGGTGCAAATCAGGCAGTTGTGGCTTCAAGATTGGGTGCAAAGGTAAATTTTATATCCTGTATTGGAAATGACTTTTTTGGAGATGTAATTATAAAAAATTTAAAGAAAGAGAATATAAAAACGGAATCTATTATTCGTGACCCTGGAAGTCCATCAGGTATTGCATTAATTATTATTGATAAAAAAGGTGAAAATTCAATAGTAGTAAATCCTGGAGCAAATTACAAATTAGGGAAAAAGGATATTGAAAAACATAAAAAACTTATATTTTCTTCAGATATCCTTCTTCTTCAACTGGAAATACCAATTGATACTGTAGAATATGCTGTAAAACTTGCCAAAAAGAAAAATATCCCTGTTATTCTCAATCCAGCACCAGCGAAAAAAATCCCTGATAGTTTACTTAAAAATATTGATATTCTTACACCAAATAAAATTGAACTTGAAAAGTTAACAGGCGAAAATTTAAATTCAATCAATTCAATAAAAAAAGCATCTTATAAATTACTACACAAAGGGATAAAGACAGTTATAGTTACTCTTGGAGAAAGAGGAGTATTTTTAGTTACAAAAACTTTAAGTGAAATTGTACCTTCAAAAAAAGTAAAGGCAGTTGATACAACAGGTGCTGGAGATGCTTTCAATGGTGCACTCGCATTTGCTATTGCAGAAGGGAAAGATTTGACACAAGCAGTTTATTTTGCTAATATTGTTGCTGCTTTGACAGTCACAAAAATAGGTGCCCAATCATCTCCAGGAAAAGAAGAAGTTGAAAAATTTCTGAAGAACCCTTAAATAAATTTTGACTTAAAAATAAAAAAGATTTAAACTTTTTAACTATTAAATAAACAGGAAATTAAAAATGAAAAATAAAAAAATAGGCTTCACATTGATAGAACTTCTTGTGGTAATTGCAATTATAGCAATTCTTGCTGGTATGCTTTTACCTGCATTAAGTAAAGCAAGAGAAAAAGCAAGACAAGCCACCTGCATGAATAATTTAAAACAGTTATATGTTGCTCTTGAGATGTATGCTAATGATAATGAAGAGTTTTATCCTTTCTGTCAAGGGAGATGTTTCTGGGGAACAGGAAATATCAGTCCACCACCAAATCTTGGATATCCTGGCTGGACAGAACAACTCTATTCTTATGTAAAAAATAAAAATATTTACAGATGTCCTACCTATCCTGTTAAAAATGACCAATTTACTTATTTTTTAAGTGCAAGAGCAGCATATATTGATGCAGGAAATCAGAGAGCGGCAACAAACAGAAAAAAAATAAGATATCCGAGTGCTTTTGTTCTTGCAGGAGATAATGAGTATAAAAATTTTGAAGTGAATGACAATGATAAGGATGACTATTCTCAGAATTGTTTGAGTTGGGAAGAAACAGAAGACCACTGGGCACCATACCATCTTGGTGGATTAAATGTATTGTTTGCTGATGGACATGTCTCATGGATTAGGGAATATGACCCCCAAAAAATAACTTTCAGATATTATGATTTTTCAAATTGGTAAAAATGTTGTAAAATATTTCTATGCCCAGAAAGAAAAAATTTAAAAGGAAAACAAAAGAGACAGATATTGAAATTGAAATCAATCTTGATGGAAAGGGGGATTCTGAAATTGAAACACCGATAGGTTTTTTAAATCATATGCTTGAATTATTTTCAAAATTTTCAAATTTTGATTTAAAAATAAAAGCAAAAGGAGATATAGAGGTTGATAATCATCATCTTGTTGAAGATACAGGAATATGTCTTGGTTCAGCAATAAAAGAAGCACTCGGAGATAAAAAGGGAATTAAAAGATTTGGATTTTCTTCAACTCCAATGGATGAAGTTCTTGTTAATATTTCTCTTGACATTTCAGGAAGACCCTACCTTGTTTTTAATGTTCCAATTATAAAAGGAAGAGAAGGGAGTTTTGAAATTGAAGATTCAAAAGAATTTTTGAAGGGTTTTGTTAATCATCTTGGACTTACACTTCATATAAATCTTGTTTATGGAGATAACTTACATCATATTCTTGAGGGTATTTTCAAGGGGATTGGGCTGGCACTTAAAGAAGCGGTAAAAATAGAAGGGAAAAAATTACCATCCACTAAAGGGAAGATTGATTAAAAATGAATTTCAATAACCTAAAAAAACTTTATGAAGAGTATAAAAATAAATTTGGGAAAATGCATATAATAAAATTTCTGATTTACTAAAAGAAGCCAAAGAAATTCATAAAAAGGACTGGTTAAAAAATCCAACTCCAAACAAAGACCATGAACAATCATGGAGATCATTTAAAGGGAAAAATCTGGAAAAACTGATACATTATATCATAAAAGATGCTGTTGAGGAATTAGGATTAAAAATAATAGAAGGAAATACCTTGGAAAGAAAAAAAGCAGAAAATTTGACAGAGGAACTTTCAAAAGTTAAAAGAAATTTGTTGGTGGATTATGGAGAATATGGTTCACATTTACCCGATGTTGATTTGATAATATATGAACCTGAAAGTTGTAAAATTATTGCTGTTATTTCCAGTAAAGTTACTTTAAGAGAAAGGATTGCACAAACAGGTTATTGGAAAATCAAACTTTCTCAGGATAAAATAACAAAAGATATAAAAGTATTTTTTATTACACCCGATGAAGATAGAACATTGAGTAATAAAAAGCCATGTAAAAAAGGCAGGGCAATTGTTGAAATTGACACAAATGGAGGGTATATTTTAAATGAAGAAAGTATAGAGGAAAGTGAAAAAGTAAAAAAATTTGACAAATTTGTTCATGATTTAAAAAAACTATTAGGAAAAAATGAAAAGACATAAAAAAGAAGTTAGTTTATTTGAATCTTTTATAAAAGAAGAAGATTTAATAGAAGAAAAAGAAAGTACAGAAGAAGATGAAAAACCACCTTTTGAAACAACAACACTCTGGGATTACCCTAAACAAAGTTATGGAAAAAAAACAAAAGGAGATAATAAATTTCAAGGTGTAACTCCTGCTTTTATAATCTGGAATTTAATACAAAGATATACAAAACTAGGAGATTTAGTAGTTGATCCAATGGCAGGAAGTGGAACCACAATTGATGTTTGTGAAGAAGAAGGAAGGAGAGTTATTGGGTATGATATAAACCCAAAGCATCCCAAAGTAATAAAAAATGATTCCAGACATATTCCTTTACCTGATAATTCAGTTGATATGGTTTTTATAGATTCTCCTTATGGAGATAATGTAAATTATTCCGATGACCCAAAATTTTATGAAGAACTTGAAAAAGTCGCTATCGAGATTAAAAGAATTCTTAAGCCAGGAAAAGTATTAGGATGGTTAATAGGAAATCAATGGGTTAAAGGGAAATTTACTCCTGTTGGATTTAAAGTTTATCAAATGCTTGAAAAACATTTTGAACCTATAGATATAATATGCGTGGCAAGAAGGGGACAAAGTTCAAATACACCTTTGTGGCATTACAGAGCAAGAAAATTTAATTTCTTTTTAAGAGGGTTTAAGTATTTACTGTTATTTAGAAAAGAAGAAAAAAAGGAAGAAGAAAGAAATAGAAAGATAAAGTGGAAGAAATATAAGTAAAATTATCTTTACAAAAATGATAAATTTTGAAGAATTGAAGAAAGAAGGGGAAAGGTGGGTAAGTGAGGGGTTAATTACAGAACAGCAACTTGAAAAAATACTACAGATATATATTCCTGAACAAAAACCCTCTGAAGATGAATTAAGAAAAAATGTTACAAGATTGATTTTGATTTTTGCATCTGTTTTTATTGGAATTGCTTTTTTCTCATTTGTTGCTTCTAACTGGAAATATTTATCTTTCCTTACAAAATTTTTTATAATTGTTATATGTATGCTTTCTTCTTATATTTCTGGCTGGTATTTTATAGAATTCAAAAACTTAAAAAGAACTGGAGAAGCACTTATATACCTCGGACAGTTAATCTTTGGTTCGGGTATTTTTTTAATCGGACAACATCATCATACTCCTGCTTATAACTGGCCTTTAGGTTTTATTTTATGGACAATAGGAACAATTTTACTTGCTTTTTCAACAAATATTTTTTCTCTTTTTTATTTTGCAATAGTTTTATCAATAATTCCTGTTATTGGATTTCCTTTTATTATTTTTGATGAGAGAATAATAAGTCAGTTTTTCTTTACACCTTTATGGATAGTTCTTTTTATGAGTTTTTTTCTTTTCATTTCAGGATTTATAATTTATAAAAAAGGAAAAAAACAGGGGATTTGAAAATGGTGTTTGGATATCTTCTTTTGATTTTAATAGTTTTTCTTTTATTTCAAGGAGCAAGAAATTTTCTCTCTTTCCTCTTTAAAATTAAACAACATCCTGAAAAAGAAATATTTAATCTCACCATAAATAGAGAAAATACTGTCGGACAGATATTTATAATTTTAAGCATTATTTTTTTTGGTGAATCACTACTAATTCTTAACAGATATTTTTCAGGTAATCTTTCTTTTTACTGGGTCATTTTTATTGTAATATTGATTTCTTTAATTCTTGGTTATTTCCTTGAATCTCTTTATTCTATTATTTTTGGTATTATATTTCTACCCTGCTGGTGGATTTCCCATTCAGTAGTATGGATTGAAAAGCGAACAATAGCCACAAATATCATACTGAGTGGACTTTATTTTATAATTTTAATTTATTATCTTTCAGGAAGAATTCTTGAAAAAAATAAAAAATGGGAAAAAACAGGAATAATAATGCATTTCTTATCAATTCCAATGCTTTTTACATTTCTTTTTCTTCTTTCAACTCCTTATGGAATATCACTTATTGAAGGGAATCTTGGAAGCCCAAACATTCTTCTTTCAAAACCTTTAACATTTTTTATTCTTTTATTCTTTTTTTCTTCAACAATCTTACTTTTCTATGCTTCATTTAAAAATTTTATTTCTATTTCCCTTGAATTTATACCTTTATTTTTTATCCTGTGCTTTTTTTTGTCTTTTTTATTCTTTCAAATTCCTCAACTTACAAATATGGAATATACCTACAAAAGGTCATTTGTTGAAAGTTTTACTCCACAAGGTATTTTTTTTGTTATATTTTTAAATATAATCACTTTTTCATTTTCTCTTTTACTTTTTTTTCCTTGGATATCAAAGAAAAGAAGAGATACTTGTAAATTTTGGTGTTCTGTTTATGTCTATTTTTGCAATATTTCAGTATTTTAATTATTTCAAATTTTTAAATAAAAGTTTGTTTTTCCTTGGAGGTGGGATACTGCTTTTTGTATTGGGTTACTTTATGGAAAAGGGAAGAAGAAAATATATTGAAAAAATTAAAGGAGTACAATGAATAAGAAAACAATAAAGTTTTTTATTGTGATTTTTATCCATATTCTTATTTTAACTGGTGTTGCTCTATATTATAAATGGACAAAAAAAGGTATCACTGTTTTTTTAAAAATTGGACGATATGATCCGATGAGCCCATTGAGAGGTGATTATTTAACACTATTTTATCCTGAAATTTCACGTATACCATTTACTGAATTTGCATCTTCTGTTTCTATAGGAGACACTTTTTATGTTCCACTTGAAAAAAAAGATAAAATATGGATTAGAAAAAAGGATGTAAAAATAGACAAAAGGAAGGAATATGAGGGAATATTTATAAAAGGGATGGTTAAAAATGTGGGAAGTTATGTTATATTAGAATATGGAATTGAAACCTACTATATACCTGTTGGAACAGGAGAGGATATTAAATGGAGTGATAATGATTATGCTGAAATATTTATTGATGAAAATGGAAATGGTAAAATAAAAAAGATTTATTTAAATGGTAAACAATTTCCGTAATAATAGAATCTACAAAAATGGAAAAGAATAATTTACCGAATCCAAGAATATCAGCAATACTTTCTTTTATTTTCAATGGACTTGGGCAGATTTATAATGGAGAAATAAAAAAAGGACTTACACTTATTTTCCTTTCCGGTGTCTCTCTTTTAATTTTAATACTTGGAGCAATTTTTATCTTTTATTTCATTAAAACACTTCCTCCAATTAGTTTTTTAATATGGGGAGTTTGTCTTTTTTTCTTCGGTCTAACCTCAATTATTATAATAGGAATTTACAGTATTTCAGATGCTTATAATAAGGCAAAAAAAATTTTAGAGGAATATGAAGGAAGAACTAAATAAATTTATTGATTATCTTGAAAACCAGAAAAATTATTCAAAACATACAGTAAAAGGTTATAAAAAAGATATATCACAGTTTATTGAGTTTTTAAAAGAAAAAAAAATCTCTGATTTTGAAAAAGTTGAATATGAGGATTTTATAAGTTTTATAGGTAAATTAAAAAATTCAAAATTAAAAGAAAAAACAATAGGAAGAAAGGTTGCTTCATTAAAATCATTTTATAAATTTCTTGTTATGAGAAAATATATAAGGAAAAATCCTGCTATCTTAATTCAATCACCAAAAATACCCGAAAAATTGCCAAATTTTTTAACCTATAATGAAATTTCCAGAATTCTTGAAATACCTTTTGATAAAAAAAACTGGCAGACATTAAGAGATAAAGCAATTTTAGAGATTTTATATTCCACTGGAATAAGGGTTGGAGAACTTGTAAATTTAAAATTAGAAGATATCAATTTTGTGGATGAAGTTATAAAAGTAAAGGGTAAAGGGAAAAAAGAAAGAATAGTTCCAATAGGGAAACCTGCTTTAAATAGTTTGATTGAATATATTGAAAAGAGACCGAATAAAAAGGAAAAATTCTTATTTTTAAATAAATATGGTAAAAAATTAACAGAAAGAACTATTGAACGACTTGTAAAAAAATATTCATTAATATCTGGAATAAATAAAAATGTAACCCCTCATACAATCAGACATACTTTTGCAACACATCTTCTTGATAGAGGAGCAGATTTAAGAACTGTTCAGGAATTACTCGGACATGAAAGGATAACAACAACCCAGATTTATACACATCTAACTATAGAAAAATTAAAAGAATTATATGAAAAATTTCATCCAAGAGGTAAATAATCTTTTAAAATCCTCTTTATCTCTTTTTCATCGGGCTTAAGATTCTCTATTTCAATTAAATCCCATATTTCTTTGTGTTCAATATATCCTTCTGGTTCAACAGTTTTCAATGGACTTAATGTTTCAAGTTCAAGAAATTGAGAATTTGTATAGACCTCAACATTGCATCCAAAATCAGGGTATTCTCCTTCATAGAGAGCAATTTTTTTAACAAATAAAAGACCATCTACATAATAAGCAATCCAGTTTGAATTTACAAATGTTCCTATTTTAAATGGTCTTTCAATCTCTACATCCTGTTGAACAAAAATAAAATTTTCATTTAAAATCAATCTTTTGTCCGAAATATCTGTATACTGCCATAGAGAAATATGCCTGTCAGGTAAAAGTCCATGTCTATCAACCTTTTTTGACTTTATAGGAATTATTGCAAAACCACCTTTTTTCATAACAGATAAAGCCCAGCATGCAAATTTAATTGGCCATCTTCCAATATTCCTTATCCTGTGGTTTACTTCAATCCCTTCCTTTGTTTTTTTTATTTCAATTTCTTTTTTTACAGAATTCTGTATTTCTGCATTTCCAGAAATACTTATATTCTTACTCTTTTCTTCAATTTTTACAGGTTTATTATCAAGAGAATAGGAACGAGGTTTATCTTCTGGAGAAGTCCATAATCTGTGTCCTCCATAAATCTGCCACTTCCCTTCTTCTGTATCTATTGTAAGGTCTGGAATAACTTCAAAAACATTTCTATCAGGATATTTTTTAAGCGAAAAATGAATAATCCTTGGTCCAATATCTTCGGGTATACCAATAATAAATTCCCCCATTTCAAACTTTTTTATTTTCATTTTTTTCTCCTATTTATAGATTTAGAAGTTTAATAGCATTTTCTCTTACAATTTTTCTGAATATATTTTCACTTATTTTTCCCTTTTCAACAAGACCTTTTAAAAATTTGATAAGTGGAGTATCCTGGTCAGGTCTACATAAATCAGTTCCAAATAAAAGACGGTCAGAAAATTCACTTAAAAATTTAACCGCATATTCAGTGTCTCTTTTAAGTGCATTATATCCACTTCTTGCTGAAAGGTCTCCATAAAGATTTCTGTATTTTCTGAAAAGGACAGGGACAATTCCCTCTTCAATAACAGGATAATCAGGATATCCATATCTATCTTCCTCATCTTTTAGAACCGATATCTCTGACCAGAAAGAAGGACCGTGTCCGATAAATTTTAAATCAGGAAAAAGAGAAAGACATTTTTCAAGTTGAGGTAATCCCGGTTCATCATATAATCCATAAGTATTTCCAAGTTTACCATTTCCATCAAAAATAATCGGAAAACCAACTTTTTCAGCATGTCTAAATAAATTTAAAACTCTTTCGTCAAGAAATGGAAGGTTTGGCATAACTTCTCCAATTCCTTTACAACCGAGAGATTTATAATAATTTAAAATTTTTTCAAAATCTGCCTCTGGTGAATTTGTTATAGCACGAGGGTCAATATTACAGAATGGTATAAATCTTCCTGGATATTTTTCACAGATTTCTATTATTTCTTCATTTGATTGAGGAAGATAAACTTCTGGATTTACAATCGGTAATAAAACTCCTTTTTCTATACCAAGTTCATCATATCTTTTTATAACTTGTTCAGGAGAAGAAAAGAGGGATTTTCCATCAATCCATATGTAAGGTCTTTTAAAAACGTGACAGTGAACATCTATAAAAACTTTTTCCATTTTAAAAATCACTGCCTATACCGATGAGAAAAAGTTTAGAATTAATTCCTTCATTGGGCAATTTTATTCCGGCATTTGAAACATGCCTTAATCTTATCTCAGTATTTAAAAAAACTTTCTTCAAAAAAACCCTTACTCCAAAACTTACTGATGATGCAAAATTAAAATGAGTGGATTGTTCAACAAAATCTGATGAAAGATAAATTATTCCTGTACCAACTTTCAAATATGGCTGGAAATTACTATCAGAGAATTTATACAATAAAAAACCAGAAACTCCTATTTCAAAATTATCGGCTGGACTGAAGACATAAGAAACATATGGTTCTATCTGATAAAAAAAATTTTTACTGTTTTTAATCGGTCTTGTGAAGTCAACCATCAATGTATAAAATTCATAATTTTTTGGATTTTGAATTTTTGCAAAGCCATAACCAGTATAAAAATCAACCTTAAAATTTCTAATTTCACAGAAACCTGAAGAAAAAATTAAAAAAATCAAGAATAATATTTTTTTCATCTTATCCCCTTTTTTTAAATAACATCTTCAACCGGAAGAATAAAAACTTTTAAACCTTTCTTTTTATACTTCTCTTTTGCTTCTTTAAATTTTTCTAATAATAAACTTTCCTTTTCATCCTCAACAACTGTGCAAAAAATAAAGTATTCCAGGATGGCCACACATTTGTTCCAAGATGTGGACCTGCTGTTTTCCCAACTCCCTGAACCTTTTCTATCCTTGTATATTCTTCAACTTTACACTCTTTCAGAATATCAAGGATTTCTTCGTGAATTCCTATATTTGAAACAATTAAAAACATCTTCATTTTGACTCCTTATTCATAATTAAATAAATTATAGGAACAAGTAAAAGTGTTATAATCCATGAAACAAGGAAACCACCTATTGCAGGAACTCCAAAGGATTGCCATATCTCTCCACCAGTCCCTCTTCCAAGTGCCATAGGTATCATTCCAAAAATTGTTGTTAAAGAAGTCATCATAATTGGTCTTATTCTATTTCTTGCTCCTTTTGTTATTGCATCAAACAACTGATATCCCCTTGCTCTTAAAATATTTATATAATCAACAAGAACAATTGCGTTATTAACAACAACTCCCATAAGCATTATTATAGCCATAAATGAAGCAATAGAGAAATTTACTCCGGTTATGAGTAAAAATAATATGCTTCCGATAAATGTAAATGGGATTGAGAAGAAAATTATAAAGGGTGTTTTAAATGATTCAAACTGACCCACCATAACCATATAAACAAGAATAACTCCAAGGATAAGTAATAATCTTAAATCAGCAAAACTTTCCCTCTGCTGTTTAACCATACCCCCATAACTAACTGTGATATCTTCTGGTATATTTAATTTTTCTACTTCTTTCTCAATATCTTTCAATACCTCACTCATAGGTCTTTTGAATGTATCACATCTTACCTTTACAATTCTCTGTCTGTTTTTTCTATCTATCTGGACAGGTCCGAGTTCAAAATCTATTTCAGCAACATCCTTTAACTTAATAACTCTTCCAGATGGAGTAAACAAAGGCAATTCTTCTATTTTTTCAATATCATATCTCTGCTTTTCTTCAAGTTGAACAAATACATCAAAATCCTCCCCACCTTCTCTATATTTTGTCGCAGTGTATCCATATATATAACTTCTTACTATTTGAGAAATGGAAGATGTTGAAATACCAAAATTTTTTGCTTTTTCTTTGTCAATCTTTAAATGTATCTCAATTCTGTCTTTTTTGTAAGATGTATCAACATTGACTGCTCCTGGTATTTTTTCAATTCTTTCTTTCAACATTTCAGAATATTTTACAATTTTATTTAGGTCTGAACCTTTAAGTTCTACCTCTATCTGTTTTGCTCCACCCATAAACATTAACTGTAATGGACTTGCAATTGAAACAGAAAATTTTTCTATTCCAGGTATTTCTTTTATTCTTTTTCTTATAATTTCTGCTATTTCCTTATCAGACCTTTTTCTTTCCTCTCTCCATGTAAGTCGTGCAGAAATACTCCCTGCATAAGGTCCTTCATCTCTACCCATTGCTGCTCCTATACCAGAACCAGATTCTCCGCAACTTCCATACCATGCTTTTCTTTCAGGTATTTCCTCTTCATATATCTTCCCTATTTCTCTTACAATCTTATCTGTTTCTTCAATCCTTGTTGACGGATTCATTAAAATTGTTGTTTCTATTCTTGCATTATCTGCTTCAGGAAAAAATTCAACTCCAATAAATTTAAAAAGAAGAAGAGAAGCAAAAAACACAATTATAATTAAAGAAAGAAATAGATTTTTATGTTTCAGACACCATGTAAGTAAATTTGTGTATACATCATCTATTTTTGTTAAGAATTTCTCTCCTATTTTATAAAATTTTGTCTCCTTAGGATGACCTTTAATAATTTTTGAAGAAAGCATAGGAACAAGTAAAAGAGCAACTACAAGGGACATAAAGATTGTTGTAGATATAATATATGCAAGTTGTTTAAATATTATACCTATAAAACCCTTTGTAAAAATTAAAGGAACGAAAACAACTATTGTCGTAATAGTTGAAGCGATAATCGCAGTTCCAACTTCACTTGCTCCAAAAATACTTGCTTCATCTATTTTTTCTCCCTCTTCATAATGTCTTACAATATTTTCAAGAATAACAATTGAATTATCAACAACCATACCTATTACAAGTGCAAGAGACATAAGGGATATAAGGTTTATTGTAAATCCACCGATATAAAGAAACAAAAATGCACATATCAAGGAAAAAGGGATTGAAATTGAAACAATAAAACTTAATTTCAGCCGTCTTAAAAGAAAAACAGTAACAAGAATAACAAGAATTCCTGCAGTTATAACAGTATTTATAAGGTTTTTAATTGACTTTAATATCATTTCAGAGGTGTCAAAAACAGTATTAATTTTAATATCCTTTGGAAGAAACTTTTTTATCTCCTCTATTTTCCTTTTTACATTATTAGAAACAATAACAGTATTTTTTCCTGACTGTTTCTGAACCATCAAGATAACTGTTTCCTCTCCATCTGTATATGCTTTTGATTTTACCTCCTCGTAATAATCATCCACTTTTGCAATATCTCTTAAATATACAGGTCTTCCTTCAATAGTTGTAATTAAAATGTCCTTAATCTCTTCTGGATTAACATATCTTCCTTCAGTTCTCAAGAAATAATTTCTTTTACCCCTTTTTATCTCACCAAGAGGAAAATCAATATTTTCTTCTGCAAGTCGCTGAACTATTAAATTTGGAGGTATTCTATAACCATTTATTTTTTCCCAGTCAAGATAAATATTAATCTGTCTTCTTATTCCACCAAAAACCATAACTGTTCCTACCCCTTCTGCTCTTTTTAACTGGTCTGCTATCTGTTTATCAGCAATATAATATAGATCGCCCCAGAGTGTTTTTGAAGATATAGAAAAAATTAAAACAGGTGTCATTGATGTTGAAAATTTAAATATCATCGGTTCTTCTGCATCAGGTGCATGCTGATAAATATCTTTCTTTGCAAAATCAACTTTATCCCTAACATCATTAACTGCTGTGTCAAGATTTTTACCCCATTTAAATTTACATGTTACAATTCCTACGTTATCTTTTGAAACGGAAATTAATTCATCAAGGTCTTCAACTCCTGTAAGATAATCCTCAAGATATTTAACAACATCATTTTCAACATCTGAAGAACTTGCGCCCGGATAAGGAACAATAACAGAGACCGCAGGAACTTCAATTTCAGGCATAAGGTCAACAGGTATTTTAGGTATTGTTACAAAAGAAACAATTAAAATCGCAAGGAAAATCATTAAAGTTGTATAAGGCCTTTTAACTGAAAACTCTGGTAAGTTCATTTTTTCTCTCCTATTATTTTTATCTTTTTCCCTGTATCAAGAATTCCCTGAGAAGTTGTAATAATAATATCATCTCTGTTCAGCCCTTCTTTAACTTCTATAAGATTTTCTTTTATTTTCCCAACTTTTATATACACTTTTTCAGCAGTATTATCCTTAACCTTAAAACAGTAATAATTACCACTTGCAGGCAATTTCATAACCGCATCAAGAGGAATAGCAAGAACTTTCCTCTCTCCTGTTATAATAATTCCCTTACAGTACATCCCAGGTTTTATAAGATAGTTTTTATTTTCAACAATAACTTCAACATCAACTGTCCTTGTTTTTTCATCTGCAACAGGATATATTTTGGAAACCTTACCATAAAAATCCTTTGTTGGATATGCATCAAGTTTAATTAAAACACTCTGCCCTGTTTTTACCTTTCCAATTTCTTCAGAAGAAACAGGCAATTTAACTTTTACTTTGCTTATATCTACAATGGCAACAATAGGAACAGACCTCATCATAGAACTTTCTGTAATTAACTCTCCTTCATCTATAAATTTTTCAGCAATAAATCCAGTTATTGGAGAATAAATAAATGCTTCATTAAGACGAATTTTTACAAGTTCAAACTGTGTTTTTAATGATTCCAGTTGATGGGAAACAACTTCATAATTTGTTTTTATATCATCAAGTTTTTTTTCTGAAATTACACCCTCTTTATATAATTTTGTAAATCTTTCATAGTCCTTTTTTATATTTTCAAGATTTGCCTCCATTGCTTTTATCTGATTTTCCATATTCTCATAATCAATTTTTCTTTTTTTATAATCAATCTGTACTATAAAATCACCCTTTTTAACAAAATCTCCTTCTTTTACACTCAATTTCTCAATCTGTCCTGAAATTTCAGAATATACAACAACTTTCTGATAAGGTTCAATCTCTCCTATACATTCAACCTCATCTTTTAAAACAATTTCACTGACCTTTTCAACTTCAACCGGTATTTCTGTTTCACTCACAATTTCCACTTTTTTTTCTTTTTTCTTTTTATTAAACTGATTAAAAACTACAAGAATTATAATCAAAACTATTAAAACCCATATAATCTTTTTCATTTTCCCTCCTACTTTAAAATACCACTTGCTTTAAGAAGTTGACTGTAAGATATCTTATACTCATACAGTGAATTATAGTAATTATTTTTTGCATCTGTTAATGCAGTAATCGCGTCAATCACATCAGTATTAGTTGCAAGTCCCTCATTATAAAGAAGATTTGCCACCCTAAAATTTTCTTCTGCAAGTTCTATCTGTTTTTTACTTTCTTCAATTTTATTTTCTGCTAATAGAAAGTTTAAATAAGCATTTTTAACCTCTATTTCTATTGAATTTTTAATTAATTCAAACTGCTTTTTAATTTCCTCTTTCTCAATCTCTGCTTTTCTTATCTTATCCTTTGTCTGACCCCAGTTCCAAATATCATAAGATAGCAAAAAACCTGTATTCCAGTTAGTATCCCATTTTCCAACAGATGTTTGAGAACCCCTTTCAATATTGTAATTAAAGAAAAAATAAATCTGTGGATATAAATTACTTTTCTCAATGTCTATATTTTTTTCATAAATTGAAATTAACTTTTCCATACTCTTTATTTCACTTCTTTCTTTCAAAGACATTTCTTTCCACCACTGATAATCTTTTTTTTCCTCCTTTACTTCAAGAATATCTTCTATTTCAAATTCATGGTCAGGAGATTTTCCCAGAAGAAAATTTAAATTTGCTTTTGCAGTTTTTAAATAATTTTCTATCTCAATTATCCTTGTTTCTGCATTTTTTAAAGCGACTTCTGTCTTTAAAATATCAAGTTTCGTTACAATTCCTTCCTGAAATAATTTTTTTGCATCAGAAAGATGTTTTTCAAGATTTTCTTTATATTTTAACCCTGTTTCAAGATTTTTTTTAATCTTCAGAATATTATAATATGCTTTTTCAACATCAAATATTAAATTGGATAATTCATTTTCAAAATCAATTTTTGTTTTTTCATAATTTTCTTTTGATATTTCATATGTTTTTTCAATTTTCCAGCCAGTAAAAATAGGTTGACTTAATGTAAATTTAAGTGAAAAAATATTGTCTTCTGTAAACTTCATAGGAATTCCATTAAAAACAAAACCTTCATTATCTCCAAGGTGTGTATAATTAAAGGATGTTGAAAATGTTGGGAGTTTATATTTTCCGGCTATTTCTTTTTGATAATATGCACTATCTATTTTATCCTGTGAAATTTTTAACTTTAAATTGTTTTCAATAGCAATTTTTATACATTCATCAAGATTAAACACTTCTTCAGAAAAAGAAATTAAAACAAAAACGAAAAAGAAAATTAAAAATTTTTTCATTTTTATCTCCTGATTCCTTCTATAAATATTTTAAAAATAACCTCTTTCTTTTTTACAAGTGAGTATTTTCTTTCATTTAGTATCCATCTGTGAATATTTCCATGCAATATCCCAATCAATGAGTAAATTATATCTTCTAAATCAAATTTTTTTATTTTATTCTTTTTTATCTGTTCTTCAAATCCCTTCTTCATAAAATTATCCCATCTTTCAAAAAAATCCTTCCAGAATTTTTCAAAACTCTTTTTTCTTATAAATGGTTTTTCCTGAAGTAATATTTTAAAAAAAGCATAATTTTTTTCGTGATAGTCAAGATACATTTCAATCTCTTTTTTTAATCTTTCAAAAAAATCATCAATACCTTCCACCTCTTTTTTAATTTTTAGCATAAGATTTTCAAACTCTTCTTTAATTATTGAAAAAAATAAATCATTTTTATTTTTAAAATAAAGATAAAATGTTCCCTTACCTATTCCTGCCTTCCTTGTTATCTCTTCTATTGTGGTTTTTGAATATCCCTTTTGACTTATCAATTTTTCCGCGACTTTTATAATTAATTTTCTTTTATTTTCCATATGACTGACCAGTCAGTCATAATTCTATATTAAAATTTCTATTCTGTCAAGTAATTTTCAAAAACATTGATATTTCTACAATTATCAAATTTTAAAAAATTAACAGAAAAAGAAAAATCATGTAAAATTTGACAAATATAAAAAGGAATGTAAAATTTTAAAAAAAATTAAAGGGAGGTGAGGAAATTGGCAAAAGCAAAAAAAACAGTAAAGAAAGCAGCAAAAAAAACAGCAAAGAAAAAATGCGCGAGTAAGAAAAAATGAGAAGAAAAAAAAGAAAATTAAGATGGAGAAGTAAAAAAGCACTCCATAGAAAAAAACCTACAATGGGTTAATCAGATAAAAAGTTTACTTACAGTTGTCTCAAGGTGGATGCTTTTAATCGCTTCTCCAAGTAATTCAGAAACAGTAAGAACAGTAAATTTAGAAGGTAAAGAGAGGTGAGGGATTGTATCAGTAATAATAATTTCTTCAAAAATTGAGTTTTTGAATTTTTCAACAGCATCGCCTGCAAGAACTGCATGAGTACAGCATCCATATATAACTTTTGCTCCATTTTTCAACAAAGCAGATGCTGCTTCTATCATTGTGTTTCCTGTGGAAATTAAATCATCTACAATAATTACCTCGCATCCATTAACGTTTCCTATAACATGCATCATTTCAACTTTATCAGGAGATTCTCTTCTTTTATCAACTATTGCGAGATCTCCCGGTAATCTTTTTGCAAATGCTCTTGCCATTTTGACACTTCCAACATCAGGTGAAACTATAACAGGTTTTTTAAATTTTTTTTCTCTGAGATATTTTATAATTACAGGCGCTGCAAAAAGATGGTCTACCGGTATATCAAAAAAACCCTGTATCTGTGGTGCATGAAGGTCCATTGTAAGAATCCTGTTTGCTCCTGCTGTAACAAGAAGATTTGCTACAAGTTTTGCTGTTATTGGAACTCTTGGTTGGTCTTTTCTATCCTGTCTTGCATATCCATAATAAGGGATTACTGCTGTTACCCTTCTTGGAGATGCCCTTCTTAAAGCGTCAAGAGTTATAAGTAATTCCATCAAATTTTCATTAACTGGTGGACAGGTTGATTGAATGATAAAAACATCCTTTCCCCTTATATTTTCTTCAATTTTTACACATATTTCACCATCTTTAAATCTATAAATATTAATAGGGCTAAGTTCTTTATTTAAGTATTTAGCAATTTTTTTTGATAATTCTATATTGGAATTGCCTGAAAATAGCAAACAACTGTCCATTTTATTTCCTCCTTTTTTTCAAATATTCCTCTGCCTTTTTTAAATCAGATAAGGTATTAATTCCAATTGTCTCATCTGGATCTGGTGTTGTATAAGTTGAGATTTTTTTATTTTCCAATCTATAAATTTTTATTATGTCGGTAAGATAATATTCTTTTTTCAAAGAATTCATTTCTATCTTTTTCAAACTTGAAAATAAACTATCTGATTTAAAAACATATACACCTGCATTTATTTCTTTAATCCTTTTTTCTTCATCACTTGCATTTACTTCCTCAACTATCCCTATAACTTCTCTTCTTTCATTTCTTAAAATCCTTCCGTAACCAGTGGGATTATCTACAATAGAAGTTAAAAAGGTACAATAACTATTTTCTTCTCTGTGTATTTTAATAAGAGTATTTATTGTTTTTTCAGAAATAAAAGGTACATCTCCATTAAGAACAATTATATCTCCTTTAAAATTATTCAGTATTTTTTCTGCCTGTAAAACAGCATCACCTGTTCCTTTCAATTCTTTTTGTTCCACATATTCAACATTTTCACCTTCAAGTTCCTTAAAAACTTCTTCTTTTTTAAAACCAATAACTATTATTATTTTTGATGGATTGATTTTTTTTATTGTTTCAAGAAGATACTTAAGCATTGGTTTTCCAAGAAGTTTTGTAACTGTTTTCTGATTTTCTCCACCAAGTCGTTTTCCCATCCCGGCTGCAAGAACTACAAAACATAAATTACCTTTATTTTCCATTTTTTTCTTTCCTGCCCGGCAAGGACTCGAACCTTGATCCTCGGCTCCAAAGGCCGGTGTGTTACCATTACACTACCGGGCAAACCTTCTGAGAAGTTTAAAAATAAATAGTTAATTAATAGAAAAATTTATTGTTCAGGGTAATTCTTTCCTGTCCCTTTTTTAACTTTTTCATACTCTTCAAGAACCTTTTTTTGAATATATTCTCTAAAATCTGTTTTTATTGGATGAGCAAGGTCCCTGTGCTGTTGAGAAGGAGAAAGTCGTTGTTGATTTACTGGATTTAAAGATGCTCCACATGAACCACAAAATTTGTGGCTTATGGGATTTTTAAATCCACATCTTGAACAGGGTCTCTGCATCTTTTTGCTGGGCATAGCAACAAAAAGTCCTCTTTTACCCTCTATAATCCTTATATCTCTTACCACAAAAGAATCATCAAAAGTTATTGAAGCATAAGCTCTTAAACGACTGTTTGGTCTTTCCACAAGAGAAATTCTGGTTTCAGTAATTTCCATCTTTACCTCCTTTTACAAGCATAACACTTTCAACTTCTATTTTTTCCCAATTTTTCAAAAAAATTAAATTTTTAACCTTTCTGACCTCCTCCTTCTCTTTAAATATACTGAATAAAACCCCACCACTTCCACTCAAAAAAAATCTTTTTCCTGTTTTTTTCTCTACCTCATCTCTCACCTCCTTTATCTCATTATTCAATTCAAAACATGGCTTTTCAAGACGATTAAACATATATTTTTCCATTTCACAAATATCGCCTTCTTCTATCTTTTCAATAAGAATTCTAACTTTTTCGCCTGCATATGTCAAATTACCAAATTCTCCAAGTTCATCAAGTTTATTATAAACATCAGATGTTTCTACAGAAAATTCAGGGATTAAAAGTAAATAATAAAATTTGAAATCATTACAAATTTTAAATCTTTCTCCATAATTTTCTATCAAACATCTCTTACCGGAGAGAAACAAAGGAACATCAGAACCAATTTTTTTTGCAATTTCAACCATATTATCTATATTAAATCCGAAATTAAACATTTTGTTTAAATAAATCAACACGTAGGCAGCATCGGAACTCCCACCACCAAGACCTGTTCCAGGAGGAATTTTTTTTTCAATTTTTATGTCTACTTCAAAATTGAATCTTTTTTTCAAGATAGAAATCAATTTTGTAACTGTATTGTCAGGTGGTATTTCCCATTTTGAAACAAAACTTATATTTGTTTTTCCCGATGGATTTAAATATATAAAGTCGTATAAGGAAACTATGTCTATAAGGGAAACTAAAGGATGAAGAGAACCATTCTTCTGCCCAACCTCAAGAAAAAGATTAATTTTTGCCGGTGCCTTTATCTTCAACATTATTCTTACTCTTCCTTTTTGCAACCTTAACCATTGATGGCTTTATAACTCTATCATTATAAAGATATCCACTCTTTTCCTCTTCTACTATTATACCATCTTCAAAATCATCTGTCTCTATAACTCCTGTTGCTTCATGAAAATGGGGATTAAATTTTTCTCCTTTTGCTTGTATTTTCTTCACACCAAGATTTTCAAGAAACTTCTCAAACTCCTTTTTAAGCAGTTCAAGTCCTTTTTTAATAACTTCAACTGAAGGAGTCCTGTCTATCTGTTTTAAAACACTTTCAAAAATTTCATCAAATGGTATGAGTTGTAAAATAAGATTTTCATTTCCATATTTAAGTATATCCCTTTTTTCTCTTTCAATTCTTTTTCTATAATTATCAAATTCTGCCAGAGTACGCAAATACTTATCGTTCAATTCTTCTATTTTTTTATCTGATTTTTCTTTTTCTTTCAAAAGTTCTTTAAATTTTTTAGCGATTTCTCTTAAATTATTTAAATCATCTTCCTTCACATAATATATCTTTTTGTTCATTTTATAAACCCCATTCTCCAAGGTGGCCAGTAAATAAAAAGTGCTTTACCTATAAGATTTTTTCTGGGGACAAAACCCCAATCTCTACTGTCAGAACTATTTATACTGTTATCTCCAAGAACATAATATGAATTTTCAGAAACTTCTATTTCTTTTTCAACTCCATATTCTCCAATACTATAATAATACCTGCAACTTATTTTTGGGTCTTCAATTACTTTGCCATTTATATATATTTTACCCTCTTTTATCATAACTTTTTCTCCTGGAAGTCCAATCAATCTTTTAACAAAATCTCTTTTCGGGTCATGTGGTGGCTTAAAAATAATGACTTCCCCTCTCTTTGGCTCTCTGATTTTAAAAATTATATTATTAGAAAGAAGACGGTCTCCAACTTTCAATGTTGGAACCATAGAAGTAGTTGGGATTTTAAAATTGCCCACAAAGAATGTTCTTATAAATAAAGCAATTATAAATGCCCAAAACAGCGATTTAAACCAGTTAAATGTTTCCTTTTTTAAATCTTTTTTCTTTTTCATTTTTATGTTTTTTGAAGTTTAAATTTTAACATCTTATTTTTTATTTATCAATTTTTCCCTTCTAAATATATAGATGAATATGCTTTAACCATTTCTTCAAAAGAATAATTCTTTTTTATTTTTTCTCTTGCTCTCTGTCCCATTTTTTCTCTTAAATTTTTATCTTCTATCAATTTTATAATGTTTTCAGCCATTTTTTTATAATCACCACTTTTTACAATATATCCATCTTCTCCATTTTCAATAATATAGGGAACATCTCCGACATCAGTAGCAACAGGGGCTATCCCGTATCCCATACTTTCAAGTAAACTGACAGGACATCCCTCCCACAGAGAAGGAAGAACAAAAATATCAAAGATTTTTAGATATTCATAAATGTTTTCAGCATATCCAGTTAAAACAAAATATTCAGAAAGCCCATTCTTCTCTATCTCCCTTATAATTTCATCTTTTAATTCGCCTTCTCCTACAATATAAAACTTAACATTTTTAAATTTCTCTATAACTATCTTACCCGCTTTGATTAAATTAAAATATCCTTTTGCCTTTCTCAAGTTACCAATTGCACCTATAACTATATAATCTTTATTAATCCTTTCTATTCTTACGGGTATTTCAATTCCATTTGGTATAACTTTTATTTTTCTTCTCGGTATTTTCCCTTTTTTTATCAGAACTTCTCTTGCTGAATAAGAATTTGATATGATTAAATCAACATATCTTTCTGTTATTCTTTCTAAAAACCAGTGATACCACTTCCGCCAGGGGTCTGTACTTCTCTGGGAAGAAATTATAAACTTAATACCCGCAATTTTTCCATAAATTCTACCAATGATATTTCCAACAAAAAGAAAAGATTGAAGGACATCCAATTTTTCTTTTTTTAAATAAATTAAAAGAGTTAGAAAGGAAATTGGATTTCTTTTTAAGTCAAAAACATAAACTTTAAAATTTTCATCCCTTAACTTTTTAGTAAATTTCCCCTCTCCCTTTATACAGAAAAAAACAATTTCAAAAATATTTTTATCAAGATATTTTGCAATCGTTAATATCATTTTTTCTGTTCCACCAATTTCAGAACTACCAATTAAATAACCAATTTTGACTTTATTTCCCATATATCGGTTCCGGTAAAAGAGATGGAATATTCCTTTTTATTTTTTGATAGGCAACCATACCATTCAATGACGCTCTTGGATACCACAAATAATCAATTGTTTTTATTTTTTCAATATTTTTAAATTCTTTTAAGTTTATAACTCCCGGACCGATTAAAAAACAATCTTCCCTTTCAATCTTTAAAAGTAGATTTTTTAAGGTAATTTTTTTTATTTTGAATGAGTTTTTATAATTAAATCTTCCATTAAATTCTGAGTAAAAAAACATATCCCTTGAAGAATAAACTATACCTATAAATTTCTCCTTTATATCTTTAACTGAATAAAAAATTGAGTCAAACACATTTACAACATATATTTTACTTTTATCTGCAAGAACAAGTCCCTTTGCAAAACTGATACCAATACGAATACCTGTCCATGAACCAGGTCCTGCAGAGACAACAACATAATCAAAATCTTCATAAATAATATTAAGTTTTTCAATAATCTCACCAGCAATATCTGAACTTTCAAACAAAATTTCTTTTTTTAAATTATTATATTCAAGAAGTGCTATACTGCCAAAATTTGTAGTTGTTTCAATGGAAAGAATTTTCATTTTAAATTTTTAATAGCCTTTCCTACATTCCTCTACAAATGCTTCAATGTTTTCAATAGGAACATCCGGTTCAAGAACATGAGTTGGAGATAAAATTAAAGCACCATCATAACCAATTTTTTCTTTTCTATCTCTTACAACTCTTTTAACCTCATCAGGTGTTCCAAAAGGCATTGTTGACTGAGTTCCAATGGTGCCATCAAAAACAATATATTTACCAAATTCTCTTTTAATTTTATAAATATCCATACATTCCGGTTGCAGCGGATTTAAAATTGTTACGCCTATATCAATCAATTCTCCTATTATCTCTTCAATATTTCCATCACTATGATACCAGATTTGAATATCTGGTTTTATACTTTTTGCCTTTTCATAAACCTTTTTCCACCTTGATTTTATAAATTTCCTCCACATCTCTTTTGAAAACATAAGATTTTTTTGATTTGCAACATCATCTCCTGTGGTTATCATGTCAACTCCTGCCTCTGCTGCAAACTGGGCTATTTTAATATTTCTATCTGTAAACCTGTCAAGTATATATTCACACCATGATGGGTTTTCTATCATATCTACTAAAAATTCTTCATATCCCCGAATTTGCCATGAATTTTCATACATATGACCAACCCAGCATACTGTAACTTTCCCTTCCTTATGTGCTTTTTCAACTTTTTCTATCATACCTATTGGATTTAATTTTTCACTTTCTGGAAAAGGGAATTCTTCAATATCCTTTAATGACTTTGCATTTCTTAATGGACTTATATAGCCGGTAAAGTGATAATATTTTGCAGGAATTTCAAGGACACCAAGTGAATTTATAAAGGAACCTTCGGGTTTATCAATATCCACATAATATTTTGAAAAATCAACTTCTCTTTTCTCTTCCTCTGGCTGGATACTTATAGGACTGAAAAAACCAAAAAAATCAGAAATTTTTCCCTCATCTATATTAAATTTTTCAATTATCCTTTTTTTTAAATCAGGTGTAAAACCTGCATGATATAGAAATGTATTATGGGGTCTGTGATTTACTGTCATTTTAAATATTTCAAATTGAGTCATTTTTTTCTCCTTTAAGTTTTTCAATTATCCTTTTTATATATCTAATATCCATCTTTGTCTGGTCAATCAAATCATCAATTTTAAGTTCTGAATATTCACTATGTATTGAAATAGGACCTGAAAATTTAATTTCAAATAATATATTTAAAACTTTTTCCCAGTCAACATATCCCTCACCCAGAGGAACAATTCTTATTTGCCAATTTTTCTTACCATCCACAAAAACTCTTTCCCTTTTTAAATCCTTGATAGCAACAGCACTTATATATTCTTTAACTATATCCACAGCCATATCTATTGGTTCTCCAACAATAGATAAATGCCCCGGGTCTAAAAAAACACCAACAAATTCCTCTGGAAATCCTTTTATTAAATTCATAACACTTGAACTATTCAAACTCATTGTTGAACCAGAATGATTATGTAAAAGAAACTTCACATCATATTTTTCCGCAATCTTTATAAATTTTTCTATTTTTTTCCTTATTTTTTCTACTGTTTTCCAGTAACCATCTTTCTCCATAAACCAGTATCCTATTTTTATAAGTTTTATTCCTGAAAACCCACAGGCAGAAAAAACTTTCTCCACAACCGGATTTTCAGGGTCATTAAAATTTGTTGGAGTTGTTATCATAGAAATTGTAAGTCCTTCTTCTTCAAATTTCTTTACAGTAAGCGGCAGTTGGTTTTCTATATTTTCAGGATTAACTGGATACTCTGGTCTGACACATAAATCTGCTCCATAAACACCCATTTCTTTTATTTTTTCAATAAGTTTATCAATATCCAGTTCCTTAAAGTGTTTTGTAAAAACAATTAAATTTTTATCTTCCATGTTCTTTATTTTATAATTCATGTATTTACTGGTCAATTATCTTATTTATAAATCAGCCATAAAAGTAAACTCACTCCTAAAACTGAAACTATACTGAAAGGAAGTCCAATTTTGACAAAATCACTAAATTTAACCTTATATCCATTTTTTCTTAAAATCCCGACACTCACAATATTACAACTTGCTCCAATTGGTGTTATATTTCCACCAACACATGTTCCTATTAGAAGACCGAAAAGAAAAACATAAGGATTGGCATTCAATCTTTCACATAAAATTTTTATTCCTGAAATCATAGCCATTGTGTAAGGAATATTATCAACAAAAGCAGAAATAAAAACACTTATCCAGACAATCATTAAATAAATAATAAATTCATTTTTGCCTGTTTTTAAAAGAAAATTCGCAATATCTTCAACAATTCCAACTTTCTTTAAAGAACCAACAAGTATAAATATTCCAATAAGTAAAAAGAAACTCTCCCAGTCAATTTCTTTTAAGTCAACCTTTTCTGCTTTTTTTATAAATAACCATAAAAAACCTATAAAACCGTAGGCAAGGCAGATAATAGCAGGGAAATAGGAAAAATGTTCTTGAAAAAAAGAAGTTATTGCAAGAGAAAAAATAAGTAAAATCAGTAAAAATGTTGGAAAAAAAGAATTTATTTTATGTTTTTCTTCAAAGTCCTTATGTATTTCCTTTTCTTTTTTGAAAAAAAGATAAAGAATAAATAAACCCAAAATCGCTCCGAATTCAACAAAGAAAAATATTCCGGGCTTTCCGGAAATTGCTCCGATTTTATGAGATGGCATATAGAAAAAATCATTAAAGTTTAAACCAGATTCCATTGCAAGGATTATACTGGGACTATCTCCAACCATAGTAGCACAACCCTGTAAATTTGAACTTACTGCCATTCCTACAAAAAGAGGCACTGGATTTATTTTATATTTCTTTGTAAATTCAAGAGCAATTGGAGCCATAATCATAACGGTAGCAATATTTTCAACAAAAGCAGAAATTAAACCGGTAATTAAACATATCAGCAAAAAAATAATACCTGTTGGATACTGTTTTTCAACAATGCTATCAACTATATGAGAGGGAACTCCTGAATATGCAAAAAGATATGAAAGAATACTTGTACCAAGAAAAATACCAAGAACATTATAATTTATGAACTTAAAAATTTCAGAAAATACAATTATCCTTAATATCAAAAGCAGGAGAACAGCACCAAAAACAAAATAAAATCCTTTTTCTCTTTTCAAAACAATTCCTGTATAGGCAATCAAAAAAATCAAAAGTGTTGTAAGTTTCATCAAGATAAATCCCATTCTTCGTATAAATCAGGGGAAACTTCTTCAATAAATATGGATTTTTTTACTGGCATATATCTATAAAAATCATAAGAATAATAAGTTATATACAGGTCTTCTTTTGCTCTTGTTATTCCCACATAAAAAATCCTCCTTTCTTCTTCAAGAGCCACCGGGTCTTTTTTAGAATAAGGATGTGGGAAATGATTATCACAAACACCAATTATAAAAACAATTTTCCATTCAAGTCCTTTTGCCTGATGTATAGTTGAAAGAACAACCGCATTTTTTATATTTGGACTTTCTCCTTTTGAATATTCCTGTAAAGACGCTTCTGATAAAAAATCAGAAATGTTTGAGTAAAAAGATGCAATCTCTTTCAAACTTTTTATATCTTCCAACCTTTCTACATCATCTTTATATTTTTTGATTAAATATCTTGTATATCCTGAATTCAAAATAAGTTCAATCCCTTCTGCAATTGATTGTTTTTTTAAATCTTCAATAATTTTAATCTGCTTTTCTAAACTATTTTTACCCTTTTTTATCAATTTTACTTCATCTATTTTATTTTTAAAATCTTCCAGATTTTCTGATTTAAGAATCAAATTTATTATTCTTTCTACTCCTTTTTCTCCTATTCCTTCACTTATGTTCAATATTCTCCTCCATGAAAGAATATCTTTAAAATTTTCTTCAACTCTAAAATAAGCAACAATATCCTTAATATGCGCCTGCTCAAAGAACCTTAAACCACCTCTTATTATATATGGAATTTTTAATTTTGTAAGTTCAATTTCAAGTTCTGCTGCCTGATACCTTGAACGGAATAAAACTCCTATTTCATTTGGTTCTATCCTAAGTTCTATTAACTTATTTATTCTCTGAGATATAAAAATTGCTTCTTCTTTCATATTTCTACATTTAACAACAACAGGTTTTACTCCATTCTTTCTTATACTTACAAGATTTTTGGGAAACTGAATTTTATTATGGGATATTACATTATTTGCAAAATTCAAGATTTCTGGAATACTTCTGTAGTTTATGTCAAGATAAAAGATTTTTGTTCCTGGATATATTTTTGGAAATTCTATTATATTTTCAATTGTAGCACCTCTGAATGAATATATACTTTGTGCATCATCGCCAACAACCATAATATTTTTATGTTTCATTGAAAGCAAATAAAGAATTTTTGCTTGAAGTTTATTAGTATCATGATATTCATCAACAAGTATATACTCAAAACGTGAAGAAATTTTCTCTCCAGTAATCTCATTCCTCATAAGTTTCAACCAGTAAACAAGTAAATCATCATAATCAAGTTGATTTAAATTTTTTTTGGCTTTCTGATACTCTTTATAAACCTTTTCTACCTCTGAAATTAAGAAAGCATATTCAGGAAAAAAATTTATTATTGTTTCTTTTAAACTTTCACATGTATTGATTGACAAACTTATAAATTCTTTTATTTTTGAAGGATGAGGGAATTGGTCTTTTTTACCTGTTTTTTCTATTATTTCTTTAATAATTGAAACTGAGTCCTCTTCATCAAGTATTGTAAAATTTGGATTTATATTTATTTCTTTCCCGTATATTTTCAAAAGTAAATTTGCAACATGATGAAAAGTCCCTCCTAAAAGACCCTTTGGATAAATCGTCAAAATTTTTTCAACTCTTTCAAGCATTTCTTTCGCTACTTTATTTGTAAAAGTTAAAAGTAGAATTTTTGATGGAGGAACCCCTTTTTCTATAAGATAACACACTCTGTAAACCAGAACTCTTGTTTTTCCACTTCCTGCTCCAGCAAGAACAAGACATGGACCTTCTGCATTTTTCACTATCTCAAATTGTTTCTCATTCAGTTTTTCTTCATATGAAATTTTGGGATAAACATTAATACTCATACTTTTCTTCCAATTGTAAGATATAAAACAGCCATTCTAACAGCAATTCCATTTGTCACCTGTTCAAGAATTAGAGATTTTTCTTTTTCTGCAATCTCTGATTTTATTTCTATACCCCTGTTCATTGGACCTGGATGCATTATAAATGTCCTTTTCTTCATTTTTTCATATTTTTCAATATCCAGTCCATAAAGAAAACTGTATTCTTTTAAAGATGGAAGGAAATTTTCTTTCTGTCTTTCTCTTTGAAGTCGTAAAAGATAAACAATATCTGCATCTTCTATTGCCTTTTCAAGATGATAGGTAACTTTTATACCTATGTTTTCAATATCTTTTGGTATTAAAGGAGGTGGTCCACAAACACAAACTTCTGCTCCAAGTTTTTTAAATCCCCAAATATTCGACCTTGCAACTCTACTATGTAAAATATCTCCAATAATAGAAATTTTAATGCCTTTGATTTTACCGAATTTTTCTTTAACAGTAAATAAGTCAAGAAGTGCTTGAGTTGGATGTTCATGACACCCATCTCCTGCGTTTATTACAGAAGCAGAAACATTTTTACTTATAATCTCAGGTGCACCTGAAACAGAATGCCTTACAATAAAGCAATCAACTTTCATTGCTTCTATATTTTTTGCAGTATCAACAATTGTCTCACCTTTTGAAACAGAAGATGAACTTACATCAAAACTTAAAACATCAGCACTTAATCTTTTTGCAGCAAGTTCAAAAGAAGTTCTTGTCCTTGTACTTGGCTCAAAGAAAAGATTAACAACAGTTTTACCTCTTAAAGCAGGAACTTTTTTAACAGAACGGGTACTTACATCTTTAAATGAGTCAGCAACTTCAAGAATAATTTCTATTTCTTCTTTACTTAAATTTTCAAGCCCTATAAGGTCTTTCCTTTTCCATTCCATTTTTTTACTATGACAACCTCATCTTTTTTATCTATTTCTTTTAATCTTACCTCAACCATTTCATCTTCTCCAATATCAACTTTCTTACCGAAATAATCAGGACATACAGGTAATTCTCTATGCCCTCTATCAACAAGAACAAAAAGTTTAACAAATTTAGGTCTTCCAAGGTCAATTAAAGCATCAAGTGCTGCCCTTACAGTCCTTCCTGTGTACAAAACATCATCAACCAAAATAACTTTTTTATCGTCTATATCAAATAGAATTTCAGTTGTACCAACTACTGGATGAGCACCTATTTTACTGAAATCATCTCTATAAAATGTTATATCAAGGTATCCAACAGGTATTTCTTTTTTTAAAATTTCTTTAATTCTGTCTGCAATTATTGCACCCCTTCTCTTTATTCCTATAATTACAAGGTTATCTAAACCAATCTCTTTTTCAATTATCTCTGCCATTTGTTTCAAAATTTCCAATATTTCCTCTCTGTCCATAATTTTCTTTTCCATACTTTTATATTACCACAAAAAATTTAAGAGGAAAACTTGAAAATGTGTTATAATAAAAGCAAAATTTTGAAAATTTAAAAGGAGAAGAAAAAATGTTCATAGGAGTTCAGTATTATAGACCGCCTTTTCCTGAAAAAAAGTTCTGGGATGAGGACCTTAAAAAAATAAAAGAAACAGGGATAGATGTGATTCAATTATGGGCATGCTGGGGATGGATTGAAAATTCTCCCGGAAATTTTAATTTTGAAGATTATGATTACTTGATTGAAAGGGCAATAAAGTTAAATCTAAAAGTTGTTATAAGCACAATTGCGGAAATTCAACCTTTCTGGATTGAAAGAGAAGTTCCTGATGGAATTATGGTAGACCATCTTGGAAGAAAAGTAAAATCTATAACAAGAAAAGAGTGTATTGTAGGATTAACTCCAGGTGGATGTACAGACCACCCGAAAATAAGAGATTATATGATAGGTTTTTTAAAAGAAATAGGTAAAAGATACGGGAAAATTGATGAAGTTATTGGATGGGATTGCTGGAATGAAACAAGATGGAATGTTCATTCTACAGGATATGTTTGCTATTGTCCAGAAACAATTAAAAAATTTAGAGATTATTTAAAGATTAAGTATAAAAGTATTGAAGGACTGAATGAAGCATGGAAACGAAGATATATTTTATGGGACGATGTTTTACCTGGAACTACTTACGGCAAGGGATGTACAGAATTAATTGAATTTTTAAACTTTCTTTCCTATCGTGCATCTGAAATAATGAAATTTCGTGCTCAAAGTTTAAGAGAAGTTGGTGTTAAAGGTATTATAACTGCTCACTGTGCCGCTCCTTCAATTCTTTCAACTGGCTGGGAATGGGAACAACCTTTATGTAGAGGGAATGACTGGGATTTTTTACAATATCTGGATGGCTATGGATGTTCTCATTTTCCTTTCTGGGGTAAATTTGATGATAGAATTTTTGGTATAAGGGTTGAATCTGTAAGAAGTGCCAATCAGGGTAAAATTTTATGGGTTAGTGAACTTCAGGGAGGTTCTGCAAGAGATGGACTTTCTGCAAATTTACCTGTTGAGGCAAAAGCACAACAGAGATGGGTATGGAATGCTTTTGGAAGAGGTGCTAAAGGATTGATTTTCTGGTGCTGGAAAGATGAGGTATTTGGTCATGAATCAGGTGGGTTTGGTATAAGTGGAAATGATGGTATGGCAGAAAATAGATTGAAAGAACTTAAAGAAACTTCTATTTTTCTTAAAAAATATGATTTGCTACTAGAAAATTATAAACCAGTTACTCCTTCGGTTGGAATTTTATTTGAACCTTTAAATTACTTCCTTGAATGGTCTTTTGAGGGTAAAGTTGAAAAGTCAGTTGAAAGTTTAACCGGCTATTTAAAAGTTCTTGAAGATTTAAACATTCCTTATGAAGTTGTTGAAAGCAGTCATACAGATATTCTGAAAAATTTAAAATTTTTGATATTACCATTCCCTCTTGTAATTACAGATAAAATCTCAAAAATTATAGAAACTTTTATTGAAAAGGGAGGGATTATTTTAACAGAAGGAGACATGGGTGCTTTTAATGAACTTGCTTTTTACCGATATCCCGGACAGGACAGGGAACTTCCCTATAAACTTGGAATATCCCCTGTTATGGATAGACAGTTAATTGAAAAAGAATATTTTAATTTAAAAATAGACAATAAAATTTTTAAACTTAAATCTTCATTATGGATAAGCCCTTTAAACGAAAAAAACAATAAAGTTCTTGCAAAAGATGAGAAAGGTAGAGTAGTTGCAGTTTTAAGTAATTTTGGCAAAGGAACAATTTATGCTTTCGGAACATTTTTAGGGATTAACTATGGAAAGGATAAGGAATTTGATAAAAACTTTAAAGATTTTATTTTTTATCTTTTTAAAAAACATAATTGCTTACCCCAGATAAAACTTGAAAAACAGAAAGAAGTTATTTATAGATTTGGTAAAAGCGGTGAAAATACACTCCTTTTTGTAATAAATCCAGCAAAAACAAAAAGAATAACTTTCAAAATCCCTGAAGATTTATTAAAAAATACTATTATAGATGTAAGGAAAAATAGAGAAATAAAATTAAGAAAAAAAGAAAATGATGAAATTAATTTAGAACTTCATCATTATTCATGGGACCTTTTTATTTTTAAATGATTATAATTTAAGGTTTTTCAGAAACTTTCCATCTTGTTCCATAAGGTGTATCTTCAAGTATTATTCCTTTCTCTTTCAAAATTCCCCTTATTCTATCTGCTTTTTCAAACTCCTTATTTTTTCTTGCTTTTTCCCTTTCCTTAATTAAATTTAAAATCTCTTCAGGTAATGTCTCCTGTCTTTTTTCAATTATACATAATACCTTATCAATTCCTTCAATAAAATCCTTAACTTCTTTCACATTCTCTTTCCCGAATTCTCCCTTTGAGAAAAAGACATTTACTTTTTTTATAAAGTTGAAGATACTTGATAAACCAGATGAAATATTTAAATCATCAGAAAGTCCTTCAATAAACCCTTTTTTTGCTTTTTCTATTTCTTCCTTTATTTCTGGATTATACTTCTCAGAACCACATATATTTAAACCCTGATAAAACTCATTATAATTTCTGACAGTATTTTCTGCCTGCTTTAATGAACTTTCTGTAAAGTTTAAAGGGTCTCTGTAATGAGTTGAAAGTAAAAGATATCTAATAGCAACTGGATTATAACCTTTATTAAGCAAGTCCCTCAAAGTATAAAAATTCCCTTTTGATTTTGACATCTTTTCACCATTTACAAGTAAATGAGCACAGTGAAGCCAGAAATTTACAAATTTTTTGCCTGTCGCACCTTCACTTTGAGCAATTTCATTTTCGTGATGTGGAAATATGTTATCAACTCCTCCTGTATGAATATCAAATGTCTCTCCAAGATACTTCATGCTCATTGCTGAACATTCTATATGCCAGCCGGGTCTTCCTTTTCCAATTTCTGTTTCCCACCAGACTCCTTCATCTTCCTTTGCTTTTTTCCACAAAACAAAATCCCTCACATCCTCTTTTTCATATTCATCTGTATCTACCCTTGCTCCAATTTTTATTTTAGATAAATCTATTCCTGAAAGTTTTCCATAAGAAGGGAATTTTGAAATGCTGAAATAAACTGAACCATCTTTATAATAAGCATATCCTTTCTCAAGTAATTTCTTTATAAGTTCAACCATTTCTTTAATATGTTCTGTTGCTCTTGGTAGAAAATCTGGTTTTTTTAATCTCAATGTCTCCATATCTTCAAGAAAAATCTTTATGTATCTATCCGTGTATTCTTTTAAACTTATACCTTCTTTTTTTGCTCCTTTAATTGTCTTATCATCAACATCTGTAATATTCATAACTCTTACAACTTTATAATCCATAAATTCAAGATATCTGTGAAGCAGGTCCTCAAAAACATAAGCACGGAAATTACCAATATGGGCAAGGTCATAAACAGTAGGTCCACAGGTATACATTTTCACAAATCTATCACTAATCGGATAAAAATCCTCTTTTTTCTTTGTAAGTGTATTATAGAATTTAATCATTTTTTCTCCTTATTAAGTATTTTATCACATTAATGAGGATATACATAAATTTTGACAAAAACAAAAAATGGGAATAAAATTTAAATTTAAAGGAGTAAATTAATGGAAAAAGTAAAAGTTTTGATAACAGAGCCATTTGAAAAAGAAGGAAAAGATATTCTTGTGAATGAAGGATTTGAGGTTAAAGAAGCAGGGAAAGTATCCTCTGAAGAATTAATAGATATGATAACTCCTTATGATGTATTAATAGTAAGGAGTGGAACAAAAGTAACAAAGGAGGTAATAGAAAAAGGAGAAAAACTTAAAATAATTGGAAGAGCCGGTGTTGGTCTTGATAATATTGATATAGAGGCGGCTACTTTAAATGGTGTAATTGTGATGAATGCTCCTGAAGGAAATACAATTTCAGCCGCTGAACATACAATAGGTCTTATTTTTTCACTTGCAAGAAATATACCGGCTGCAAACCAGACATTAAAAAACGGAAAATGGGAAAAAAAGAAATTTTTAGGAACTGAACTATATGGAAAAACATTGGGGATAATCGGTCTTGGAAGAATAGGTAAAAGAGTTGCAAGTATGGCAAAAGGAATTGGTATGAAAGTTGTCGGATATGACCCGTATGTTAAAGAGGAAGTGATAAGAGATCTTGGTGTTACTATGTTAAATTTTGAAGGGGTACTTAAACAAAGTGATATAATTACATTTCATCTTCCACTTAAAGATGAGACATATCATTTAATAAGTGATAAAGAATTTGAAATTATGAAAGATGGAGTTATGATAGTAAACTGTGCAAGAGGTGGAATTATAGACGAAGAAGCACTTGTAAGGTATCTAAAAAAGGGCAAGATTAAAGGCGCGGCTTTAGATGTATTTGAAAAAGAACCCATTGAAAGTTCTCCTCTTTTTGAATTTGAAAATGTTATAGTAACACCGCACCTCGGAGCCTCTACAAAGGAAGCTCAGGTAAATGTTGCATGCCAACTTGCAACTCAAATAGTTGATGCAATAAAAAAGAAAATTGTTAAAAATGCTGTTAATTTCCCTGTCCTTGACGAAAAAACATATGAAAAATTAAGGGGGTATCTTTCACTTGGAGAAAAAATGGGATTGTTTTTAAGACAGATGATTGATGGAGATTTAAAAAGTGTTGAAATCAAATATTCAGGAGAAATAGCGGATTATGACCTGACTTTACTGAGGGCTAATATACTTGTCGGTCTTTTGAAAGAAGAGAAAAAAGTAAATCCTATAAATGTTTTATTGATAATGAAAGAAAAAGGCATTAAACTTATTGAAAAAAGAGAAAAAACTCCATCTGAATTCACAAATTTAATTACAGTTGAAGTAAAAAATTCAAAAAAAGTTTCTTTATCAGGGACTCTGGTAAGGGATGAAGGAAGAATTGTTAAAATTGATGATTTTTCTGTTGAAGCTGTACCTGAAGGTTTTTTACTTATTTGCTATAACGAGGACAAACCGGGAATTATGGGTCATATAGGTACAATTCTTGGACAAAAAGGTATAAACATTGCTTCAATGACTCTTGGAAGGAAGAAAAAAGGTGGACCTGCAATAACTGTTTTAAATCTTGACCAAGAAGTTGATAGAGAGGTATTATTAAAAATAAAGGAGTTTCCAGCAATAAAATCGGTCAGACTGGTAAGGATATAAAAAAAATGGAACTAAAAATTAAAATAGATAAAAAACATAGTAACAAATTTTTAAAGATTATTTTTCTAGAGTTCCTTCCTGTCTGTCGTGCTGGATAACTCCTTTACTTAATTTTTAAAAGTAAAGGAGGGCAAAATGCCAAATTCAATAAATACTCTCAAACTTGTTATGCCCTGGTTTATTCTCTGGGGTGCAATATCAATACTTGTGGGATATTTATGGAGAAAATATGTTGGAGAAAGGACAATTAAATCAGCAGAAAAGAAGGCAAAAGAAATCATACAAGAAGCAGAAGATATAGCATTAAAGAAAAAGAGGGAAATAGATATAGAAGCAAAAGAATTGTTTTACAGATTAAGAAGCGATTTTGAGAAAGAAACAAAAAACAAAAGAAAAGAATTACAGTTTCAGGAAAAAAGATTACAGCAAAAAGAACTTGCAATTGAAAGAAAAGCAGAAATTATTGAGATTAAAGAAGAGGAATTATCAAAAAGGGAAAAAGAAATACAGAGAAGAGAAGAAGAGATTAAAAATAAGGAGATGGAATATTTACAACTCATAGAAGAAGAAAAGAAAAAACTTGAAGCAATTTCCGGTATTTCAAGAGAGGAAGCAAAAAATCAACTTTTGAAAATAATGGAAGAGGAAGCAAAAAAAGAAGCGATAAAATTACAGCAAAAAATTGAAAATGAAGTAAGAGAGAATGCTGAAAAAAAAGCAAGAGAAATTTTATTGACCACAATGCAACGATTAGCACCTGAAGAAGCGACTGAAAGTGTTGTTTCTGTTGTCAGTTTACCATCCGATGAAATTAAAGGAAGGATTATAGGAAGAGAAGGAAGAAACATTAAAGTTTTTGAAGCACTTACAGGAGTAGACCTGATAGTTGACGATACTCCTGAAGCGGTTACAATTTCCTGCTTTAATCTTTATAGAAGAGAACTTGCAAGACAGGCACTTGAAAAACTTATTGCAGATGGAAGAATACATCCAGCAAGAATTGAAGAGATTGTTGAAAAGACAAAAAAAGAACTTGAAGAACAACTTGTAGAAGATGGAAACAGGACATTACTTGAAATAGGAATAGAAAATGTACATCCAGAACTTGTAAAATTACTTGGTAAATTAAAATACAGAACAAGTTATGGACAAAATCTTCTTATTCACAGTAAAGAATGTGCATTTATGGCAGGAATTATTGCTTCTGAACTCGGATATGACCCAAAAATTGCAAAAAGAGCAGCACTTTTTCATGATATAGGAAAAGCAGTTGACCAGGAAGTTGAAGGTGCACATCCTGAAATTGGTGGAGAAATTTTGAAAAAATATGGAGAATCTGAAGAAATTATAAATGCTGCTCTTAATCATCACAATGACATGCCAATTAATGAACCATATACAGTTATATCTCAGATTGTAGATGCACTTTCTGCTACAAGAACAGGAGCAAGAAGAGATACTCTTGAAAAATATTTAAGAAGGATAGAAGAACTTGAAAAAATTGCTTCTTCTTTTAAAGGGGTAGATTCTGCTTATGCTATATCTGCTGGAAGGGAAGTCAGGGTAATAGTTAAACCTGAAGAAATCACAGATGATGAAGCAAGAACCCTCGCAAAAGAAATTGCAAAAAAGATTGAAGAAAACATGGAATACATAGGACAGGTGAAAGTAACTGTCATAAGAGAAAGAAGAGAAGTGGAATTTGCTAAATAATGGAAGTTAAAAAGTTACACAGGTGGGATATAGATAAAGAAGAAGCAGAGAAAATACAGGAAAGGTTAAAAGATAAAGTTGTGATAAAACCCTTATCAAAAAAAATAAATATTATATGCGGGATTGATAGTAGTTATAATGAAGAAACAATACAAACATGCGGTGTTTTATGTAAATTCCCTGAACTTGAAATAATAGAAATTGTAAAAATTAAGGGAAAGGTGAAATTCCCCTATATTCCGGGACTTCTTGCATTCAGGGAAGGTGAAAATACAGTCAATCTTATAGAAAAAATAGAAAAGGAAGTGGATTGTTTTATTTTTGATGGACACGGAATTGCTCATCCTAAAAAATTTGGTTTTGCTTCTCACATAGGAGTACTGATTGAAAAACCAACTATTGGATGTGCAAAGTCCTTACTTTATGGTAATTATTTTGAACCACCCTCTTTCCCGCTTTCATCAACATTTATAAAAGACACTGAAGGAGAAATAATTGGCCATGCTTTAAGAAATTACAATGATGGAATAATTTTTATTTCTCCCGGACATTTAATTGATTTTAAGGATTCTTTAAGTACTGTAATCAAATGTATGAAAGAGAAATACTCTATCCCTTATCCTTTATATCTTGCACATGAAAACTCAAAGTTAACTGACTGATACTTTTTGTTTTTTCTACTTTCAATTATCTCTTTATTCAGAATACATCCAGGGTCAGGAGAAACAAAATCACCAAAATAAGCATAACTTCTTGCAACACATCCTCCACAAACAGAAAAATATTTACCCTTACAACCATATCTTTCAGGATGATTTCTCCTATCCCTTATTATATTCAAAACTTCTGAATTATCCCACACATTCAAAAGATTTTCCTTTTTAATCTCTCCATTTTCTTTTATACTTCCTATATAAACATCAGGCATAAAAACACATGGAGTTATACTTCCATCAGGTTGAATTGCTATATATGCTCTTCCTGCTCCACAGCCACCAATAAGTTCAACAATGTTTTTTAGTTTTTTTACATTACCAGATGTAAAATGGCCGATGATAGTAAAATCCCCTTCTCCAAGTTCATACATCTGTTTACAGTATCTACCAAATTGAGGCGCAGTTGAAAGTAAAGTTTCTTTTCCAGTTTTCAAATCTTCATAAAACAATTCAAACAATTTTTCTCTTTCCTCACACGTTAAATCATTTCCAAAATCAGCCCTTCCACATGGTATATAATTATATAAAACAACTTTTCTTATTCCAAGTTGGTCTCTCAATTTAATCATTTCAGGTACTTGATTTTTAACAATTGCATTTTCTCTTGCAACAGTAAAGGAGATACAAACCTTGTCTGCCTCCCCAACTTCTACTAAATTTTTAATTCCATTCAACGTTTTCTCAAATGAACCATTAACACCTCTAAAACTATCATGTATTTCAGGACTGGCACCATCTAAACTTACTCCATAATATGCAAAACCGATCTCCTTTAATCTTTCTGCCACTTTTTTTGTTATCATGGTTCCATTTGTATTTATTGACATATATAAACCGCCCTCTTTACCAATCTTTGCAAGTTCCCAGAAAACAGGATCCATCAATGGTTCTCCTCCTGCGAATGCAAGAGTTGGAATGTTTGTTTTTACTATTTCCTCCATAACTTTTATTTTTTCCTCATTAGTCAGTTCATCAGGAAGTCCTTTTGATAAAACACCTGCATCTTCATAACAGTGTTTACATCTCAAATTACATCTACCTGTAATATTCCATACAACCATTAGTGGTTCAGCAAAGATAAGTGGTTCTCTTACTCCATATTTTATAACTGTCTCAGCAATATTAAAAACAGACCTTTTTATAACCGGATTTTTCATTGCTTCTTTCAATTCTTTTCTCTCAATAGAAAAAATTTTACATATATGGTCAAAAATCATATAAGGAACAATGGTTTCCTTCTCCTTAAAAATTCTTTCTAAAATCCCCCGTGTATCTATACTGAACTTTTCAATAAATTCTTCAAGTTTAGTTTTTCCATTTTCATCTTCTTTAAGGTATTTTAACAGAACCCTTTTTGTCATATAACTATTAAGAATTTTATAAAGTGTCCCTTTTTTTAAACCATCAGAAAGGGTTTCAGGATTAAAAGGAAATCTATTTAAATTCCAGAGTCCCATTTTCCACCTCCTTTAATTTTCTTCATATTTCATTTTTTTCAAATCTATATTTGTTTCTTTAAGGATTCTCCTTATTGTTTCATGACTTATTCCTTCAACAATCCCTTTATCTTCAAGATAATTTTTCAACTTATAAAGAGTCCACATTGAAAATAAAAGTCCGAGTTTTCTCGGAGGTGTTTTAACAATCTCTATTATTCTGTTTTTTATATTTTCTTTAAATTTCTTCTTTTTACCTGTTTCAGGAGATTCAACAATTGATTCCAGACCATGTTTATTATATCTGTGAATCCATTTTCTTAAATGATTTGGATGAATTTTTATAATTTTTGTTATTTCAGAAACTTTATATCTATGAATACCCGAAAGAATTATAAGATGCGCTCTTTTTTTAATATATTCTTTTTCATCTTTTAAAAATTCAAATAATTTTTTAACATCTTCCTTTTTAATTTCAGCAAATAAATGTTTTGCCATTTAACCCCCTTTTTTGAAATTATTATACCCTGTTTTTTGAAATTGTCAAGAGAATTAATATATGTTAGTATTTTTTTATGAATGAAATTGAACTTGTTGAAAGGGCTAAGGCAGGAGACAATAAAGCATTTGAAGAACTTGTAAAAAGAACACAGGATAAAATTTATAATCTTGGACTCAAAATTCTTGGGAATAGAGAAGATGCTGCGGATCTTCTTCAGGAAACCTATATAAAAGCATATGAAAGTTTGCAAAACTTTGAAGGAAGGTCTTCTTTTTCAACATGGCTTTACAGAATTGCTACAAATTTTGCCCTTATGAAATTAAGAAAGGAAAAATATAAAAAAATATCAATAGATGAAATAAAAGAAGCATCTGATGGAAGTTATAAATTAGAAATCTCTGACTGGTCAAATAACCCTCATCTCCAATACAAAAATGAAGAATTGAGAGAGATTTTAAACGAAGCAATAAATTCCTTACCTCCGAAATATAAAACTATTTTTATATTACACGATATAGAAGGACTTTCATTATCAGAAATATCAGAAATTCTTTCACTATCAATACCAACTATAAAAACAAGAATTCACAGAAGCAGATTGTATTTAAGGGAAAAACTATCAGAATATTTTAAAAGGAAAGGAAATTAAAATGGATTGCAGAGAGATTATAAAACTTATATCTGACTACATTGATAAAGAAATAGAACAGACAAAAAAAGAAATACTTGAAGAACATATTAAAATCTGCAAAAAATGTGAATCTATTTTAAATACTACTGAAAAAACCTTATTCCTTTCAAGAAAGATTTATAAAAATAAAAAAATCCCAAAAAAAATAGAAAAGACACTTTATTATCAAATAAGAATAAGATATAAAAAGTGAAACCAACCTCCTTTTCTGCTCATCTAAAAAATGAAAAAACAGGAAAGGAGGTGATGAAAAATGGCAAAACTCGCAAGATGGAATCCAATAAAAGAAGTTCTTGATTTAAGAGATGATTTTGACAGATTAATTGATAGATTCTTCTCAAAAGATTTTGATATTTGGGAAGGACCGAGACCTTTTGATGTAGACATATATGAGGAGGCAGATAATGTTGTTGTAAAAGCAGAAATCCCGGGTATGAATAAGGAAGACATCACTGTTTCACTGACCGAGGATACAGTTACCATATCCGGGAAAAAAGCAGAGGAAAAGAAGATAGAAAAAGAAAATTATTTCAGAAAAGAAATCCGCACAGGAAGTTTCTCCAGAAGTTTTACTCTTCCATGTGCAGTGGATAAGGAAAAAGTAAAAGCCACTTACAAAAATGGCATCCTTGAGATAGTCCTTCCCAAATCAGAAAAAGCAAAGGAAAAAGAAATAAAGGTAGAAGTTGAATAATAACTATTCTGAAAAAGGGGGGCTTTTCCCCCTTTTTTATTTTATTAGAAATATTACCCACTTAAATAATTTTTGAAAAACAGAAAATATTTGGTGTAAAATAAACGGAAATGAAAAAAGTAATAACAATTGGTGCTGGACCTGCCGGGCTTTCTGCGGGTATTTTTTTGTGCAGGGATAAAATCCCGACATTAATTATTGAGAAACTTTCTCCTGGTGGAAATATGCTTCTTACAGAAATTATAGAAAACTATCCCGGTTTTCCTGATGGAATAAGTGGTTTTGCGCTGGCAGAAAATATGAGAAAACAATTTTTAAAATTTGGTGGAGAAATAAAAACAGGAGAAGTTGAAAAAATTGAATTAAAAGATAATGAAAAAATAGTTATAATGAGAAATGGAGAAATATTAAAATGTGATGTTCTTATAATCGCCTCAGGTTCTTCAAGAAAAAAATTAAATGTGAAGGGAGAAGAAGAACTCATGGGAAAAGGAGTATCTTACTGTGCAATATGTGATGGTGCTTTCTTCAGGAATAAAGATGTTGCTGTTGTTGGTGGAGGAGATTCTGCACTTGAAGAAAGTATATATTTAACAAGATTCGCAAATACAGTTTATCTTATACACAGAAGAGAAAATTTAAGAGGAAAAAGATACTTACAGGAAGAAGTAAAAAACAATAAAAAGATAAAACTTATATTACCTTACATTGTTAGAGAAATAAAAGGAAAAGAGAAAGTGGAGAAATTGATTTTGCAGAATACTAAAAATGAGGAAATTATTGATTTAAAAGTTGACGGTATTTTTATTTCAGCAGGACAAAAACCAAATACAGAATTCTTAAATGGAATTGTAAAAACGGATGATAATGGATTTATAATAGTTAATGAAAAAATGGAAACAAATGTACCTGGAATTTATGCATGTGGAGATGTAATTAAAAAATCATTATATCAGATAATAACAGCAGCAAGTGAAGGAATGATTGCTGCTTTCTTTGCAGAAAAATATCTTGAAAAACTATAGGTAATTATAAAATTCTTCTGGTTTGAGCGAATCAAATTTAAATTTATTTTCAATTAAAAATTTCCTTATATCAAGACATAGATGACACTTATTAATATAACCATCCTTTCTTTTATAACCATAACTTTCAGCCCATAAAAGTAAATCATAAATATCAGTCATAAGAAAGTTTAAAATTTTATCACCTGTATTTATTCCATTTTTCAAAACTTCTTCAAATTTTCCAGGAGTTATTCCAGAACAAAAACTTGTTATATAATTTCCATAAAGGTCTATATGAATATGATAAGGATTAAGAAATTCACCAATACAGTTTGCTCCTTTAAACTTTTCTGCCTTAAATTTAACAAACCAGTTTTCCAGTGTATACAAAAATTTTCCTTTTGGTACAATATAATTTTTAAGAAAATTGATAAATTTTTCCTGTCCAATAATTTTTAAACAATCTTCAAAATTCATGGTTCCCCTTATACCCTTTTCTTTAATAATCCTGTATGCATCAATAGTGTAAAAACTCACATTTTCCATTCCAAAAATTTCAAAACTTTTTTTCATGGCAATTTCAAAATTTTCAACAGGTACTTTATTGAGGTAGAATACTGAATAACTTAACATAATAGAATTAAGTCCTCCTTCTTTTATTTTTTTTAATTTTTCTTCAGCAACTTCTTCATTCTTTGCCCAGTAACAATTTGTCTCAACAAAAAACGGGATTTCATATTTTTTTGTCAACTTTACTGCTTCAAGCAAAAGGGGAAAATTGATAAATGGTTCTCCTCCTGTTAAATGCAAGGAGACAAAAGAAGATATGTTTTTCAATATTTTTAAACATTTTTCAAATTTATCTATATCTATCCATTCCATCCAGTTTTTCCTACAATTATATAAGCAGTGTATACAAGATAGATTACATTGATATGAAAGTATAATACCTCCTGAATAAGGAAGAGGTATTTTCATTTTATTTCCAAAAAATTTTTTAGAATTTTTTTCCCTTCTTCTGTTAAAATTGATTCAGGATGAAACTGTACACCAAAAATTTTGTACTCTTTATGTCTTACCCCCATGATTTCATCATCTTCTGTCCATGCTGTTATTTCAAGAGAATTGGGTAAACTTTCTTTTTCTATTACAAGTGAATGATATCTTGTAGCAACAAAAGGATTTTCAATTCCCTCAAAAATATCTTTTCCATTATGATAAATTAAAGATGTTTTCCCGTGCATAAGTTTTTTAGCATAGGTAATCTTGCCCCCAAAAACATATCCAATACACTGATGTCCAAGACATACCCCGAGTATAGGAAATTTATCCTTAAATTTTTCTATTATTTCACATGAAATTCCCGCATTTTCAGGTCTTTTAGGTCCCGGAGAAATAACAATTCTATCAAATTTTATCCTTTCAATTTTTTTAATACTCACATCATTTCTATAAACTATAATTTTTTCTCCAAGTTCTCCGAAATACTGAACAAGGTTATAAACAAAAGAATCGTAATTATCTATCATGAGTACCATTTTTATATCCTTTTTGAAAAATTATAACTTTCAATAAGTGCTTTTGCTTTATTTTCCGTTTCTTCATATTCTTTCTCAGGAACAGAATCAGCAACAATTCCTGCACCCGCCTGTATATATATTTTTTTACCCTTAATTATAAATGTCCTTATAGTTATACAGAAATCCATACTCTTCTGTAAACTGAAATAACCAACAGCACCTCCATAAGGCCCCCTTCTAACTCCCTCTAACTCTTCTATAATCTCCATTGCTCTTATTTTTGGCGCTCCTGTTAATGTACCTGCTGGAAAAGTTGAATTGAATAAATCAACAGAACTTTTGTTTTTCATCAATTTACCTTCTACATTTGAAACAAGATGCATAACATGAGAATATTTTTCTATTTTCATCAACTCTGTAACCCTAACAGTTCCTGGATAGCAAACCTTACCGAGGTCATTTCTTCCAAGGTCAACAAGCATAATATGTTCTGCTTTCTCTTTTTCATCATTCACCAATTCTTCTTCAAGTTTTTTTTCTTCTTTTTCATCTTTTCCTCTCGGTCTTGTCCCTGCAATTGGTCTGACATTTGCAATTCCATTTTCAAGTTTTACAAGTATTTCAGGAGAAGAACCAATCAATTTTAAATCTCCAAGTTCAAGATAAAACATATATGGAGATGGATTCAAACTTCTCAATGCCCTGTATATTTTAAAAACCTCTGTATCAATTTCTCTTTCCCATCTCTGAGAAATAACCGCCTGAATTATATCTCCTTCAAAAATATATTTTTTCACCTTCTCAACATTTTTCAAAAATTCTTCCTTTTTAAAATTGCTTTTAAAATCATCATTTTTCTCTTCAACTTTCCTTTCAATTACTTTAAATGATTTAAAAAATTCACCTGTAAATTTTAAAAGATTCTCTTTTCCTTCATCATAAATCTGTTTTAAAGTTTTATTCTTTTCAACAAATACATTTGTTATTAAAAAAATTTTCCTTTTAAAATGGTCAAAAATTATCAATTTCTTTGGGAAAAAGAAAATAAAATCAGGAATTGAAAGGTCATCCTTACATATCTGTGGAATTTTCTCTATATTTCTCACATAGTCATAAGAAACAAATCCAACAAAACCACCTGTAAAAGAAGGAAGGGGTTTGATTTTAACTGTAGAATATTTTTTTAAAAAGTCATCTATTATCTTTAAAGAATTTTTTTCCTCAAACTTTTCAATTATCCCTTTTGTATAATCTGTAATTTCTACTCTATTTTCCTTTCCCTTGATTATTATTTCAGGATATGAGCCAATAAAAGAATATCTACCTGTTTTTTCTTCTTGCTCAGCGCTTTCAAGAAGAAAATTATAACTTCCTTTTGCAATTTTTAAAAAAGAAGTAACAGGCGTTTCAAAATCAGCAAGAAACCATGTATGAAAAGGAATTACATTTACTTTTTTACTCAAACTTTTAAATTCTTCAAAATCAGGAAATATCTCCATTTTTTAAAGTGTCTGTTCACAGATTATCTTCCAATTTCCATTTCTTTTAACAAGATAAAGAATTTTTCTTGTTTTTGAAGAAAAATTATCTGATGTATAATTCTGTTTGAAAAAAGAGATTGCCATCAGTCCAAATTTCTTTTCCCCATAGGGTAAAATCTGTAAATCAGAAAGTTCAATACTTATATATTTTTTTCCTTTATTAATTCTTTCCTTGTATAATCTCCATTCCTTTTTATTCTTTCCTCCTGTTAAAAATTCATCATCATAAAATTTTATATATTCCTCTATATTTTTACTTTCCCATGCATTTTTCCATCTTTCCACTGTTTCTTTTATCTCCTTAATATACTCAAATTTATTAAACAATTTATCCTGTGAAATACAGATAAAAGTTTCTCCTGTTTTAATGTATGGCATTATCTGTTTCATATCACCATCATTAACAACAATACAACCTTCACTATTGTAAGGCGGTCTCTCTATTGGTGTAGCATGAAACCATATACCATTTCCGTCTTTATTCAATCTTAAATCTATTGGATTTGGATAATTAAGAGGAAAGGCGGCAATCCCGTATTTTGAAGGTAGATTTGGCGGTTCTATTTTTGATGTTAAAAGGTAAGTACCCTCAGGTGTCCTTTTATCTCCTTTTTTCTCCTTATCCCCTTTTTCTGTTCCGGTAGTACATTTAAATTCTTTTATTTCTTTAAAAGTATATCCATCAAATGAAACAATATATAATTTCTGCTCATTTTTTGACACATTTATAAAGCTATATGGATTTAAACCTTCAATCTTTTCCTTTTTCGTTATTTTTTCTTCTTTTTTCTCCTCTATTTTCTTTTCTTCTCTAACAGCAAGTAAATTTTTAATTTTTTCCCTTTCTGATATCGCCATTCCTTTATTATTTTGAGCAAGATATATTTTCAGAAGTATTTTATGAAGATTAATATCATCAGAAATTGCAAGTCCTTCTTCAATATATTCTTTTGCTTTTTTATAATCTCCCTTATTAAGATAATAAAGGGAAAGGTAATAAAAAAGGGATACATCTTTTAAATTGTAATTATATGCCTTTTCAAGTGCTGAAATTCCCTCTTCTTCTCTATTAATCCCCAGAAGTAATTTACCGAGATTATACCAGTAAATTGGATTTTGAGGAGAAAGTTCTGTTGCAATATAATAAAGATTAATTTTTTCCCTTATATCCTGACTTTTTTCTATTCTCTTTTCTATATAAGATAGCGCATTTTTCCTGTCAAAAAGCGAGATTTCAAGTAAAATTTCAGAAACCCTTGGTTGTAAATTTATTTCTTTAAAAATTAAAGCCAGTTCTATTTTTGCTTCTGTCTTTCCAACAGTACTTTCCAGAATCTTTATATATTCTTCTATTATTTCATTATTATTTGGATTCTGTTTTATCGCTTTTCTGTATTCTTCAAGAGAAAGTTTAAAATATCTTCTCGCTTTTTCTTCTGGCTTTTTTATTAAAAATGGTTCACTCTCTTTAATAAGAAAAAAGAAAAAAAATAGAAAAATAACAAGTACCTGTTTTCGTTTCATTCAACTCTTTTTCATTCTATTATTATTGCCTCTACAGGACAACTTTCTGCGGCTTCCTTTACTTTTTCCTCAAGTTCAGAAGGAACATTTGTCAATTTTACAGTTGAAACTGTTTCACCCATTTCAAAAACTTCCGGACAGATATCAACACATAACCCGCAACCAGTACAGAGTTCTTTATCAATTCGTACTTTCATTCTTTCCTCCTTCCTTTTTTAAGATAGTAAATTTTATATTTTTCTTAAAATTTGTCAATATTGCTGGGGGAATAGGACTCGAACCTATACGCCGGGATCCAGAGTCCCGTGTCCTACCAGTTAGACGATCCCCCAGTTTAATTCTTCAATTCAATCCTTTTTCCTTAAAACTATTCTGTAGTCAGTATCTTTTTTAGTAAGAATAATATGTCCTTCTCTTGCAAGCCACCCCAATCCCATTATCAGTAAATCCCTATCCCTTCCTGTTATCTCAATTAATTTAGTCAGAGTGGTTTCATTATATTTTTCAAGATACTGCCATATTTCTCCTGCCACTATTCCTATTTCAGTTATCATTTTACCCCCTTGCTTTTTTTATTTTATCATCTTTCTCCCTTTTTGTGAAGAGTTTTACATCTTGGACATCTGCTTATGTCATTACTTTTACTATCAACATATTCATAAAAACATATAGGACAACACCACAAAGTATTTTCTTCTGTTTTCTCATATTTTCTTCTTTTTTCTAAAAAAATCCACATAAAAAGAATGCATACACTTATTAAAAGATAGATACTTGCTATAAGGTCAATTGATACCTTTATCATTTGAGTTTAAAAACTAATGTTATAATTCCCCAGACATCTTTTTCACTTTCCACAGATTCAAATAACCATTTTTTAAATTTTCTTTCAGCATAGAAATCAATTTCCGGATTACCCGAAGATAAAGAAATTTCTGTATTAAATATTTTTCCTTCCGGATTCACCCAGAATTTTATCTTTACTTTCCCCTCTATTCCTTTTTGTTGAGCCCACAGTGGATAATCAATTTTTTCCCTGTATATAATTTTTCTTGAACCTGCCGGTCCTTCTATCAAATCTTCAGAAGGATTATTCTGTGGAAGATTTAAAACTGGTACTGGTAATGATAATGAACTTATTTTATATTCTGCTTTTTCAACATCAAGGTCAAGTTTCACAGGAGTTATATATTCTTTTTCGCCAACAATATCCTTTGATGTAATATTTTTAATATTCATTGAAGGGACTTCCTCTTCTGTTTTAATTTTTTGACTACCTATGTTCTCCTCTATCTTTTTTGAAACAAAATTAATATTTTCCCTGATTTGTCTTGTTTCCAGAGAAGGATAAATAACAACTTCTATTGGTTTTATTTTTTTTAGAGGGCCTGGCAGTACAATAGAAAAAAGAGATAGCCCAAGAATATGAATAGAAAAACTTATAAAAATTGCTTTAAGAAAAATGGAATTTGTTCTCATTTTAAAATTCTGGCATTGTTGCAACTGCGATTTTTTCAATGCCACAACTTCTTGCCTTATCCATAACACTAACAACTATTCCGTGTTTTGTATCCTTATCTGCTTTAACAATAAGTATTATATTTTCTTTTCTATTCTTTAATTCCTCTTTTAATTCTTTTTCAAATTCTGAAAGATTAACAACCTTCCCTTTAAAATAAATTTTCCCTTCTTCTGTAATATTAACAAAAATCTCTCTCTGTTTTATTATGTCTGTAGTTTCTGCTTTTGGTAACTTTATTTTTATTCCGGGCTGCATAATAAAACTTGAACTTAACATAAAAAATATAATCAACTGGAAAACAACATCTACCATAGGAGTAAGATTTATCTCCCCTTTTACTATCTCACAGTGCCTTTTGAACCTCATAATTTAATTTTACTTTTTATTATCTTTACCATCAAGTTTTGAATTGTTTTTTAAAATGATAAAATGAAAATAATGGAAAAATATATATGTGGAATAGATGAAAATGGTTTTGGTCCTGTTTTAGGTCCGCTTGTAATTACCGGTATCTTAACTTCTGAAGATATAAAAATTCCTGATTATATAAAGGATAGCAAAATTTTTTATAAGAATAAAAAGGACTTAAAAAAAATTGAAGAAATTGCGGTTATTTCTTTTTATATGGTTGAAAATAGGACACCTTCCTCTCCATACGAAATATTTAAAAGATTCAGTTATAAAAAATGTGCCTTTGAAGAAAACCTGTGTGAAAAAAATATCCCCCTTTTTTTTGAAAGTGAAAACATAAAAGAAATTATAAAAAGATACAGTGATCTTCTGAAAGAAAAAGATAAAATTAAAAGAATAGAGGTAAAAACTGTATGCCCGTATTTTTTTAACGATTTTGTAAAGAAAAAAAAATCAAAATTTCTTTTAAATTTATTCAATTTCTGTGAAATAATAAAAGAGATGGAAAACTACAAAAATATAAAATTCTTCTGTGGAAAAATTGGGGGTACCATCTATTACAGAAATTTTCTAAAATATTTTTTACCTGATTATGAAATTTATGCTTTAAAGGAAACTGACGACTTTTCTGAATATAAAATTTCAAAAAAAAATCTTTCTTTTGAACTTGGATTTTATAAGAATGTTGAAAACATATCACCAGTTGCTTCCTTTTCTTCAATAATAGGTAAATATATGAGAGAAATAATTATGAAGAGTATAATAAAAAGTTTGAATATGGATGAGGATATTTCAGGATACAGGGATAGGAAAACAAAAAAATTTATAGAAAAAATTAATTTTTCAAAATTCAGAAAGGAATGCATAATAAGAATTTCCTGAAAGAAAATATTGACAAAAATAAAAAAGGGGGGTATTATTTACTAAAATGAAAAAAGTTATTGAGTTTTATAAAGGATTGAATAAACAGAATAGAATAATATTTTGGGTTTGTGTAGGTGTTATTTTTCTTACAATTTTAAGAGTGTCTATCTGGAGTGCAAAAAAAGACAAAACTCCTACCGCAAAAATATTTATAAAACAGATAAAAAGTCCGAACAAAAATGAAAAAATATATGCAATTTATAATGCTGGAAATCTGAAGATAAAAGAGGCATTACCTGATGTTGAGGATGTATTTCAAAAAGAAAACGATGAGGAAATTAAAAGAGTTTGTGCATGGAGTATAGGACAGATTGATTTTAATAAACTTCTTACATATCTTGATAGTTCAGATAAAAAAATAAAGGAAATAACATTTGAAACGATATTGAAAATTGATAAGAAAAATATTGATTATCTTATAGAGAGATTTGATAAGGAAGATACGGATACAAAATTTAAAATACTTGATTATATGAATTCTCCGGAATATCAGGAAAAATTATTAAAAATTGTTGAAAATGAAAAAGAAGAAATACCTGTCAGAAAGAAAGCACTTGAAATATTAAAAGAAAAAGGGAAACCAGAAGAAATAGAAACACCTTTATGGGCTCTTTATTATAATGAGCAGAATGATGAAATGAAAAATTATGTTTATCAGATAATTAAAGAAATTCAAAAGAGAGGCAAAAAATGAAAACAAAAAGAATAAAAAAAGGAGGTTTCACATTAATTGAACTTCTTGTTGTAATTTCAATAATCTCAATGCTTGCGGGCCAGATTTTACCATCACTTTCAACTGCAAGAGAAAAAGGAAGACAGGCAAACTGTATTAATAATCTCCATCAGATTGGACTTGCAATTGAAATGTATTATCAGGATTATGATGAATATCCAACATGGCTTTCTTTACTCTGTAAAAGCGATACCCCTGGAATTGGTTCAAATTATCTCGGAACAGGTAAAATTTTTCTCTGTTTAACCGATATGAATAAAGGAAATAAAGGACATGGAAATCCATCCTTTCCTGAAATATGTGATATCCCATTATCAAAAGTTCAGAATAGTTATCCTTCATATACGCCTGATACCTTTGACCAGAATGCTTATGCCCATAGAAATCCATCTGTTGAGGCCTGTTCATATTCATACGAATTTGCTCCAACGCATTGCAAATGGTTTGAAAGTACTCATAACCAAACAGATATTGCCCAGGCAGATGTAAACAACGATGGTGTAGTTTCATGGAAAGAAGCAAAGGTCTGGCAATCAAATCATGGTTATGGTGGACAAGTACCAATTGTAAGATGTTTCTGGCATTACTACAATCATAAACAGAAAATATTAAATCTTGCTTTCAGGGACTATAATGTTTTTATAAGCCAACCCGAATGGGAATCCTCATCTTACTGAAAAATTTATCTTTTTGAGAGAAACCATTCAATTGTTTTTTTAATTCCCTCTTCTATTTTATATTTAGGAGCCCAGTTGGTCTGACTTTTAATCTTTTCAATTGATAGGCAACTCCTTTTTAATTCTCCCTTTCTTTCTTCTCCATAAACTTTTTTACAATTTTTTCCAATATTCTCTTTTATAATCTCAAATATTCTGTTTACACTTGTTTCAATCCCTGTTCCCACATTAAAAACTCCTGTTGTTTCATTCTTCATAAATAAAACATTTGCCTCAACAACATCATCAATAAAAATAAAATCCCTCGTCTGGTTTCCATCTCCAAAAATTATACATTCTTTCCCATCAAGTATTCTTGATATAAAAATTGCAATAACACCTGCTTCTGACAGATAATTCTGCCTCGGACCATAAACATTTCCATACCTTAAAGCAACATAATTTATTCCATACTTTTTCCAGTAAGCATATAATAGTTTTTCACCTGTTAATTTTGAAATACCATAAACACATATAGGAAATGGCTCAATAGTTTCAGGACTTGGAAAAATATCAGTCAATCCATACATAACTCCACCTGTTGAAGAAAAAATAATTTTTTTGGGTGGTTTTTCCTTTGCACATTCAAGAATATTTATAATCCCTCCTATATTTACATCAACATCAAAGATAGGGTCTTCCTCTCCCTTTCTAACATTTATCTGTGCAGCAAAATGAAAAATATAATCAAAATAATAATTATCAAAAATCTCTTTTAACTTTTCTTTTTCCCTTATATCAAAATTATAAAAAATAACTTCTTCATTCAGATTTTCCAGTGAACCTGTTGAAAGATTATCAATTACTATAACTTCATTCCTTTCTTTAACCAATCTATCAACTGTATGACTTCCTATAAAACCTGCTCCACCTGTAACAAGAATTTTTGACATTTTTAATCCTTCAAAATGACATCCTTGAGCCAATCCCTGTTTTCAATATACCAGTTTACTGTTCTTTCAATACCTTCATTTATATCAATTTTAGGAGTCCAGTTCAATAAATTTTTTGCCTTTGTTATATCAGCATAAGTTGCCTTTATATCCGCTTTATGAAATGGAGCATAAATAATCTTTGCTTTTTTATTCAATTTTTCCTCAATTAATTTTATAATTTCATTCAATTGATGTGGATTGCTGTTCCCAAGATTTATTACATGGAAACCAGAAAGATTGAGCCCTGAAATAGTCCCTTCTGCAATATCATCAATATAGGTAAAATCCCTGCTCTGTGTCCCATCTCCATAAACAGTTATCTCTTTTTCCTCATCAATCAATTTTATAAACTTAAAAATACTCATATCAGGTCTTCCACATGGTCCATAAACAGTAAAATATCTGAAAATAACAACATCAATCCCGAAAAGATAATGGTAAGTATAACAGGTAAGTTCTGCTGCTTTCTTACTTGTAGCATAAGGAGAAATTGGATTATTTACAGGCAAGTCCTCTTTAAAAGGTGTATTACAACCAGCATAAAGAGAAGATGTTGAGGCAAGAATAAATTTTTTTATTTTAAAGTCCTTCGCACATTCAAGAAGATTTAAATTCCCTATTACATTTGTCTGGTAATAAATTTCAGGATTTTCAATACTTGCTCTCACTCCAGCACGAGCAGCAAGATTTATTATTGCATCCGGCTTTGCTTCCTTTACAATATATTTAATATTTTCCCTTGAAATATCAAGTTTTACAAATGAGAAATTTTTATTTTTCTGTAATTTATCCAGTCGCCACTTTTTCAATTTTACATCATAATAATCATTCAAATCATCAATACCAAGAACTTCTTCTCCTTTTTCCAATAACTTTTCCGAAACCTTCCATCCAATAAAACCACATGCACCTGTAACTAAAATTTTTCCCATGCTTTAAATTATATCATAAATTTAAAAAGTCAAATCAAAAAATTAATTTAACTTGACACACCTACAAAAAACAAGGTAAAATCAAACTGTGGAAAAAAAAAGAAATAAAGGTGTAGCATTAATTGCTGTAATTGTAATGATAGTTCTTTTTTCTTCCCTTATAATGGTCGTTGTCCTTTCATCTACAATGTCAATAAAAAGGGCTTATTTTTATCATGATAGAACAAAAGCACTTGAAATAGCAGAAAACGCAATACAGGATGTATTTAACTGGATGAATTACCGTGCCTATGATACAGAATACTATCCTTCCTGGTATGCAAACAATCAACCACCTGATTCTCCAACAAAAGTTTACTTTACAGGAACAACTTTTTCCCCAAGTCCTGTAAAAGTAAATGCCCCTTATATTCCAGAAAAAGGAGAATGTATAGTTGAATTTTTTGATGATAATGGGGAGAATAAAGATACAATAACAGCTATAGGTAAATACAGGGGGAGAACAGCAAAATTAAGTGTGAAGGTAAGGGGGGAAAATGGATATGATAATAATACACATAAAAACTTTGCTTTAAGATTGGGGAATATAGAGACATTTCAAGTTGATATAAATTTTGAGCCAATAGGTGCTAATCCATCCATTCAATATCCTGATAAAGGAGAAGTTTTTGGAGATAGAGGGAATGGTTATAAATATGGCTGGAGTGAGGATAGAACTGGTTATGTATATGACAGGGATATATTACCCAACTCTTATCAGTATCTTGATAATCAGTATCTTGATACCCTTGCGATAATGAATGGAGCAAAATGGGAGATAGAAGTTCCTAACTGGTATTATAGTGTTACCGTTGATTGTGGAGACCCTATGGACCCTGAGTGTGATGATTATAACCATGATTTAATTATAGAAGGGCAATTAAGTCACATTTCTTCACCTAATTTTTCTGTTAGTGTTTTAAGAAACCCTGGACCACCTCCAGTATACGATGTTTACTGGTATAAAAGGCACATTGTAGATGTCACAGTAAATGATGGGAGATTAACAATTGAACCAGTAGATACATCTAATAATGGTCCGAGAATATGTCATATTCAAATAAGACCAAATTCAGGTGTAAACTGGGCAACACCAGAAGCATTTAATAAACATCTTGTATATTCAAATACTGTGTCAGGAAATACAGGGTCAAATCAAATTCTTGTTAATGGAAATATAACTTATAATAACTGGCAGGCAAATTTAAATTATAAAGATGAAAGTAAAAAAACTTTTACACATACCAGTTCTTTTTCAATTCCGAGAAATTCAGCAAGTATAAGTATTCCAGTAGCAACAACTTTACAACAGCCAAATTTTACACCAACTCCTACAATGAGATTTAAGGATAGCAATGGCAGTACTCCTTATGACCCTGCAACAGGTTATAATTCTTATACTGACTTAACAAATATTAATGGTGGAAATGACCCTTATAATGTTTCAGGAACAAGTGAATATTATACCTTTTCAAATTTAAGTAATCTTTCATCAGGTACTTATTTTTTTGAAAAAACAGATAGTAAAACACAATTACAGATAAAATTTACACCAAACAGCAATCCCAACATTCCTTCAGGAATAATCCTAAAAGCAGGAGCAATTGATTCAGGTGAAGCAGCAGATATAATAATTGATGTTAATCTTGATTCATCTACCTCAATACTCGGTCAACTTATGGCTGAAAGAAATATTGAGATAACTGGAAGTATCCCTGTTTCCATCGGTTCTTCAAATCAATATACAATTGCTGCAAGAGATACAGTTAAAATCAGTCCATCAGGAAATCTTACAATAAATGGAAATATTTATGGTGGAAAAAAAGTTTATATTCAGGCAAATAACAATACAATCACAATAAATGGAAATATCTGTGCAGATAATCAAAGTGAAAATAGTGAAATAGAAATAAGAGGAACAGGAACAATAAATATAAATGGAAAAATCTATGCTAAAACTAAAATAACAATAGATGGAACAGGTTTAAATTTAACAATAAGCGATGAAGTTAACTGCCCTGGTGAAGTAATAATTCAGGGAAGTGGAAATGTAACAATTAATAAAGATTTAAAAGGTGGACTTCAAACAGGTGGTTCAGTAAATTTAACTGTAAACGGCAGTGTATTTTCTAATACCGCAAATATACCTATAAATATTGGAGGAACTGGAAATATCAACATAAATGGAGTTATAGCAGGAGTGGGTGTTATTACAATTTCAAATTCAAAATTAACAGTTGACGCAAGAAATACAAATTATGCTGGTGCTATATGCTGGGATGGAAATGGAACAATAACAATATCTTCCTCTCCAGCAATTTATCTCGGCGAGCATCAATATTCAGCAATTTTTGTTGATTCTGGAACAGGTGATGTAAATATAAATGCCCGTATAAATCCAAACTATTATCTACCCACTTCTCAATCAGTTTCAAATCAGATGGCCATAATAAACAAATCAAGTTCTAATAATATAAACATTAATGCAGAAGTGGTTGGACCTGTGTATTCAAGAACAAATATAACAGTGGGAACAAACGGAAAAGTAAAAGGAGCAATAATAACAGACGGGACTCTTACTTTAAATGGTGGAGAAATAATTTATGATAGCGCTCCTTTTAAGAATAATACAGAAGTTTATAAGGGCTTTACAGGTGGCAGAAGAAAATATTTACCAGTTATAGGAAGTTGGAGAATTGAATGGTGAAGAAGGAGGAAAAAATGTTAATGGAGTATATTGAAAAAGCGTTAAAAAAAGCAGAATATAAAAAAATTGAAGATGGAACCTGGTTTGGTACAATAAAGAATTTTGAAGGTGTTTGGGCTAATGGAAAAACTATTGAAGAAACAAGAAGACAACTTATAGAAGTATTAGAAGAATGGCTTTTACTGAAAATAAAAGATGGAGATGAAATTCCGGAAATAGACGGTGAAAAAATTGAAATAAAAAGAGTTCCAAGTAAGATATGAAAAAAGTAATAAAATTTGATGAACTTGTGAGAAAATTTAGGAAATTAGGTTATGAAGGGCCCTTTTCAGGTGGGAAACATTTATTTATGAAAAAAGGAAGTAAGAAGGTTCACATACCCAATCCTCATAAAAGTAAAGATATTCATATAAGTTTGCTTAAAGAGATTTTAAAATGTGCTGGAATTGATGAAAAGGAATGGGAAGATGCATAAGAGAAGTTGGAGAATTGAATGGTAAATAAAAATGGATTAACTCTACTTGAAGTTTTGATTGCAGTTTTTCTTATGGCTATTGTTATTGCTGGTGGACTTCTTTTAATTTCAGGAAATTTAAATGTTATAAAAAAGGCAAATGAATTAACTATAGCAACTGCTTTATTACAATATACAATTGAAGATATTAAAAATATTGATTTTCCACCAGTTTATTATGATAGGCAAGGTAATTTTGGAGATGAAGTTGAAACAGAATCAATTGTAGATGTAAATTTATATACTGATTATACACCTGTTTTTTACAAAAATGATTATAGGATTATAAGATTTGTTCAAGGTTTAGATAGTTCTGGGAATATTATTTCAAATTTT
>ERZ795045.354-NODE-354-length-60468-cov-5.362472_pt1 | contig 60468 bp, 48 predicted proteins | sample MGYA00375129_ERZ795045 | MGnify/ENA primary metagenome ERZ795045 (study PRJEB30174, sample SAMN05720166) | activated sludge metagenome | isolation source: anaerobic digester from wastewater treatment plant | place: Japan | collected 2015-05-15 ...
GAATGAGTTAAAGGCGATCCTCGACCAGTCCACTGGCGCACGGGGAATCATCCTGGATGGATTTCCCCGAACCCTGGGCCAGGCCGCGCTCTTGCAGGAATTGCTGGAAAAATTAAACCTGCACTTCACGGGGGCCATCAGCCTGCGCGTGCCCGAGGAATTGCTGGTGGAACGCTTGCTGAAACGGGCGCGAATTGAGAACCGCCCTGACGACACGGAAGACGTAGTCCGGGAACGGATGCGGGTCTACCGCGAGAAAACCCAGCCCCTGGAAGATTATTTCAAGCAAAGAAATCAATTGATCGAAGTGGACGGAGTCGGCAGCCCGGAAGAAGTCTACGAACGCCTGATTCCCATTATTCAGAGTTGGTAAAAATCAGAGTTGGTAAAAAACGGTTTGGACCGCGATTTCATGCGCGATACCGGCGCCCGATCCTTTCCCTCGGCGTTTGATCCGGGCTTTCTCCCCGGCAGGACAACTGGTGTGATCGATCATCAGGAAAACAAGTCCCCGCGGAAGTGGGCATGGAACCCGTTCTCAATCCACGGCAAACGGATTTAAAATACTTCTGGTTGCCTGTTCCCTACAGTTTCCGGGTGTGGCCGGGAAGAATGTTGAACATGGGTCCAAACGGTGCAATCCGCGTATATCATTATGGTATGAGTTATTACCGATCCGCGCATCTCGATGGGTGGAAGGAAGAGCGGTCATGTTCACCAAACAGTCGTTGTTCATTGCCGGAATGGTGTTGCTGGTCATCTCTTCCGGATTTGCGGAGGAGAAAGCCGCGGTAAAGGAGGAAATCTGGCTGGCGGGGACCTTCAGCGAAATCAATTCGGCGTCCCCGGTCATCGGCGGCGCCACGGTCTCACTCTCCTTGGCCAAGGCCATCGTGGCGGCGGTTCCTCCCAAATACCTGAAGGAAACCAAGGAATCCGGTTTCGATCTGGTGACTATCGCCCAACTGGTGGAAGCGATGCCGGTTGATGAAGTTTTCGAATTGACCAAAGACGATTATCATTTGAAAATCCGGAAATTTCCCAAAGAAGTCCCGGCGGACGCGTATTCCTCCACGCTGATGATCCGGAACAATAAATTTTCCTTGCCCATCCCCTTGATGATCACGGGGACCGCGGTCAGCGTGCTCCAATACGCCTTAGAAGAGTTCAAAGGCATGGATGAACCTCTGACCCAATTGATCAACCAGGTCAAACAAACCCCGCCCGGTCTGATCCTCAAGGGCGAAGATCAATTGTTCGATTCCTGGTTGGAAATTTATTTACGGTAGAAATCCCGCATGAGTTGGCATAGCCTGCGCGCCCGCTTTGGCGAACGCCTGAAGCAACAGGTCCCCCTGGCGCCTTATACGACGCTCCGGATCGGAGGACCCGCCGAATACCTGCTCGAAGTGCATTCCACGGATGAATTGATTACCGCCTACCGGGCCGGTCAGGACGAAGGGCTGCCGGTGTATCTCTTCGCTGGATGCTCCAATCTGCTCATCAGCGACCGGGGCCTCGCCGGCTTGGTGTTGATCAACAAAACCGAATCGATTGCATGGGGCGAAAATTATACTGTGACGGTGGATGGCGGTTATTCTCTTGACCGTTTGGTTACGGACACCTGCGAACGGGGGTGGGCGGATTTGACGTTCGCCGCGGGCATCCCCGGTTCCCTGGGCGGCGCGTTGATCGGCGGCGCGGGTGCCTTTGGCCACTTGGTCTGTGAATATCTCCTGCGGGCTGACATCCTCCGCCAGGATGGTTCAGTCAGCACAGTCCCCCGGGAGGAATTGGGCATCAATTACCGCACCAGTGAGGCCAAAAAACGGGGCGATATCCTCCTCACCGCCGTCATGGGACCGTTTACTCCCGGATCGAAAAACGACTTGCTCCAGGAAGCAAATCGAATCCGGGCGGAACGGGAAACCAAACATCCTGGACCAAAATTGCCCTCGGCGGGATCATTTTTCAAAAACCTCCCACCCAGGGTACCGGGGGGGCACCGGATTCCCGCTGGAAAATACCTCGACGAAGCCGGAGTCAAAGGCCTGCGAGTCGGCGACGCGGGAGTCTTTGAGAAGCACGCCAATATCATAGTGAATTATGGCAACGCCACCGCCGAACAGGTCAACCGGTTAGCCGATCTGATGGCCGAACGGGTCAAGAAAAAATTCGGCATCGTCCTGGAACGAGAAGTACAATATTTGGCTTAGACCATCTGCCAACCTTATGTTAGATTATCCTCCAATGCCGAACGAACCACAGGATTCAGAAAAGTGGCGGGTGGTGGAAGCGTCCTTCATCACCAGCGCCCCCGATTTGCGGGGTTGTCCTCCACCCGCCTTTCCGGAAGTTGCCATCGCCGGCCGTTCTAATGTCGGTAAATCCACCTTGATCAACACGCTCTGCCGGCGCCGCAACCTGGCCAAAACTTCCAGCACACCGGGGAAAACCCGTTTGATTAATTTTTTTCTCTTGCGCATTGAACCGGGCACCCTCCGGCTTCATTTGGTGGATCTCCCCGGATATGGCTATTCCAAAGTGGATCAATCCACCCGGGAACAATGGGGTAAAAACCTGGCCGAGTTTCTGGAGAAAAGAACACTGCGGGGAATTCTGCAATTGGTGGACGCGCGGCACGAACCAACCGCCCTGGATCTCCAGATGCGGGACTGGATCACCGCCCGGCAAGTGCCTGCGATTACTATCTTGACCAAAAGCGACAAGTTGAAGCAAAACGAGATCCCTCAGGCCCGCAAACGAATCATTGATCGGTTCCACCTGCGGGAAGAAGAACCGTGCATCCTGACCTCCTCCCTCAGCCGCAAAGGGATGAAGGAACTTCTGGAGGCCATCGTCCGATGGATGGATTAACATTCCGGACACAAAAGGATGATGATCGTGGTTTCAGTTTTAGCAGGTTCCGTCAAAAACCGGATTCTCCAAAGAGGATTCTCCCTCCATTAAAAAAAGGAAGTAGGCTTTAGGCCTCACACTGCATTTCACCATCAACGGATTCCCGCTCAGGCCGGAGACAAGGGCATCGGGGCTCCGCCGGGCGCAGTGATCCGCAAGCTGAATTCCCACCCCCCGCCCGCGTTGAGCACCTTGAGCAGAATGTGGTTGATCCCTTTCTTCAATTGAACCGGCGCTGTGTCCTGATCGGGACTCCAGCCCCGCTCACCGATAAACCGGTGGACTTCGTTTCCATTCAACCAGCAGACCACATCATCATCACTCCCGATATGGAATACGGCCTCCCCGTCCCGATCGACTTGCACCGCCGCGTACAAATACACGCCGGCATCGTTCCATTGTCCCACGATGGCCCCCAAATTCATCCGGCCCGTAGGATCATCCAACACAGCCTTTTTCCACCGGTGCGTTTGCCCCTCGAAGGTCACCGTGCGTTGGGGATGGACCAGTTGATTGGGAGGGAACGGATCGGTTTCCCGCAGTTGCTCCCGGCCGGAGAACGGCCCCAAAATCCACCAATCGGTCACGAAACCAAAACCGCGGGTCAGATCGGCGAGAGGCCCTGCCGCTTCCACCGATTTCAAATACCCGGCCAGCCGCTGAATGATAGCCGGATCGTTGGTGGAACGGGCGGCTTGCAGGCATAAGTGGACCGCCGTGCGGATTTGGCCCTGTTGCTGCAAAGCGGGGGCGATTTTCGGTACGGCATGCGCTGCGGCGTTCACAATCCGGGGATTGTTGTCAGACAAAGCCTCCTGAAGTAACGGAGCCGCTCCCGCGTAACCTATGTCACCAAGCGCCGCCAAGGCCGCCTCGCGCGTGGAAGCATCCGCGTCCCGCGCGTAATTCAACAATGTCTGAACCGATTCCTGGCTGCCGCGCGATCCAAGCACACGGATCAATTGCACCTTTTGTTCTGAGGTGGCCTGGCTTAAATCACTCAGCAAGCGCTGAGAGGATTCCCCGCCCGGCAGCCGGGCCAGGATCGCGGCCGCGGCCTTTTGCACCCGGGGATCGGAATCCTTCAGACATTGCGACAAAACCGGTCCGGCCGCCGGAACTACGGTTTCCGGACGTTGTTCCATCAACGTAAGAAACTCTAAACGGATGGCGCCCCGCGTGTTCTCCAACGCCCTGATCACCGCCCCGGTTATCTCCTCTCCGGGAAACGTGGCAAGCAGATCACGCGCTGCGCCGCGCACCTGGGGATCCGAATCCCGCATGGCCACCATAAGGAAAGGCCAACTCCGTTTTCCCGCCGTCTGCGCCAAACCATAATACCCCGCGCACCGCAAATGAGACTCCTCCGTGCCGGTACAAACCAGCTGGTAAGCCTCTTGAGCATTGGTCACAAATCCCCGTTGCGCGAGAAGATCGGCCAATACTAATATCGACGCGGCCGCGGTCTCTTTTTCGGGACCGAAGCCGGTTTGGAATACGCGCTTCAAGGCCGAATAACATCGGGGATCCGGCAACCGGCCGGCCGCGCCGATGGCGGCCAACCGGACCGTGTAATTTTCCTCCCGCATCGCCCGCAACACGGCATCCACCGCCGCAACGTCATGCCGGGCTCCCAGAGATTTGATGATCGCCGCTTTCCAGGCCGGTTCGCTGGATTCATTGGCCGCTTTAATAAGGGCTTGCGTGGCCGCAATCCCGGGGATCCGTTCCAAGGCATAGAGAGCCATTTCGCGCACGGATGTGCGGTTCAAGAAGATAGCCACCGGGGCGGCGGATAAATCACTCCCGATCCGGGATAGCATCATCAAGGTGAACTTGGTCTGTTCTGGAGCGGGGTTACCCAGCAGGATGAGGAGCAATTCTTTTTCCACGGCAGCGCGTTCGCTGTCCGATCCGGGACGCGTGGACTGGTTGACTATGGCTTCCACAGTGCGCTTGGCCCACTTTTCTCCCGTTTGGCTTTCTCCGCCAATCTGCTGGATCAGCCCCCGCAAAACTGGAGGCCCCAACAATTGCAATTGATCCGAAGCCTGCTGACGAAGCGAAGCATCATACGCGGATAGTTGCCCAAGCAACACCTCCCCGCTTTGCCCCCAGGAAAACACGGGGCACACCATGACCAGGGCCAGCAGGAACAAAATAGAAAGTTGTTGAATTCTCATGGATTATCTCCTATAAATAAAGCACTTATAAATACCATGGCGCACGATACGGACGGCTCAGCCAGCGGTTGGCTTCGGGATCGTTGACGAATTCTTCCCGAATAGGATCCCATTGCAGTTTCCGTCCCAGGCGCATGGCGATATTGCCCAGATGGGCGCATGTCACCGAACGGTGACCGATTTCCACATCACAAATCGGTTTTTTACGTGTCCGTATGCAGTTAATCCAATCCTGTTCATGCCCCGGGCTCTCATACAAATGCACATCGTTAGGCCCCAACGTTTCGTGCATAAGAGATTTGGGTTCGGTCTCCATGCCGCCGCGCCATACGTGAACCCAGCCATCGGAACCTTCGAACCGGGTGCCGTGTTCCGGATTGGTGGCGATCATTTTGATCCCATCCTCGTAATAATAGGTGCAGTTGAAACTCGTATAAGTCTCGAACATCCCGTCGCGGGGCAAAGTGCCGGTCCCTTCCACGGAAACGGGGCCGCTGAGATCCCTTCCCAATCCCCATTGGGCGATGTCGAAATGATGCGCGCCCCAGTCGGTCATCTGACCGCCGGAATAATCGAAAAACCACCGGAAATCCCACAGAAAACGCCGCCGGTTATAGGGAACCTTAGGCGCGGGACCGAGATACAGATCCCAATCGAGCCCCTCCGGCGGATCGCTGTCCGGCTCCCATGGACCATCCGAACCGTTGGGCAAAAAGACTTTGACGGTATGCACCTTACCAATGCGTCCACTGCGGACCAGTTCGCACGCGAAACGGAAATTGCTTTCCGACCGCTGTTGACTGCCGACCTGGAATACCCGTCCATACTTGCGGACCGCTTTGACCAAGGCTTTCCCCTCGCTGATGGTGAGGGTCAAAGGTTTTTGGCAATAAATATCCTTTCCCGCCTCGCAAGCGGAAATAGCGATCCGGGTGTGCCAGTGGTCGGGTGTGGCGATGAGCACGGCGTGGATGTCGTCGCGGTCCAACAACTCGCGGAAATCGTTGTACGTTTTACAATCCTGGTTGCCGTAGGTATCGTCCACCCGGTTCTTGGCGCGCTCCCGGTGCGGTTCGTACACATCACAGGTGGCTAGCACCCGGGTTTGGGGAATTCCCAGCAGGACGCTCATATTGCCCATGCCCATGCCGCCCAGACCGATGCAACCAATGGTAATCCGGTCGTTGGCGGCGACACGGCCTGGGGCATACAAGTCCTTGGCGATCACCGGCATTGCCAACGCGGCCATCCCCGTGGCGCGGGCGGCCGCCGCGATAAATCTTCTGCGGGATATTTTTCTGGACATTCAATTCCACTCCTCTTCCCAACGATTCTTCCCGGATGGGGCACTCTCCACTCTTCAGTTTCAATCATCCAGCCAGACAAGTAAAGGTTGGATCTATCTGCTCAGCCGCCGCCATTCTCTTCCAAGTGGAGGGAACTTTCGATTCAACCGGGTTTTATTTCTTTGCGGACGCAGATTGAAACGGCCCGCCGGGACATAGTATGATTTCCAATCATGGGTGAATTCAAAAACTCACCGAATCCAAACAAGGGAGAAAAAACCATGAAGCTTCTTCGCTGGGGCGCGATCCTCGCGCTGGTGCTTGTGATGCAAACGCATGGTTCCATGGCGGACGGTTGGAAATTCCTATTCAACGGAGAAAACCTGGACGGTTGGAACATCGCTGGAGACCAGGAATGGAAAGTAGAAGAGGGCATCATCCACGTGAAAGCGACAGGAAAACAGATGGGGTGGTTGATCGCCGAGGGAACCTACTCGGATTTTGTACTGCAGGCCCGGTTCCAATGGACGAGCGGCAACAGCGGCATCCAAATCCGGAGCCGGCTGGAAGGGGACAAGATGATCGGGTATCAGTGTAATCTCGATCCCAGCCGCCCTACGGCTACCGGTACCTTGTTGGAAGAAAACGACCGGGGCTTGATCATGGAGACCAAGGTCAAAGCGGAAGACGTATTCAAGAAGGACCAGTGGAATACTTATGAAATCTCCGCCATTGGCGACCATATCCTGATCTATGTCAACGGGATCAAAATGGTGGATGTAAAGGACCCCAAAGGCGCCAAACAAGGTCTGATCGCCCTCCAAATGGCCCCGGGTGAAGGCGGCGCCATGCAGTGGAGCGACATCCGGATACTGGAAATTCCCAACCAGCATGACTGGGTATCCCTCTTCAACGGTCAGGATTTGACCCATTGGAAATCCGTGGCAGACGCCACCTGGACGGTAGAAGATGGTGTGATTCATGGAAAATCAAAAGGTGGCGGTTATGGATGGCTGGTTTCCGACAAGGAATATACGGATTTTCACTTTTCCACCCGGTTCAAAATGGCCAAGGGGAACTCGGGCATTCAATTCCGCAGTTGGCTGGTGGAATCCGAAGGCATGGTTCATGGTTTTCAGGCGGACCTGGCCTCGGGCAGTGACTGGATTAATGGCCACCTCTATGACCAAAGCGAAAAAGGAGTGACCGCCAAACCATCATTCGACGCCAGCCGGATCATCGACTGGGAAGGTTGGAATACTTACGAAATCACCGCCATGGGCCCTAAAGTGGAGTTATTCATCAACGGCAAGAAAACTGTGGAACACAGCGATCCCACGCGGCTGAAGGGCATCTTCGCGTTTCAAATCCATGCGGGTGATACGATGGAAACCTTCTGGGATGACATCCGGATCATCCCATTCGAGTAAGACGCGCGGCATCTAGAATTCAAGGACATTCCAAGACAAAGTTCTTCTGGAAATGCTATACGCGAGGGCACGTGGCCACGTGCCCTCGCTTTTTATGGCTCATCCGGCATGTGCGTATCTTTTTCAGATTACGGGTCCGTATCTCTTTGAATGACCAATGAAAACACTCCCCCAAAAATGCCCTCTCCCTCTGGGAAAAGACCCTCAAAGCTCCCCTCTTCCTCCGGGAAAGGGCCGGGGTGAGGGTATGTTGTTAAGTTTGGAGGAAATTGTCCGCCCGTATTATCCGCCCGTATTACTTGATGGAATGAAACATATGGTTCAGCATACCTATTGACTTCCAGGACGAACCGAAAATATGAACGTCCCAATTCGTGGGTTCACCTTGATCGAGTTGCTCATTGTGGTGGCCATCATCGCCATCCTGGCGGCCATCGCGGTGCCCAATTTCCTCAACGCCCAAATCCGCGCCAAGGTGGCCCGGGCTCTGGCCGATCTGCGCGCCATCCGCACCGCCGCGGCCCTCTATGCCGCCGATCACAACGCCCCGCCGCTCAGCACCCATCCCGCCCTGGGAGACGACACCCGGGGCTATCTGCGCTTCAACATCACCACACCGGTCGCCTATCTAGCCACGGGATTGCTGCCGGATCCGTTCGTGAATCCCCGCGATCCGGATACCATCGCCCGCAGCGAGCAGTTTTATACCTATCATAACCTGGTTTACAACATCCCCCGGGGCGATTTCCCTCCCCTGTTTCTGGATTTTTACGGAACCTGGCGCGCCTGCTCGTACGGCCCCGACCGCACCTATTACAACGGATCGTATGGTTCGCTGGTGTATGACGCCACCAACGGCCTGGCCAGCGCGGGCAACATCTGGGTGTCGGAGAAGTCGATGACGGTGACGGGAGAGCCGGAGGGGGCGTTCTGATCACGAACCAATATGAAATCCCCGGAGGGAGGACAGCCTACGACTTCGATGTCATCCCCGCGAAAGCGGGGATCCAGTGGGATTCACTGTGGAGGCGCGGGGGAAAAACAGGGTGAGAGCGTGATCATGGACGTGAAAGCATGGTGAGGAAATTTTTGTAGGGGCGGACCTGGGTGCCCGCCCGAATCATCGAGTGGATGGAATGCCTTTTTCGCCAGCAGGCACGCACTTGTCGGATGAGCCAAACGTATCATGTTCCCTCTCCCGCTTGCCTTCCGCTCCAACGCACGTCGAGGACATCCCGCAGGCCTTCGCCCAGCAGGTTGAAACCCAGCACCGTCAGCGCCAATGCCGCGCCGGGAAAAAACGAAACCCATGGAGCCACCCGCAGGGCCGGTGAACCGTAGTTGATCATACTGCCCCAACTGGGCGTGGGCGGCTGCGCTCCCAGGCCAAGAAACGAAAGCCCTGCTTCGGCCATGATCGCCTGCGCCAGGCCCATGGTCCACCAGATCAACGCGGGCACATAACTCGTAGGAATGATATGCCGGACCAGAATGCGGAAATCGCTCGCGCCAAACGCCCGTGCGGCCGCGACGTAATCGCGTTCCTTGACCACCATCACCTGCGAGCGCATCAGGCGGGCGAGGCCGGCCCACATCACCGCGCTCAGGGCAATGAGCACGCCCAACAAATCATGCTCGGTCTCTGAAAAAATCACGGCGATGGAGATCACCAGCAGCAAAAACGGAAAAGCCAGGGTCATGTCCACGAACCGCTGCAGAATCAGATCGGTCTTGCCACCGTAATAACCGGATACGCACCCTACCACCAGGCCGATCAGCAATCCCAGGGTCCGGGCCGAAACACCGATACCCAACGAGATGCGCGTGCCATGCACTACCCGGCTGAACACATCGCGGCCCATCTCGTCGGTCCCGAACCAGTGGTTCCAGGAGGGCGGCTGGTAGCGTTCCTCCAGGCGGATGGCGTCCGGCGCGAAAGGGCTGATCCACGGCGCCAACAGCGCGGCTAGGACCAGGAGGGTCACGATCACTCCGCCGGCGCGGATGTAGGGATGCCGCCAGGGTTTCATGTTTCATACCGGATGCGCGGATCGAGAACCGCGTAGAGCCAATCGACGATCAGGTTAACGGCGATGAAGATCACGCAGAAGAACAACACCGTGCCGTTGATGACGGGATAGTCGCGCTGCTCGATGGCAATCACCAGATGCCGCCCGAGTCCCGGCCACGAGAAGACCTTTTCGGTCAGCACCGAACCCGAAAGGTAACTGGCGAAATCCAGCCCGATGATAGTAACTACCGGAATGATGGCGTTGGCAAAGGCATGCTTGCCGATGACACACAACCCGCCGGCGCCCTTGGTGCGCGCGGTGCGGAGATAATCCTCGTTCAACACTTCAAGCATGCTGGCACGGGTCATGCGGGCGAGAAACGCAATGGACTGCGTCCCAAGGGCCACGGCTGGAAGGACGAGGTAGATCCAACTCCCGTCTCCATACCCGGACGGTGGAAACCATTGCAGTTGAATGCTGAAGAAATACATCAGCAACAATCCGAGCCAGAACACCGGCGTGGAAATTCCAAGCAACGAAAAAACCATGGCCACCCGGTCGATCCAAGTGTTGGGCATCAGGGCCGAAAGCAATCCCGCGGCAATACCCAACACCACGGCCACCGCCATGGCTCCCGCAGCCAGCCGCAGCGTGTAAGGAAAGCGTTCGAGAATCACCTCGGCCACAGGGCGGTGGCTGTCGTAGGATATCCCCAGGTCGCCGCGCAGCACGTTTTTAAGATAAATCCCGTACTGCACAAGCAGGGGCTGGTCGAAGCCGTATTGTTGGCGGATGCGCTCGAGTTGAGCCTGACTGGCACGCTGTCCAGCCATGGCCAGGGCAGGATCGCCGGGCGCAAGCCGCCCCAGGAAAAAAGTGATGGTCACCACACCCAGCAGCACGGGCACCATCCAAAGCATTCGGCGCAGCAGGTAAACCCCCATCTCCTCACGCTCCCCCGGGATCCACTGGAGAATCCGGCATGGCGATATACTCCTCCAGATAGCGTGTACCATTAAAGACCATCGGTTCGGAAAATCTATGCAACCAAGGTTGCGTGACGTAATAAGTGGCCTGGTGCCAGAGGAAGAGTGCGGGCGCCGCTTCGGACACGGCCTGGTTAGCTTGCCGCAGCCAGTCTTCCCGCCGGGCGGGATCCAGCTCCCGCTGGGATTGTTCAATCAATTCATCGATCCTCGCGTCCCGAAACCGCGACAGGTTGCCCGCCCCGATCTGCGATGAATGAAAGAGTGGATACAGAAAATTGTCCCCGTCCGGGTAATCGGCAAACCAACCCCGGAACGCGGCGTCGAAATCGCCCTGCTGGAGCGCCTGGCGGTAGGATACCCATTCCAGCCGCCGCAGCCGCACGGGAACACCTCTTTCTTTCCACAACGCTTGGATGACCTCGCCGGTGGTGCGCACGAAATTCTCCCGGGACGGCATGATCAAATCCAGGCCGCGTTGCCGCAAGCCGGATCGCGCCAGAACGGCTTCAATTTCCTCATTCGTTACACGCCTCGCCGTGGATGGATCGATCGAACCAGGCAATCCGGGGGGAATCGGTCCGGCGCTGACCGAACCGGCCCCCTCACGCACACATTTCAGCACCAAGGGCGTATCGATGGCCCGGGCCAGCGCCCGGCGCGTTTCCGGTTGATCCAGGGGACTCTTCGAGCAGTTGAACAGAATCATATCGGTATTGAGCAGGGATTGGCGCCGCGTGAAGGATTTCCACCGCGGATGGGTGCTCCACCGGGGGATCTCTTCGATGGGCAGGGGAATGATGGCGGCGATATGGCCCGTCTCGAATTCGGCGATGGCCGTGAAAGGATTGCCAATCACCCGGTACCGCAAGCGCCTCAGCTTCGGCTTGGTTCCCCAATATGCCTCGTCGCGGATGAATTCCACGTCCTGGTCATGTTTCCACTCCCGTAAGATCCAAGGGCCGCTGCCCAGGGGTTGTTCGCCGAAGGGAATCCCCTCACGCTCGCGCTGCTCCACGATTTCGCGCGGCACCACCGAGGCGGCAGGCATGGCCAGCATGGCTAAAAAGGGGGCGAACGGTTCAGCCAACCGCAAGGTCAATGTGTGGTCGTCATGAATATCGATGGCCTGAATCTTTTCGATTACCCAGGTAGTAGATGACTGAGTTTCAGGATCGAGAATCCGTTCAAATGAATACTGAATGTCACCCGCGGTGACCGGACGGCCATTCGTGAAGCGCGCTTCGGGACGCAAATGAAAGGTATATCGCAGGCCATCCCCGGAAATCCTCCATTCCCGGGCAAGATCGGGCAGAATCTCCCCATGCCGTCCGAAACGCACCAGGTTGGAAAAGATCAGCCCCACCAGCCGGCCGTCCAGGAATCCCCACGAGCGGGCGGGATCGAGCGTAGGGGGATCACTGACGTCGTACAGCACCAATGTGTCCATGTCGCGGGGCGGGACGAAAAACGACCCGCGCCGCCCGCACGAAGCCATCAACCACCCCGCTCCGCAGGCATGAAGGAAAGAACGGCGGTTGAATTCACAGGACATCGGAAACCTTTGTTGAAAAATGATGCACCAGTATGCAACCGATTTGCGGAATACCCAAGACACCGCGGGATGATCTCAACTCATATCGCAGGTGAGATATAGGATGGATGAAAACGCTAAACTATCTCTTCTCCCTCACCCTCCAGTTTCCGCTTGACACAAGGCCCACGAGGGACTACTCTTCAATTTAGTGACGGACGAGTCCGTCCACTAATTTCCCAATGCATTTAATTATCCAAACGCAGGCAAAGTCCAGGGATACGCGATGGTTACCGTTTCCGCCCGCAAAACCGGCCGTCCCAAAAACGAACTCCTGACCGCCCGCCGGCGGGAGGAAATCCTCCACGCCGCCGCCCATATCTTCGCAGAACGGGGCTATCCCAATACCGATTTGCAGGCCGTGGCCGATACTCTCCAGATCGGCAAGGGAACCATTTACCGCTATTTTCCCAGTAAACGCGATCTCTTTCTCGCGGCTGTCGATCAGGGCATGCACCAGCTGCAGGAACTGATTGATACCACGCTGAGCGGCATCGAAGATCCCTTCGAAAAGATCGTGGTGGGGCTCCGCACGTACCTCGCCTATTTCAAACCGCCGAACTGCTCATCCAGGAACGGGCCGCTTTCCGGGACCGCAAAAAACCAACGTATTTCGAATATTGCGACGCGGTGGCCAACACGTGGCAAGTCATCTTCGAAAACTTGATTCGGGAAGGCCGGGTGCGCGATATCCCCGTGGACCGCATCCTCGATGTCTTAGGCAATTTAATGTACGGAACCATGTTCACGAACTTTTTCACGGGGCCAAACAAATCCTTTGAAGAACAGGCCCGGGATATTGTGGATATTACCTTTTTCGGGATATTGAGCCGGAAGGAACAACGCCGGCAACAACGTGTCGTGAACCGGCCGGAGACCCGGGAATAACTCTTGGGCCACACCGGCAAGGAAGCCACTATGACTCGCCCATCTCCTCCTCATCTTGGTCTGCCCGGATTCGCCCCGTATCGAATCGCGGCGCATCTTGAATGTTTCTTGGTGGTATGTCTCTTGGGATTGGCGGTCCAGGGATGCCACAAAATGGAAAACCAACCGCTTTCCACGATGGCCTTTGCCAGTCCGGATCCCACGCCTTCGCTAACACCCGCTTCCGCCCCTCTTCCGGAAGGTGAAAAAGCGCCCGTGGTCCGTGGAACGTTGCGGCTGGAAATCCCCGCCGTGGGAACCCTCCGGGCCAGGCAAATCACCAACATCGGGCCCCAGGTCACCGGCCGCGTGGAAGCCGTTTTGGTGGATGTGGGCGACCGGGTCCGCGCTGGACAGGAATTGGTCCGCATCGATCCCACGTTCTTCAACATCGAGTTGGATCAACGCAAAGCCGAGGTCGAAAATGCCAAGGTGGCCCTGGCCAACGCCGAGCTCAATTACAACCGGATGAAAGCCTTATGGGAGGTTCCCCAGGAGCAAAGCCCCTCGATCCCACAGAAATTATACGACGACGCCAAGGCGCAATATAATGCCGCCCTGGCGCAACTCAAAGTCGCGGAAGCCGCCTTGCGCTATTGCGAAAAACGGGTCCGCGAAACCGTGATCCGTGCCCCGTACGACGGGATCATCACCAAACGGTATGTCCACCCGGGAGAAATGGTCACCTCCATGCCGGTTTCCCGGCTGTTGGAAATCCAGGAAATTCAGACGCTGGAATTGGAATTTTCTCTCCCCCAAACCATGCTGAGCCAGGTTCACGAAGGTACCCCCGTTGAGTTTTCCGTGGAAGGCATCCCCGATGCCAGCGGTTCCGCGGCCATTGCGATCGTGTATCCGGATATCGACGAAGTCACCCGCTCGTTCCGGTGCCGGGTGTACCTCGATAATCCCGAGGGGAAATACCGGCCGGGACTGTTGGCTCAAGTCCGTGTCTGTATCCAGGAAATTCACGGCGCCCTGATCGTTCCCCGCGCGGCCTTGAATCAAAAAGGAGAAGAATGGCGCGTGACGGTCTTGAAGGACAACGTGCCCGAAATCCGGGCGGTCCAAGTGGGCCTGGTAACGGAGAATCAAGTGGAAATTCTTCAAGGGCTGGCCGAACACGAGGTGGTCTTGGTCCCTAAAACGGCTTCCTGATGAAACCCGAAGGAAGGAACGAAAAGGGGGAGGGCGAACCACCGGATCCGTGGTTATGGGCCCAGCGAATAGGGTTCTTGCGCTGTGCGGCGCTCCAAGAAACTGAATTTCTTCTCTCGCGGCGCTAGGGTCCAGGTATGGGTAGCCTAGACTATGGGCAAGGGATTCTTTTTCTGCGGTCGAATCATTCGTCGCATTCAATTGAACGGGTTTCGGAGTGAGGCAGGTACTCATCCATGACGATTTCCGACATCGCCATCCGGCGTCCCGTCTTCACCACCATGGTGCTGATGGCCATCATCGTCTTCGGTACCGTATCGTTTCAATCCATCGGCATCGATTTGTACCCCCGCGTGGAATTCCCCGTGATCGTCGTGATTTCCGTCCTGCCGGGCGCCGATCCGGAAACGATCGAAACCACGGTCAGCGACCCGATCGAGGAAGCGGTCTCCACCATCAGTTCCATCAAACACCTGCGCTCGGTCAGTTCGGACAGTGTCTCCCAAGTCATCATCGAGTTTGAGCTGGAAAAGAACGTGGATGTGGCGTACCAGGAAGTCCAGGCCCGGTTGGGGAGCATCCGTTCCCTTCTCCCCGACGATCTGGAAGATCCCACCATCTTGAAAATGGACATCGATGACGTTCCCATCTTGTCCATCATGGTCTCGGGCGATCTGCCCATCCGGGAATTGACCCATCTGGCCGACAAGGGCATCAAAGAACGGCTGCAGCGCATCCGCAATGTGGGGCAGGTCAGACTGGTGGGGGGGCAGGAACGGAAGATGTGGCTCTGGCTCGATCCGGCCAAGTTGGAAGGGTTTGGCCTGACCGTGCAGGACGTGGAACAAGCCCTGCGCACCGAACATATTGAGTATCCCGGCGGCCGGGTGGAAACCGGATCCAAGGAATACCTCGTCAAAACCAAGGCGGAATTTGCCTCGGCAGAGGAATTCGCGAACATGGTCGTCACCTACCGGAACAATGCGCCGGTGCGGGTGAAAGACCTCGGGTGGGTGGAAGACGGGATGGAAGAACAACGCTCCCTGGCCCGCCTGAATGAACAACGGGCGGTGGCCCTGGAGGTCCGCCGCCAATCCGGAACCAACACGGTGGAAGTGGCGGACGCGGTCAAAAGAGAAGTGGAAGCGTTGCGGAAAGAGTTGGCCTCCCGGGGCATCCGGCTGGAAATCGCCCAGGATTTATCTCACTACATCAAGGAATCCGTAAGGGAGGTGCACTTCCACTTGGTCTTCGGCGGCGGACTGGCGATCTTGATCGTCTTTTTCTTTTTGCGCAATCCTCGCAGCACTTTCATTTCCTCCCTGGTGCTGCCCACGTCGGTGATCGGCACGTTCACGCTCATGTTCGCCTTGGGATTCACGCAGAATACCATGACCCTCCTGGCGTTGTCGCTCTCCATCGGTCTGCTGATCGATGACGCCATCGTCGTCCAGGAAAACATCATGCGGCATATCGAGGCTGGCTTGCCCCGGCGGGAAGCCGCCGGCCGGGCAACCCACGAAATCGCCTTGGCTGTCTTCGCCACCACCCTCTCCGTCGTGGCCGTGTTCGTGCCCGTGGCGTTCATGAAGGGCATCGTAGGCCAATTTTTCTATCAATTCGGCCTCTGCGTAGCCTTTGCCGTGCTCCTCTCCATGTTTGTTTCCTTCACCCTGGACCCCATGCTCTCCTCCCGCATTCTGCGCCCGCCCAAACGCGGCCTGTTGTACCGCGTTTCGGAAGTATTTTTCAATGCCATCGACACCGCGTACGAATGGCTGTTGCGGATCGCCCTGCGCCACCGATGGGCGGTGATCCTTATCGCGGTGGCTTCCCTCTACTCGGCCGTATATCTGGCTCAGTATTTAAAAACGGAATTCCTTCCCAAGGAGGACCGCAGCGAATTCAACATCCGCGTAAAAGCCCCGCTCGGCTCGTCCCTGAGTTATACGGATTCGATCATGCGGACCATCCGGCAACGCATCCAAACCCAACCCTGGGTGGCTTATACGTTCACCACCATCGGGGCCGGATCGCTGGAACGGGTCAACGAGGGCCTCATGTATGTCCGGATGACGGAAAAAGCCAGCCGCGCCATCTCGCAAAGCGACGCCATGGCCTGGGTGCGCGCGCAATTGGCGGATATGGCCGACGTGAAATCCAGTGTCGAAATGCTGGATATCATCGGCGGCGGCAACCAACGGGTCACCGACGTGGAGTTGGAACTCCGGGGAACGGACCTCGGCCGGCTGGAAGCGGCCGCTGACGAGGTGATGGATTTCCTGCGTTCCGCCGGCGGCTATGTGGATATCGATACCAGCTACGAAAAAGACAGGCCCCAACTGAATGTTTACGTCAAACGCGACCGCGCGGCGGACCTGGGGGTCAGCCCGCTGGCCGTCGCCGCGACCATCAAGGCGCTGATCGGGGGAAACGAGATCGGCAAGTTCCGCGCCGCCGGCGACCGGTACGACATCAGCGTCCGGCTGCAGGAACCTTTCCGCAACCGGCCCGAAGCGATCAACCGGCTCAAGGTCCGCAACAACCGGGGCGGACTGGTCAGCCTGGATAACGTGGTCCGCGTAGTCGAAGAAACCGGCCCCGTCCAGATCGACCGGCACGACCGCGTCCGGCAAGTGACCGTCCGCGCGAACCTTGAAGATGATCAGAAGGTGCTGGGCGACGCGGTGGCCGAACTGTCCGAATTCTTGCAACGCATGAACTTCCCGCCCGGTTACAGTTACATGTTCTCGGGTTATGCCGATGTTATGGCGGAATCGTTTTCCTACTTGTTGTTCGCGCTGATGATGACCATCATCATGGTGTACATGGTCCTGGCCGCGCAGTTTGAAAGCTTCGTCCACCCGTTCACCATCATGCTGACCTTGCCCCTCTCGGTGGTCGGCGCGCTGGGGGCGGTCATCGTCACCGGAAAGACCATCAACATCATGACCTTGATCGGCATGATCATGCTCATGGGGCTGGTCACCAAAAACGCCATCTTGTTGGTCGACTTCACCAACACCTTACGCACCCGCGACGGAATGGAACGCAATGCCGCCATTCTCAAGGCCGGCCCCATCCGCCTCCGCCCCATCCTGATGACCACCTTCGCCATCATTTTCGGCATGCTCCCCGGCGCGCTGGGCACCGGCGAAGGCTCCGAATCCCGTTCTCCCATGTCCATCAGCGTGATCGGGGGAATCACGACCTCCACCCTGCTCTCGCTGGTGGTCGTGCCGGTGGTGTACACCTTGTTTGACGATCTGATGCATCCCCGCGCCTGGCGGATTTGGAACGGGATCCATGGGCGCAAGCTCCAGCGCGGCTTGGCTGCGGAATCCGCCAAAGGAAAATAAATGAGCTGCCCCTCTTAATTTGCATCGCCAGCGGCGTCATAATTCCAACAAAGGATCATATATTTTTATCACTGCAGAAAGGATCTTCCGCATGTCCCGATTCTATTTCGTAATATTGCTGGCGCTCATTAGCCCGGTGTCATTCGCCGCCAATTTGGTAATCGATGATTTCGAAGGCTACCTCGACGATTTCGAACTGCACGAAACTTGGACATTCACCAAGGCCGGCGGGCCGGATGGGCTGTTCGTCTACCTCGACACGGCCAAAACGCCCCCCCAGGGGACCACCTGCCTGTTGATGGATGTGAACATGCCCGAAAAATGGTGGTACAACACCGTCCGGAAAACCATCGGCACCGGCCCGATCGATCTTGCGCAATACGGGGCGCTGACGTTTTGGTTCCACGGGGACGAGACCGTCAATCCGGCCAATATCACCTTCGTGGCCTTTCTCTTCGACAGCCAAGGCCGCGCCTTGCGTTTCGCGATTCCTGCCGATTATCTGAACGCCGCCGCCTGGCAAAAAATCACCCTGAACCTGGGTTCCTTCTCGCAGGAGGAATGGGATACCGGCTATGGGACCGACACCCCCGACGCGAATCCCGCGGATATTGTCTCCGTCGGCCTGATGGTCGTGGGCAATGAAATCGACCAGATCGCTACCTTCTATGTCGACGACGTCCAAATGACGGAACTTCCCCAGAATATCCTGGTCGACGACTTCGAGAACTATGCCGACGATTTTGAGCTGCAAGAAACTTGGACCTTCACCAAAGCCGGCGGCCCGGATGGCTTGTTCGTCTATATCGACAAGACCAAGACGCCTCCCCAAGGCAGCAGTTGTCTCTTAATGGATATCAACATGCCGGAAAAATGGTGGTACAACACCGTCCGGAAATCCTTGGTGGATGGCGCGATCGACATCTCCAAATTCGTCTCCCTGGACTTCTGGTTCCATGGGGATCCCACGGTCAATCCAGCCGATATTGCCTTTGTGGCGTTCCTGTTTGACAGCCAAGGCCGCGCGCTGCGGTTCGCGATCCCTGCCGACTATCTGAATGTCGGCGCCTGGCAGAAAATCACGCTGAACCTGGCTTCCTTCTCCCAGGAAGAGTGGGACACCGGGTATGGGACCGACACCCCCGACGCGAACCCCCAAGACATCACCACCGTAGGCCTCATGGTCGTGGGCAATGAAGTCAATCAAATCGCGACGTTCTACGTGGATGATATTCAGTTCGCCAGTAAAGGCGCGACGGCCTCGGTGAGCGGCACGATCACCGAAAATGGCGCGCCTCTCGCCGGCGTGACCGTATACGCCATCGAGCAAGGCGCCATCCACACCGCCACGACCGGCGCGGATGGCCAGTATACTTTCCCTGACCTGTCCCAAGGCAAGCAATACCGGTTTGTCCCTGTATTCACCGCGTACGACTTCACCCCCGGCATGGTCTTTCTCACCCTCCTCGAAACAGCCTACACCCGGGATTTCACCGGCGCGCCCAGCCTTTACAACCGTCTGGAAACGACGGCCATCCAGGACCAGTTCGATGAATCCGGTTTAAATCCCGCCATCGTGTACCGTGGCGCGCGGGACTGGGGCCATGCCGAGGCCGGCAACGTCCGGCCCATCATCGACGTGACCCAAGACAAAACCTACCCGGTCAGCTTCCCTGACGCCGCTGGCGGGGAGGCGGTGCTCTACGGCATTCCGGAAAACCCCCTTCCGGGCGCCACCAGCCCCCGGTTCGCGCTGGAAGTCGGGTCGTCCTACAGCTGGGACATGTTGGCGTTCGGCCAGAACACCGACCGCAACTACTATGTCGAAGTGGACGCCTATTGTGATGTCCGGTGGGACTTGAATCCTGGGTCGTTCGACCGCGTTTCCGTGGGCATCCACTGCAGCTTCGCCGATCCGGGCAAAATCGCGCTGGACGCCTATTCGGACACCAATCTGAACCGCAGTTCCGGCGGCTACGCCCTCTCGTATGAATCCGATACCGGCGACATCACCGCCCGCAAATACGCCCCGGCCAACGACAAGGCCCACGTCCTCAAACGGTTGGAGGGTTACGCGGTGGAATACGGCAAGGTCACGCTGAACGAAAGCGGCTGGCACCGCCTCCGTGTCGAATTCCTGAACGACACGATTACGTTCAAAGTCGATGGCCAAACCATCGCCACGGCTACGGATACAGAGTACCCCTTCGGCCCGGCGGGATTGCATTACCGCGCGTGTTTCACGGACGCGCTGTCCGATTTGGTCATGATGAACCATGCCCGCTTCGACAACCTCAAGGCCGGCCCCACCGGCCCCGTGGGCGTGGACGATTGGATGCTGAACTAATTGCGTTCCGCGTTCGTTGGTTGTAAACTACGGAAGGGGCGGTCGGCGTATCGCCCCTTCCTGTTTATTTATTTCATTTCATTGATTTCCCTCGTAGCAAGGAGACCCCGTGAATCGTTCCCGCGCTTTCACCCTCATTGAATTGTTGATCGTGGTGGCCATTATCGGCATCCTGGCGGCAATCGCCGTCCCCAACTTTCTCAACGCGCAAATCCGGGCCAAATATTCGCGTTGCCTGGCCGATATGAAAGCTTGCCAAACCGCCTTGGAAATGTACGCCATGGACCGTGGCGGATTTCCCCCCAACGGCATCGATGGTCCCGATAATGGCTGGGGTCTCTCCAAGGTGTTAACCACCCCCGTGGCCTATATCACTTCCATCCCCAAGGATCCTTTCTTCTCCCGCAAGAAAACCGCCCAGGAAGATTTCTACGAAGCCTATTTCGATCCCCGCGGCGAAGGGAAATATTTCTATCAGGAAGGCAACAATGTGTACCGCCAGAACATGATGGATCCCCGCCGTCCTGCGAATTGGCGGTATTGCCTCCAGGGACGCGGCCCCGACACGGACATCAGCAGCCCGGAAAACGGCTTCGCGCTCGAAGTGGACTGGCCCTATACCTATGGCTACGATCCCTCCAACGGCCTGGTCAGCGACGGCAACGTCGCCTTCCCGCGGTAAGCGCCTCCCACCCGCCTCCCCTTCTTCCCGCTTTCCCGATGGCTTTATACTTACCCCAACTTGATGGAACAGGAGAACCAATCGCGTGGCCCGTCACCATTGGTTGTTAGGGGGATTGCTCCTGGGAATTCTTGCCGGGGCTTTTCTGCATCCCTATTCGGATCAACCCGGTCTGGCCTATTCGAATCAGACCTTTCTGCAACCCATCGGCCAGATCTTTCTGCGGTTGATTTTCGTCACCGTCGTACCGTTGGTCTTTTCGGCGCTGGTCTTGGGCGTGTATGAACTCGGGAAAAGCCGCGGTCTAGGGAAAATCGCCCGGCAGGCTATTTTTTACACGGTGTTGGCCAGCACCGTGTCCGTCCTGGTCGGGATCACCTCAGTCAATCTCTTGCGGCCCGGCGCGCAATTCACTCTCGATACCGGCAAATTACAGGGACAATCCAGTTCCCTGCTCAACCTGAAAAAAAGCGTGTCGGAAGCGAAAAGCCTCTCTCAAGCCATCGTGGAGTTAATCCCCAACAATCCCGTGGATACCGCCGCCAAGGCCCTGGGCGGCGAAATGTTGCCCTTCATGGTTTTTTCGTTCCTCTTTGGATTGGCGTTGTCCCGTGTCCTTGATCCCCACGGCCCCAGTCCCGTGATCATCCAGTTTTTGGAGCAACTCTTGGCGGTCTCCATGAAGATGATTGATTTCGCTCTGCGGATCGCCCCGGTGGGCATCTTTGCCATCGTATTCAACACTGTCTTCCTCTTTGGCGTGGGGATCATCCAAACGCTCTTCTATTTCGTGGCCGTGGTGGTGGCGGGATTGCTGTTTCAACAATTCGTGGTCTACACGGTTTTACTCAAATATGTCGCCCGCTATCCGCCATGGGAATTCTTCCGCCGCTGCCGGGAGGTCTATCTCTACGCGTTCTCCACGGCGTCTTCCAACGCCACCCTGCCGCTGACCCTGGAAATCGCGCAACGCGAATTGCGCCTGCCCTCCACCGTCTCCCGCTTCGTGCTCACCGTCGGGGCCACCGCCAATCAAAACGGCACCGCCCTCTTCGAAGGCGTCACGGTTCTGTTTCTCGCGCAGGTTTATGGCGTGGATTTGTCGTTGTTTCAGCAGATCCAAGTGGTTTTCATGTCGATCCTGGCGGGCATCGGCACCGCCGGCGTGCCGGGTGGGTCACTGCCCTTGATCATGATCCTCCTGCAGACCGTCGGCATCCCCCCCGAAGGCATCGGCTTGATTTTAGGCGCGGACCGATTCCTCGATATGTGCCGGACCACCCTGAACGTCAGCGGCGACTTGGTCATCGCCGCCCTGGTTAGCAAGAGCTCCCAGGACGATCAGAAAAGTGAAGATCCAAATGATGCATCTCCTCGGCCTTGAGGCTGATCTTCAACCAGCACCCGAAGAGGGGATAGAGGATATTGCGCCCGTACGGAATCCATCTCATCCTCAACCTCTCATCCCGGATACTGCGCGGGAGATTTCCCCACGGCCACGATGCTGCACGCTTGGACAATGTTCAGACCCAACGCCTGGGCCTTCTCGATCACGTGGGCGTTTTCCGTGCCGGGATTCAAAAAAACGGTTTGGACACCCTTCTGTTTCAGTTCATCCAAGACCTGGTACGTCAGGGCGGGAGGGAGATAGACGCTGGCCATCTCCACAGGCCCGGGAATATCCAGGAGGGAAGCGTAGCACTTCAAGCCCTCGATGGACCCGGCGCGGGGATTGACGGGATACACAGTATAACCCTGATCCCGGTAGGCCCGGACCGCTTTGTTCCCGTATTTCTCCCGGTTGCTGGACGCTCCGATGATGGCAATGGTTTTGGCATCGTTCATAAAGGTATCTACCTTCGAATCCCAAAATTTTTCAATTGAAACGAGGGAAACAGGCTGTATTCATTGGTGTCTACGTCCTCGGGCAGGCAGACCAGGAACTCGGCCATCGACGCCACCACGTCTGGTCTCAGATAGGTGAACTCCCTGGAATGCGGCCGGCCGTTGAGCGTCTCGAAGAAATCGGTCTCCGTCATCCCGGGACAGAGTACATGCACGTGGATGTTGTATTCTTGAACCTCCTTGGCCACGCAATGAGCGAATCCGCTGAGCGCCCACTTGGAGGCGAAATAAAGCGAGAAATTCTTGCGGTAATACTGGCCGCTGACCGACGAAATGAACAAAATCCGCCCCCGCCGGGCTTGCATCATGAACGGCAGCGCGCGCCGGGTGCACAAAAACGCGCCGCGGCAGTTCACGCGCATGGTCAAGTCCCACTGCGCCTCGGTGATCTCCAGCATGGGTCCATGGCCGGGAATCCCCGCGTTGTTTACCAGAATCGTGGGCGCGCCAAACCAATGTTCGGTCTCCGCGAACCACTGTTCGACTTCCTCCTCTTGCGATACATCGGCGCGCACCGCCAGTGCTTCGATCTCCTGTTCCCTTAACCGGCGGACCGCCGCGGCCAGCCGCTCTTTCCGCCGGCCGCACAGACTCACCCGCGCCCCCCGCGCGCCCAGACGCAGCGCCGTGGCCAGCCCGATGCCGGAACCTCCGCCGCTGATCATCACGATTTCATTCCGCAACATCGGTCCCGTCCATCAGTACTGGCTCCGGTCAAAGGTGGTCATATAAGTCAGTTCGGGCACCTGGGCATGTTCAGGCAAACGCAATAGAAACTCCACCGCTTCCGCGATTTCCCGGGGTTGAAACCAGTCAATATCCAGATCCGGCTTGCCGGTCTCTTCGAAGATCGCGGTTTCAGTGAATCCCGGCCGCAAGACATGCACCTTGATGCCATGTCCGCACAATTCCTGGCCCAGGCATCCCGCGAAACCCTCCAAGCCCCGTTTCACCGCCGTGTAACAGGAAATGCCGGGAAACGAAAACAGCGCCGAAACCGTCGATAGAAATAGAATCCGGCCCCGCCGCCGCGCGATCATTCCCGGAACCACCGCCTGGGTCACCAGGAAATGGCCCTTGAGGTTGATCTCGAACTGGGCGTCCCAATCGTCCACGTCCATCTCCCACACGGTCCCCTTCCGGTAGATGCCCGCGTTGTTGATCAAAATCCCGATCGGCCCCAGAGTGGTTTCAATCCGTTCCACCGCGGATTTCACATCGCTGGCCCGGCGGATGTCGAGAGGCAGGGCCAGATAATCCGGCGTGAGGGATTGGAGCTCCCGCGCCGCTTCTTCCAGGTACGGTTCCCGCCTCGCGCAGATCGCGATTTTCGCCCCTGCTTGAGCCAGATGCAAGGCGATGGCTTTTCCTATCCCCCGGCTGCCTCCCGTGATGAACGCGGTCTGTCCTTCCAAAAAACTCATCGGCGGATTCTCATGAAGCGGCTTCAATCGGCTCGGCCATGAATTGATCTTTGTATTGCAATTGATACAGGCGGTAATAAATCCCGCCCTGGGCCAGAAGCTGGGCATGAGTCCCCCGCTCCCGGATTTGCCCCTGGTGTAACACGAGGATTTCGTCCGATTGCTGAATGGTGGAAAGGCGGTGGGCCACCACCAGACAGGTCCGGCCGGCCATCATTTTCTCCAGGGCGGCCTGAATGAGGTGCTCGGTCTCCGTGTCCACGCTGGAAGTCGCCTCGTCCAGCACCAGGATGCGGGGATTGGCCGCCAGCGCCCGCGCGAAGGAGAGGAGCTGCTTCTGCCCCGCGGAAAACGTGGCCCCCCGTTCCTTCACCTCGCCCTGGTAACCGCCTGGAATCCGCTCGATAAACCGGTCGATTTGGACGATCCGCGCTGCTTCCCGGATGTCTTCTTCTTGGATGCCGGGACGGCCCAGGCCGATATTGTCAGCGATGGTCCCCGAAAAAAGAAACACATCCTGCAGCACCAATCCCATTTGCGGCCGTAACGAGGCTGGATCGTAATCCTGCACGTTGATGCCATCCACCAACACTTCGCCCCGCTGCACATCGTAAAACCGGAACAACAGGTTGATGATCGTGCTCTTGCCGGAACCGGTGGCGCCCACCAAGGCCATCCGCCGGCCTGGCTCCACCCGGAACGAAACATCCTTCAGCACCCATTCCTCGCCTGCGTAAGCAAACCAGACGTTCCGGAATTCGATCGTGCCTTCGATGGTCTTACGGATTGGTGTGGCGGGCACGGGCAGGCATTCCCGCGTATCCAGCAACTTGAAGATCCGTTCCGCGGCGGCCATGGCGGTCTGCATAATGTTGAACTTGTCGGCCAGGTCGCGAATCGGCTGGAAAAATTGCTGCGAAGCCTTGAGAAAGGCCACCAGCGTTCCGAACGTCACGGCCGTGTCCTGAGCCAGCATCCGTCCCCCGCCGTACCAGAGCAATAACGCGATGGCCAACGCTCCCAAAAAATCCACCGTGGGCAAAAAGAAGGCGAAATTGACCACGCTGCGGAAATTGGCGTCCTTGTATTGCCGGTTGATCTCGGCGAACTGTTCGAAATTCCGTTTCTGCCGGCCGAACAACTGCACGGTCTCCATGCCGGAAATATTTTCCTGCAAAAATCCATTCATCCGCGACAGCAGCCGCCGAACCTCCCGGTAAGACGCCCGCACATGTTTCTGGAAGGTAAAACTGGCCCAGACCATCAGGGGCAGCACCGCCAGCGCCACCCCCGTTAGTGCCGGGCTGAGATACAACATGATCCCCAACAGGCCGGCGATCATTAACACATCGTTGAAGGTGAACACAATGCAGTTGGCGAACATCGAATCCAACGCCTCGATGTCGCTGCTGATGCGGGTGAGCAAAAAACCCACCGGCCGGTGATTGAAAAAGGACAGCGACATGGATTCCAAATGGCGGAACAAATGCAGCCGCAGATCATACATGGCCCGCTGGCTCATCAGGTTCACCAAATAAAACTCGATGTATTGGAATCCCAAGCCTGCCATCAGGAGCAGCGCGTATATCAACGCCAGGACGCCCAACCCTTCCTGAATCCGGTTCGTGATGTAATTATCCACGACGATCTTGTAGAGATAGACCGAAGCGGTCAGTTCGATCCCGGTAAACAAAAGCAGGGAAACCAGGGAGATCACGAGATACTTGCGGTATGGATAGACATACCGCATGAGACGCTTCATCAAGCGTGTATCGTAGGCCTTACCGGTTATGGTTTCTTCATTCATACTCGACAAGATCACATTCCAAGCCAATAATGGCTCATCCGGCAATAGCGCGCTTTGTTCTCCAGGTGACTTGTTGATCGCTCTTCCAATGGATCCAGGAGAATCACTCCCCCACCTCCCTCCCCCGTAAGGAGAGGGCCAGGGTGAGGGATTTTGTGTAGAAGCGGACCTGAAAATACGCCTCGGGCGGCGAGGGTATGGAATCCTTTTTCACCACCATGGACACGCGTGCCGGAAGAACCCCAATTATCCCAATTATTAAAGTAAAAGTATACCATGAAACCTGAAAATCCTGAAGTAACTTTCCTCCCGTCCCATGCCTGGAAAAACACGGTGGCCCTCAGCGTGGACGTGGAGGACTATTTCATGAGTCCGGAATGCATTCCCTTCGAAGAATGGGCCGGCTATCCCTCGGCCATCCATACGGGCATGGAACGGTTGCTGGAACTTTTCAAAGAATACAACGCCCGGGCCACGTTTTTCTTTGTCGGCTGGCTGGCGGAACGGTATCCGGAAATCGTGCGTTGGACCGCCGAGGCCGGCCACGAAATCGCCACCCACACCTACACGCACCATACCGTCTCCTCCCTTGATCAAAAAGAATTCGACGAATCTCTGGCGCGCAGTTTGGAAATTCTCCACACCCTCGCCCCCGGGCAATCCATCCGCGGCCACCGGGCACCCGCTTTTTCTCTCCAGCGGAACCAAAAATGGCAATTCGATATCCTGCGCGAACATGGAATCGAATACGATTCGTCCATCCATCCCTACTCAACGTACCTGTACGGCGACGCCCGGGCTCCCCGTTTCCCCTATGTTCTGCATGGAATCGTGGAGCTTCCCCCCGCCGTTGTGGAATGGGCCGGATTCCGGTGGCCGGTGGGGGGAGGCGGCACCTTACGCATCTTGCCGGAGTGGTACCTCGAACGCGCCCGCCGCCGGTATCAAGCCGAAGGATTCCCCCCTGTCATTCACATTCATCCTTGGGAAACGGTCACCGGCCATCCCCCGCTCGATCTGCCCTGGAAACAACGGTGGATCCACTACGCCGGCCTGGACACCACCGTGCGCAAACTGCGGAACCTCCTGCAGAACCATACAGCCATCCCCCTCGGCGACTATTATCAACGGTTGTTGAAAAATCACACGGCCGGCCGGTAAAACAAGACATCCGGGGATATTCCTTCCTCAATTTCCCTCTCCCAGCCGGTTGCCCGCGGAATCGGCATAGAAATATCCCTTGCTGACCAGCCCGTTGCTGGGATGATAAGGCGCCGAGTGGAATTCATATTGATGATAAAAGTCCCGCGTGCCGGCATGAATCAAGCGGGGAGCAATTCCCGACGGTCCCGGCCCCCAGACAAACCACACGGCCTTGCTTTCGGTTGGATATTTCAGCGCCGCGGAGACATGGCGGACATACCCATAATAGAGGGGGAAGACCCGCGACGAATCGGAGCCTGGCGCGAATGGATCCAACCAATCCACCTCCGGGATATGAGGAAAGAGCGCCTGAACGTCGGCGGCCAGGTTTCCTTCCCGCCGCTTCAGATCGTCGGGAATCCGGGCGGGCACGGTGGGATCCAACTGGGCGCCACCCGTCAAGGACAGAATCTGATTCGCCCGCCCGAAAAAATGAAGGACGTTAACCTCCATTCGCAATTCCCGGTACCGCCATGTCACGATCCCGGCCAGAAATGTGGCCGTCAGCAGGCCAATCAACAGCCGCGGCCACGCCCGCGGGATCCGCATGGCCTCACCCCCCGAACAATTGCCGTCGGTCTTCCTCCGCGTAACGGTCGGTCATGCCGGAAATATAATCCGCCACCGTGCGGGAAAGGCCGTCGCTTTCGATGCGTTGTTGATACGAGATGGGCAGTTGCCGCGGATGGCGGCTGTAATGCTCGAACAGCGACTCGATGATCCGGTAACACCGGCTGTTCGCCCGCAGCACACGCGGATGTTGGTATAAATGTTCAGACAAAAACGCCTTCGCCTCATTGACTTTCTGTCGCATGGCCTCGCTGAAATCCACCACCTGGGGATCGGGAACGCCGGTGAGGCCTTCCAACCGGCGCGCGGTGGCGGTAATGACGTCCGTCACTTCCAGGTTGATCACGGCGATGATCAACTGATACCGCTTCCGCTTGCTGTCCATACCTGGATTCTGCTCCATCGCGGCCGCGAACGCGTCCCGCCACAAAGGCACCTGGATGACGTCTTCTTCCCGCAAAAATCCGGCATCGATCCCGTCATCCAAATCATGGCTGGTGTAGGAAATGGCGTCCGCGATATCCACGATCCGCGATTCAAGGGACGGCTCCGGGGGCAGATCGGCACCCATTCCGGGGTAGGCCTTCTTCCCCTTGAGAATCCCCCGGCGGGTTTCGCGGGTCAGATTCAATCCCGGAAAATGGGGATAGCGGTACTCCAATACATCCACAATCCGCAATGCCTGGGCGTTGTGTTCAAAAAATTCGCCATCCTTCATCAATTCGTTCAGAATCCGTTCCCCGGCGTGGCCGAAGGGGGGATGCCCCAGGTCGTGCGCCAACGCTCCCGCCTCGCACAGTTCTTCGTTCAGGCACAAGGCGCGGGCCATGGTACGCGCGATCTGGGCCACCTCCAAAGTATGGGTTAACCGGGTCCGGTAATGATCTCCCGTCCCGGCTAAAAACACCTGCGTTTTGTATTCGAGACGGCGGAACGCTTCGCAATGTATGACGCGGTCCCGGTCGCGTTGAAAACACGTCCGGTACTCGTGCTCTTCCTCGGGATACAACCTTCCCCGGGAATTGCCCGAACAAACCGCGTACGGAGCCAAAATCTCCCGCTCGCGTTGTTCTTGTTGGATGCGCGTCAACAAAATCAATTCTCCACCCTCACTGGTTGTACGTTAAAAATCGTTATCACAAATCATATACGGACGGCCGATGGGCTCACCTTGATCCCTTCAGATCGATTCCGGTGGAACGTAACCCGGACGCACATCGCTCATGTCCACCGTCTCGTTGCCGACCCGGTACCGGTTGCCACCCAGGTAATACACCAAACGCGCCTGCGGCAACCATTCGCGATCATAAAAATTGGGATTCACTATAATGGAAAGCACTTCCCCTGTAATCAAGGGCCGGTTGCCGCTGGAATATATATCCCGCACCCGGCATTCGATGTTGGCCAGACAATTGGTCACCACCAAGGGGCTGACCGCCCGGCCCCGCGCCGTGGTCAGATTCAAATGGCTGATCTTGTCCACATCCCGGCCGGAATGGACCCCGCAAAAATGGATCGCCTTCAGGAGTTTGTCATCCGGCACGGCCAGGATGAAATCCCCGCTTTCCCGGATATAATGATAGCTCATGGAACTGGGCTTCAATGAGAGGGCAAGCATCGGGGGATCGCCGCTCACGGGCATATACCACACCAACGGACTGAGGGTGTTGTAGCGTCCCTGCCGCGACGAAAGCAGCAAAACCGGATGGGTTACCAGCATGGACTCAAACGACTCGTTGGGTATGGTGATCATGGGCGCGCAATGCCCCCTTTCGTCTCCCGCGATGGAACACCGGGCTTGCGGCCGGATTCCCTTCCCGCGGTTCAGCCCCGGCTCTGGCCGGAGCGGACCGGCGGTCCGGAAGGATTTCCGGGGAATCAAAACGAAGAGACGGTTTACGACCGTTGCTTTTCCCTTCGACCATTATTACAATCGCTTTTTGCATATACAATCCTGGCCAACGCAAAAGCCGTTAAAGTTAGGTAAGTGATTTGGATATCGCAACCACCCATTTAACCCGTTCGCCGTATGATATTTTGAAAGTGAACCGCTGGGTTACGGACGAGGTCATCAAGCAACAGTATTTTCACCTCGTCAAACAATATAACCCGGAATATTTCCCGGATGAGTTCATCGAAATCCGGACGGCGTATGATGTGTTGAAAGATTATAGTACCCGGGCGGCCACGGATATCGAACTGTTTTCTCCCGCTCCCCCCTTCTCGTTTTCCGATTATCCGGAATATCCTCATCAAACCCTCTCGTTGTTCAAACTGAACCAGGAAATGAAGACCCTCCGCGGGGATACACCCCTGGACCAGCTGACCGGCGAGGTGCGCGCCCAAGCCCTCCACCTGCTTCGGGGTATCGGGCTGTACTACGTCTCGCACAACCAGTTTCCCGAAGCGGTGGAAGCGTGGCGGCAGGTATTGGCCTACGCCCCGGACGATGAGGAAACCCGGCGGAACATATCGTACGTCTATTGGAACGAGGGATATGAACGGGCATTGGAAGGGGATTTCGCGAAAGCCCAGGAAATCTTCTCCCAACTGGTGGATTCCGGCCTCCACCATGGGGCGGTCTACCAGAATTTGGCCCTCTGCCTGGAAAAACAAGGCAACAAAGATGCCGCTCTGGAAGCCTGGGGCCAGGTTTTGGACTATTATAAGAAGCAACTGAAGAACGACCCGGCTAATGAATACCTCAAGGCCTTGGTTCTCGCCATTCACAAGTACACAGGTGGAAAATTTTTAAAAGACTCCAAGACGGTCAGCGATGACAGCGAATACGTCTCCGCCCGCTCAGCCAAGGAACTGGGGTACGCGTGCATCAAAAACGGCAACTGGAAACAAGCGGCCGAAGCCTTGGAACGCGCCCTCAACGAGGATAAAAACGATATCGATGTCCTCTGCCAGCTGGGTTGGGCCTATCTCAACACCAATCAACAAGCCAAGGCTTTCCACATGTGGAACAGCGCGTTGAAGAAAGCCCCCGGCCGCCGTCAAGTGATCGACCACCTGGTCCGGGGCTACACCATTTTCGGCAAACGGCTCAAGGAACAACGCATTTTCAACCAGGCGCTTGTTCAATTCAAAAACGCGTTGAAATATGAACCAATGAACGTCGAACTGCGCACCTTGCTGGCGGATACCTACTATCAAATGCGCAACTATCCCTCCGCCATTCAAGAGTATCAGCGCATCCTGGAAATCGAACCCCGGAACAAAGAAGCGCGGCAAGGGATTCGGGAAGCCAAACGCCTCGGGGGGCTGCGGTAATGGGCTGGCTTCAGGATTCCATTGACCCAAAAGAAGAATTCCCGATCGATTTTTTGCCGTTGGAGACATTGGGAGAGAAGCACGGAGACGCCCTCAGCCTTTTCTATCGGCATGCCCTTAAGGAACGAGAATCCGGGCAGCGGCTCCCGGTTCCCGTGTCCCTCGACCGCCCCAAGGAGGCTTTTTTCCGCCGCATCCTTCCAATCCTGGATGGATTCGATAATATCTTCAAATACGCCGGCACCAGTAACATCCAGGGGGATGAAACGCTCTCAAATTGGTTGAAAACGCTGGAAACCATGTACCGCCGCTTGTTGTCGACTCTAGAAAAAGAGGGCTTGGTCGCGATAGAATCGGTAGGGCAGAAACTCGATCTCTCCGTACATGAAGTCGTGCAAACCCGCGAAGTGCCTGGAGTTCCCGAAAACACCATTGTGGAAGAGTTGGTCAAGGGCTACCGCTTCGGACGCCGCGTGCTGCGCGATGCCAAGGTGATTGTTGCGCAAAAACCCTCTGCGGATTGATGCCGCAGGATAGTATTTGGCCAGAGGAAAATATAATAATAGGAAGACCCCCGCGGGGGTGGCGCCCCGCCGGGGGTTGGGATCAACCGCCGGATGTTTAGGGCGACAAAATCATAAAAACACGATATGATGATAACTGGCGCGGACTGTGCCAGGGGACTTTGTCGGAGGAGTAGGTTTTACATGGCACACATTCTGGGAATCGATCTTGGAACGACCAACTCCGTCATGGCTTACATGCAAGGGGAAAAATCAACGATCATCCCCAACGATGTAGGCGACCGTTTAACCCCATCCGTGGTGTATTTCCAAGAAGACGGCACGATTCTTGTTGGAAAAAAAGCCCGGCGTGCCGCGGGACTCAATCCCCGCCGAGCGGTGTTCTCGATCAAGCGGCACATGGGTACCGGTTTCCGCGTGGACATCGACGGACACAAATACACGCCTCAGGAAATCTCGGCGTGTATCTTACAGAAACTGAAGACGGATGCCGAGGCGTATTTCGGCGAAGAGTGTCCCCAGGCAGTGATCACGGTCCCTGCCTATTTTACGGACGCCCAGCGGGCCGCCACCCGGGACGCCGGTCAAATCGCCGGCTTTCATGTGCGCCGCATTATCGACGAACCGACGGCCGCCGCCATCTCCTACGGCCTGGAAAAAGAAAACGACCAGATTCTCATGGTGTACGACCTCGGAGGCGGGACCTTCGACGTTTCCATCATCGAGATGGTCAAAGGAGTGTTCCAGGTTCTCTCCATCAAGGGCAACAACCACCTTGGAGGCGATGACTTCGACCAGCGGATCGTGGAATACCTCCTGGAACGGTTCAAGGAGAAAGAGGGCATTGACCTCTCCGAGGATTACAAGGCCATGTTCCGCCTCCGCGAGGCGGCTCAGGAAGCCAAAATCGAACTCTCCGGCGTCACCCGCACCCACATCATCGTCGACGCCATCGCCATGACCTCCAAAGGCCCCATCACCCTCGAAGAAGAGTTGACCCGGGCCACCCTGGAAAGTTTGATCGATGACCTCCTGGAAATGACCGTTGGACCGACCCAGGACGCCATCCAAGACGCCGGCCTTCAGCCCGAAGATATCTCGAACGTGCTCCTGGTGGGTGGCAGCACCCGGATCCCTAAGGTTCAACGGCTGGTTCACCGGATCGTCAACAAAGAACCGCGCAAGGATGTCAATCCGGATGAATGCGTGGCTCTCGGCGCCGGCATTCAGGCTTCCATTCTCGCCCCCCTGGACGACGAATTGCAACTCACCTCCGCGGATCAAGTCCGCAAGGACGGCCCGGTCATTGTCCACCTCACGCCCTTCTCTCTAGGCGTGGGGCTGTCCGACGACCGCTATGGCGTCTTGATCGAACGCAACTCGACGTATCCTTCTGAAGCGCGCGATATCTTCACCACTACCCGGGACTTCCAAACCGCCATCAGCTTCCCCATCTATGAAGGCGAAGAGATGGTGGCATCGCAAAACACGTTCCTGGACATGCTCCGCATCGATAATATCCCCCCCGCGCCCCGCGGCGTTCCCCGGATCGAGGTAACCTTCCGGCTCAACCAGGACCGGATTCTCGAAGCCACGGCCAAGGACCTTACTACCGACAATGAAGTTAGTATTACCGTCATGGCCACTGACAACCGCCTGACTGAGGAGGAAGTGAGACAACTCACCCGCGACGCGCAGGAGCGTGTGGCCCGTATGATGCGCCACCGCAAGGAAGAAGAACTGGCCAATCAGGTTGATTCCCTGCTCTTCAAAGCAAGACGCATCTTCTCCGACCAGGAAGATCCCATGGCGGAAGAGGCCTTGCGGGTCGTCAACGAGTTGGAAATGGCCCGCAACCGCGCCGACCAACACTCCGTGCAGGAAAAAATCGGGCAACTGACCGAAATGTTGACCAAGTATGAAACCACAGATTATTGACCAGACCGTCGTTCCATAAAGCCTCATTCAGGCGGCAGCGAACCTTCCCGGCTGCAACGGCAGTGGATGATTATTCAAGATCATGGATCAAGAAGACGGCCTCCGGGCCGTCTTCCCGTTTGTAAAGAATCGGACAGGCCGGGCCGTATCAAGGGAATCCCGGGGAGAGAACGCGGCAATAGGCATGGTCATGGTTTGTCGAGTACTATATTCATGGCCATTATGGATTTTGAAAAATTGAACGATGTTCGGCCCGCACCGAGAAGCCGATTTCCGGACCGGGCATTTCCCGCCTCTCCGCGAAATCCGGGAGGGTAACCATTCCGGACGGAGGATCGTTACCCGTGTAATGGCCCGGCCGGGCTCCGGATGGAACCGTTCAAGAAAGGAATCGATAGGATGGAGTGGATACTTTGCCCCTCGTGTGGAACAAGCATTCAAACCGATCTGGCCCCCGCCGGCGACACTCCCGAGGACCAGCAGACCATCAAACACCTGATCGATACCGCCAACCGCCATTATAACGAGGCGTTGGCCTTGGCCCGCGCGGGCAACCTGGACGAGGCCCTGGGCCAGGCCGAGGCCGCGATCGCCCTCGTGGGCCGCAATCCCAATTACCATCTCCTGTTGGGATCCATCCACGCCCAGCGCGGCGACTATGAAGCCGCCATCCAGGCCTGGGAACAGGTGCTTTCCCTCAACCCGGACATGGAAAATGCCTACAACAACATCGACAAGGCCCAGCGGCTGCTCGAAGAGACCTTCGAAGAGCAAAGTAAGCGCCCCTTCCTCCTCGCCGCGATCGGCGCGGGGGTGGCCGCCTTATTCTTCCTGCTGACGACCGCCTTGTTCGGCGTGCAATCGTATTACAAAAACGGGAAAATAGCGGATTTGACCGCGCAACTCGAGACCCAAACCACCCAGGCCCTGACGTGGAAACAGCAATACGAGACCCTCACCCGCAACTTCCCCAAGGATGGCTTGGCCGGACTGACCGGGCAGGTCGAATATTGGAAAAAAATCGCCGGAGAACGGGAAAAAACCATCGCTCAGCTCCAAACCCGGCATAAGCAGGATCTGGACAAACGCAATCTCGAAGTCCAACAATTGACCCAAGCCAACACCAATCTGCAAAACGAGGTCAACAGCCTGCGCCAAAAAGTGGCGCAGATCAATCCCCTTAATGCCGTCATCGCCACCAAGAATCAAACCATCAAGACTCTGCAGGATCAAGTTGAAAAACAAAAAGAAGAAATCAAGGCCGCCCAGGCAGAGGCCGCCCAGATGAAACAGCAATTGGCCAAAGCCCTGGAAGACGCGCAAAAGACGCGCGACGAAACCAACCAAACCCTCGCCGCGTCCCGGGCCGCGGCGGACCGGGCCTTGGAATCGATGCGTTCGGAAATGCAAACCCTCCGGGACGAATTGGCCGCCAAAGACCGCCTGATTCTCGACCTGCAATACGCCAACGGCCTGACTGTGAAAGCAGCCGAATCCCTCAACCAGGGACGAATCGACACGGCCAGTGAGTTGATCGGCAAAGCCTTGGAACGCAGCGCGGGCCATGAAGTGGCCTTGTATTACAAAAATCAGATCCAACAAATCCTCAGCGATCCGGTCGAACAGGAAATGCTGCGCCGCCTGGCTGAAAACCGCGAATCCTTGCGCCGGCAGGTGCTCGCCACTTTGGCCCAGGACAACCTGAAACAAGCCAAATCGCTTCTGGACCAAGGCCGGTTCGATGAGGCCATCGCGCACGCTAACCGCTTCCTGGCCTATTCACCGGAAGGCTCCAAAGAGGCGGCGGCTTTTCGGGACATTATTCAACAGGCCGAACAACGCCGGGATTACGTGACCATTCTTCTTCTGGACGCTAAAAAATACATGTCGGAAAAAAACTACCGCCAAGCGGAAACGATTCTAAAACGCGTGCTTAAAGAATCCCCCGGTTCCGAAGAAGCCCAGACGCTCCTGCGGCAAATCTCTTCCCGGTAGTGAAGCAGCCGGGGGCTTTTTTCCACGTCTAACTTGCCTGGATTGAATCCTTTGAGTTACTATTCCTTACAAAGGGACGGACAAGCAGAACCAGTGAAAGGCCTGGACCGCGCGTACCCTGTCCCCCGGCGCGGGAGGAAGTGGCGGCCATCATGAACCAGGACAAACTGCGGGAATTATTGGATCAGGTCCGGTGTGGCTCCTTACCGGTAGAGAAAGCCCTCGCCGCGTTGAAACATTTACCCTACGAGGATGTCGGATTCGCCACCATCGATCACCACCGCTCGCTCCGGCAAGGCGTACCGGAAGTGATTTTTTGCCAAAACAAGACCACGGATGAAATTATCGCCATCATCCACCGCCTGCGCGACCAAGACGAACCAGTGCTGGCTACCCGGACGACTCCCGAGACCTTCGCCGAGATCCAGCTCCGCTTCCCTGAAGCCTGCTTTTACGAACGGTCGCGTGCCTTCACCCTGGGAGTGGATCCGGACGCGCCCGGCATCGGCAATGTGCTGGTAATCTGCGCGGGAACCTCCGACCTGCCCGTGGCCGAGGAAGCCGTGGTCACCGCCCGCTTCACCGGATCGAACGTCACCCAATTGACCGATGTCGGCGTGGCCGGCCTTCACCGCTTGCTCAGCCGGCTGGATGTGCTCCACGCCGCCAACGCGGTAGTGGTGGTGGCAGGCATGGAAGGCGCCTTGGCCAGCGTGGTGGGCGGACTGGTGGACATTCCCGTCATTGCGGTTCCCACCAGCGTGGGATACGGTGCCAGCTTCGGCGGCCTAGCCGCCCTGCTCACCATGCTCAACAGCTGCAGCGCGGGGGTCACGGTCGTGAATATCGATAACGGTTTCGGCGCGGGTTTCGCCGCCAGTCTGATCAACCGGAAAATCAACCTGGCCCAAAGGGAGAAACGCGAATGACTGCTCAACGGTTTGTCATCCGGCTGTCCCTCCGCTGGATTCGCTTTGTGGGATGGGCTCTGTGCCTCCTGTCCGCCCCTCCCGCCACCCGGGCCGAGATCGTTATCCTCAAGGACGGAACCCGGTTGCACTGCGAAATTCAAGGAGAAACCCGCTCGCCGGATACCGGAATCCAATACTATCAGTTGAATATCAACGGCTCCTTGATTTGGCTGGCCAAGAGCGCGGTCGACCGCCTGGAACCTTCCACCCCGGTGGCGCCCGCCGGATCGGAAAACCCGGAATTGATGAAACGCCTGATCCAAGAAGGCACTCTAGTCCCCGCTCCGGCCGAAACCTTGGAGTTTGTCCAACCCCTGAAGCCCGCCAGCCAGACATTTTCCCTCCGCGCCGCGGATATCCGGGGCTGGGCGTATTTGTATGAGAATGAGGCGGCCATCGAGGAACGCCGGCGAATTCCCCTGCAGGCTGGTGACCCTGTGCCCCAAGGCCAAATTGTGCAGGTTTCGCCCAACACCCGCATGACCTTGGAGATGCCGGGCTTGGGAAAAATCGGCCTATACGGCGGGACCCGCATCCGGTTCAACGAAATCATATACAACCGCGCCATTAAAAGTTACAAAGTGACCGCGCGGCTGGACCGCGGGCGGATATGGATTCAGGTGCAGCCGGAAGGTCCCGCCGAAGGTACGGTGAATCTCAATCTCAACTCGGTTACCACCAACATCCAGAACGGTCTCCTCTACGCGGAAACCGTTGAAAAAATCGGCGAACTGGATTTGATCTATGCCGAAGGACGGAAAGATTTGAATTTCTGGCGCAACCGCCCCGGGGAAGCACCCTACTCGGTATCCACCGGCCAGGTGTTGCGGGTGCGGCCGGGATTGAACCGCCTGCCCGTCGAACCGGCTTCTCAGGCCGAGGAGGTCCGGAAAAATGTGGCGCATTGGGCCGAGTGGCAACCCGAGGCCTTAGCAGTCCAACTGGATCTGGTTATCCCGCCGCTGATCACGTTCCCCTCCTACCGCGCCCTGCCGGCCCTGCATCCGTACGAGCTGATCCTGGATCAATCCCTGGTCATCCCCGCGGAAACCCGCAGCCTGGGCGAAATCCTGGCCGAGTACCGGAAAGCCCTTGAAACCTACAAATTCCACACCGGGCGCTATCCCGCCCCCGAACACGGCCTGGACGCCCTCGTGAAAAGCTACAACATTCCCGGCTGGAACGGGCCTTATATTCCACCCGAACTTCCCCGCCGGGATGTATGGGGTTCCGAGTTCGTGTACGAACTCTTTACCGAAAACAACCGCCAATATGCGGGTGTGCGCAGCAAGGGCCCCAACCGCGAAGATGACAAGGGATTAGAAGACGATATCCGCTGAACGCCGGGGTGGAATTCCGCGGATCACCCCGCCTAAAAAATTTTTGCGTAAAAAAATTTTTGGTCACCGGATTGAGTCCCGGTGAACCGGTTCGCCTCCGTCACGCGTCATCGCGTCTTCTGGAAATAGAAATTCTCGCCGAGGTAGGTTTCGCGCACGATGGGATCATCAATGAGCTGCAGGGCGCTGCCCTGAGTGAGGATCACCCCTTGGTGCATGATGTAGGCCCGGTCGGTGACTTCAAGCGTTTCGCGTACGCTATGATCGGTGATGAGTACGCCAATCTTGCGTTTTTTCATCTGCAAAATGATTTCCTGCAACTCGCCTACCGCAATTGGGTCCACACCTGAAAACGGTTCATCCAATAGCAGGATGCGGGGGCGCGCGGCCAGCGCCCGGCAGATCTCCAACCGCCGTTTTTCCCCTCCCGAAAGGGTTTCCGCTTTCCTCCCGCACAGGCGCGCCAGCTCGGATTCCTCGAGCAAATTCTGGCAGGTGGTCTTACGTTCCTCCGCGGTCATGGGCATGTTTTCCAACACCACCATGATGTTTTGCTCGACTGTAAGATTCCGGAAAATGGAAGGCTCCTGCGACAGGTAGCCGATGCCCATCCGCGCGCGGCGCGACAAGGGGCGGTGGGTGATATCAATCCCGTCCAGGCCGATGGTCCCCTGATCGGGCCGGACGATACCCATGATCATCCCAAAAGTGGTAGTCTTCCCCGCCCCGTTCGGCCCCAGCAGGCCCACAATCTCGCTGCTGGAAACCGACAGGCTCACATCGTTCACTACGGTTTTTTGTCCGTAGCGTTTCACCAGGTTATGGGCTCGCAATACCGCCATGGATTTCCTTAGTCCACCTTATCCCGCCGGGCGATGCGGTGTACGCGCCACCAGACCCATGTAAGGGGCGAAGTTGGGGGTCAACGCGACGATCACTTTGTTCCTCCAACTCATCGCGTGTCCCCGCTGCTCAATGACGCAGCCCCTGCCGTGCAGGTAACGGGCCAAGTCAATGGGATTGGCCAGGTACACGCTGTCCGAATCGCCGCCGATTTCCCGTTCGGAGAGATCCGGCTCCCGGTACAAGAAGCCAGGGCGCGGCGAAAGCTTCTTTTTCCAGGATAGCCAAAGATTTTTTTTCAACCAGCCAAACGCCTGGGGGATCGTCTCCGCGAATACCGGCCGCCCTCGCCCGCCCAGCGCCATGCGCAATAAATCAAAAGCCGGTAGATAGGGCGAAAGCAGATTGGGCGAGTGAAACACCAAAAAACCGCCCGGTTTAAGCACCCGCAGGCACTCCTCCAGCAGCGAGGGAACGTCCGGCACATGCTCGATAAACTCGAACGCTGCCACCGCGTCGAAAATCCCGTCTCCGAACGGCAGCCGCAACGCGTCGCCGGCCAGCAGCTTTACATCCGGATCCTTCTGTTTTTCGACGCTCAGGAAAAGGGGCGAGAGATCCAGGCCGAAGGCCATGTAGCCGCGCTGTTCCAGCAGGCGGGCCGACAACCCTGTGCCGCAGCCCAGGTCGAGGATCCGCGCCGGCTTGGGCACGTGCCGTTCCACCAAAATCAAAAACGGTTCGAGAAACGCTTCATCATGGGTTTTCAGATCATCGCGGTACCGGAGGCTGGTTTGGTAATAGCGTTTTAACTGGCCGGCCACGGGGCTTTCGGAATGAGAGGTCATGATGAAGTACTACGCCTTGACGATCTGTCCACGGGCATTTTTCACGTGCCGGGTGGCGTTGCGGGTGTCAACCACCAGGTCCGCGTGATCCGCCACCCATTGATAATCCACGCACGAATGATCGGTCAGAATCAACACCGCGTCATGCTCCCGCAACGCCGCCTCGGTCAAGGGGATCGAGGCCAGCCCCAGGTCACCCCGCCGCCCTTTGGGGTACCGGGGAACGTACGGATCATGATATTGCACTTCCATTCCCCATTCCCGCAGCAATTCAACCACTTTGAGGGCGGGCGATTCGCGGACATCATCCACATCTTTTTTGTAGGCGACCCCCAACACCAGAATGCGGGCGCCCTTGACCGCCAGGCCCTTTCCCGTCAACGCCTCGACAACTTTCATCACCACGTAGCGGGGCATGCCTGTGTTGATCTCCCCCGCCAGTTCGATAAAACGGGTCGAAAACTCCACCTCGCGGGCTTTCCAGGTCAGATAAAAGGGATCGATGGGAATGCAATGCCCGCCCAGTCCCGGACCGGGATAGAACGGTTGATATCCGAAAGGCTTGCTTGAGGCCGCTTCGATGACTTCCCACACGTCGAGACGCATCCGGTCGCACAGCATTTTGAGCTCATTCACCAGCGCGATGTTCACCGCCCGGTAGATATTCTCCAACAACTTGGTCATTTCCGCCGCTTGGGTGGACGAGACGGGGATTACCCGGTCGAACAGTTGCCGGTATAACGCCGTGCCTGCCTCCAAGCAGGTGGGCGTGCACCCCCCGAATACCTTGGGAATCGTGCGGGTTGAGTAGTCCTTGCGGCCCGGATCCTCCCGCTCCGGCGAATAAGCCAGAAATACATCCAGACCAACTTTCATGCCGGTGGCCTCCAGGCGGGGGCGGATACGCTCTTCCGTGGTTCCCGGGTAGGTGGTGCTTTCGAGCACGATCAACTGACCGGCGCGCAAGTTAGCGGCGATGGCGGCGGCGGTCGCGTCCACGGCCGACAGATCCGGCTCGCGGTATTCATTCAATGGCGTGGGGACGCAGATGATAATGGCGTCAGCTTCCCGCAACCGCGTGTAATCCGTCGTCGCCTCAAACATTCCCCCATCCCGTAAGGTCTGGATCATTGAGGAGGGTATATGATGGATATACGATTCTCCATGCTGGAGCTTTTCCACTTTGACGGGATCAATATCAAATCCGATGGTTTTGAAACCCGACCGGGTGGTTTCGAGGATGAACGGCAGGCCGACATACCCCAGTCCGATCACTCCCAACACCGCGCTTTGGCTTTTAAATTTTTCGATTAGTTGCTCTTTCATCACCTTCATCACCGGTTGCCGTCCTGTTCCGCGAATGTCTGCGATCCCGCCTATCCGGACAAAGATTTCCCCTCGGTCTGCGGACCGTCCATCGTTTTGAACACTTGACTTATCGCCATCCTGAATGAGACTGAAATGTCAAGAGATCATCTTGGTCGATCGGCTCGGGAGCGTCAAGTTGCGCAAGGGCCAAGGATGCACACTCTTCGGTGAGGTGGTTAAAAATGAATAAGAAACCTGCTTCCGGTGAAGCCCAGAAAATCATAGCCACCAACCGCAAGGCCCGGCACCTGTATCATATCCTGGAAACCTTCCAGGCGGGGATCGTGCTGAAAGGCACCGAGGTCAAAGCCATCCGGGAGGGGCGCGCCAATCTTCAAGAAGGCTACGCCGCCATACAAAACGGCGAACTTTACCTGATGGATTGCCACATCAGCCCCTATTCCCATGCCAGTTTTGACAACCACGATCCCCTGCGCCCCCGCAAACTGCTGATGCACAAGCGCGAAATCGCCCGGTTGTTCGGAAAAATTCAGGCCAAGGGTTTCACCCTGATCCCCTTGAAAATGTATTTTGTCCGGGGCAAGGTCAAAGTGGATCTCGCTCTGGCCCGAGGGAAAAAGATGTGGGACAAGCGCGAAGACGTCAAGCGCCGGGACATTGAACGCGATCTGCGGCAAAATCAAAAATACACGTGAGTTTTAAGTTCCATTATGATTTCCAACGTCGCCTATAACAGCAAGCAGAAACTATTGAACCGTGATACGGATCTTCTGTAGGGCGCCTTTCAGGCTTTCCCTCACCCTGGCCCTCTCCCAGAGGGAGAGGGAAGTTGGGGCAGTACACGCAAGCCCGATCCATTGAAAACCGATCACCCCCTTAGGAAAATGTACGTACTTGCCGGATGAGCCTTAATTTTAAGATGACCCAGTATCGCGTTAGTCTCTTTGATTCGAATCAGGTTCTGAGATACGAACCCGTTCTCGAATCCGCTCCCTCTCCCTCCGGGAGAGGATTGGGGTGAGGGAAAAACCATTACCATCAAGAAACCTTCCTTAGACATTGGATGATGAATACCACGAATTCCTGGCTTCCCTTTCTCGCCTCCCTCCCCGCGTATCTCTATATCCAACTGGTCGGAAAAACCAACCGGTTCCGATGCGTGGGGCCGAATTATCATGATTTACTCAAGCAGAAGCAGGGTCCCTTTCTCTTCGCCCTCTGGCACAGCCGGGTCATGATCCCGGTCTATCATGTCCGGGGGAAACAGGTCGCGGTGATCGTCAGCCGCAGCCGGGATGGCGAATACATCGCCCAGGTAATGAAACGCTTCCGCATCCACGCCACCCGCGGCTCCGCCTTCCGGTCGGGAACGGAAGGGCTTCTCGGCCTCGTCCATTGGCTCAAAAACGGAGGCCATGCCGTGGTTCCCGCCGATGGTCCCCGGGGACCGCGGGAGGTGATCCAGCCGGGCATCATTCAGCTCGCCCGCCTGACGGGTGTGCCCATTACCCCCATCTGCCTCTCCGCCTCCCGGTGCCACCGTTTCAACAGCTGGGACCGCTTTGTGCTTCCCTACCCCTTCGGCACCATCTACCTGGCTTCCAGTGAACCGATCCCTATCCCCCGCGATCTGCCCCGCTCCGAATTCGAAGCCAAACGCTTGGAACTCGAGCAGGCCATGCGCCACGTTACGGAAATCGCCGATGCCCTGGCGGCCGGGAACAATGAATTCCTCACACGGGAGGGTATTCCTTCAACACTCCGCGATACACCTCTTCAAGATCCCTGACTGTTTCATCAAAATTGAAACACTCCCACGCCCGCCGCCGCGCCCCTGCCGACAATTTCTCCCGCAGACTCTCTTCCCGCAATATCCGGCAAATCGCTTCCGATAACGCCCGGGGATCGCGGGGGGGCACCACCAGACCGGATACCCCCTCTTTATTGACGTGGCGCACCCCGGTAGGCAGATCGGTGGTAATCACCGGGCAGCCCCGCTCCATGGCCTCCAGGAGCACATAACCAAACGCCTCGTTGCGGGAAATCGAGGGCAACACCAGCACCGTGGCCGCCTGGTACAAGGCCGCCTTTTCTTCCTCACTCACGGTTCCCCAAAAGCGGACACCGCCTTCCGGGCGAATCCGTTCTGCCTGGCGTTGGAGTTTTTCCCGCAAGGGGCCCTCCCCCGCGATCCACAACGCGGCAGGAATGGATTGCATCGCCTCGATCAAAAAACGCAACCCTTTGTACCCCACCAGACGGCCGACGAACAATATTATCGGCTGCCCCGCGGCGGAGCGAATCTGTTCCGCCAAGGCTTGCACGCGCGTTTCATTCAACAAGGGATCAGGAGAGACCGCGAGCGGGATCACCCGGCATTTCTCCCGGTGGCGGCGCAACGCGCGGGAATGCCGCAATACAGTTTCGGATGTAACGATTACGGCCGCGCACCGGCGCAGAAAACGCTGTTCGAAACGCATGAACAATGGCCTTAGCCACCATTGCCGTACAATATCACTGTGCCAGGTGCATACCACCGGCACCGTTTCCGGTACCGCCCACGCTGTCCACCATCCCAGCGGAAAAGGGACGTGCACATGCAACAACTCCGGCTGCAATTCATGGAGACGGTGAAAAAACCGGGTTACAATCGGTTGAGACAAGATCCGGCCCCATTGCGGCGCGCGGAGGACGCGGACGCCATTGACAACCTCGCGGGTTTCATACCATCCGGGATTACAGACCAGCGCCGATACCCGCCATCCGCGTTCCACTAAGGCTTCACTCATGTCCCGGACATGCCGCTCGATCCCGCCGATCCAGGGCGGATACGCCTTGTTGACCATGACAATGTGCGGGTGAGAGGCCTCGGTCATCGTGCCAATTATGGGCCGTGGTGCGATGGATTCCCGCCAAGCGTTGCCTTGCACGGGGGAGCCACTGGATTACACTTCATGCATCACCATATCACGTGGAGGCATATCAATCATGTCCCGGCCGAAAACTTTGGGTGAACTCCGGGCTGAAAAGTATCAAACCCGTCCGGTCAAGGAGGAATTACGGTCGAACCTGGTTCAAAAACTCAAATCCAAACAATGTCTGTTTCCCGGGATCATCGGATATGACCATACCGTGATCCCTCAGATCATCAACGCCATCCTTTCCCGGCATGACATGATTTTCTTGGGATTGCGCGGCCAGGCCAAAAGCCGGATCATCCGCCAGCTGCCTTCCCTTCTGGATGAGTACATCCCCATCGTCGCGGGCAGCGAAATCAACGACGATCCCTATCATCCCATCTCCAAGTACGCACGGGACCTCATTGCCCAGCGGGGAGACGAAACCCCCATCGACTGGATTTCTGCGGAGGAACGCTACAAAGAAAAACTGGCCACCCCCGATGTCACCATCGCCGACCTGATCGGCGATATCGACCCCATCAAAGCCGCCAAACACCGTTTGGATTTGTCCGATGAGGAAGCCATTTCGTTCGGACTCATTCCCCGATCCAACCGGGGCATCTTTGCGATTAACGAACTGCCCGACTTGTCGCCCAAGATCCAAGTCGGCCTGTTCAACATTATGCAGGAACGTGACATTCAAATCCGGGGTTATTCCATCCGCCTGCCCCTGGACGTCTTTCTGGTTTACAGCGCCAATCCCCAGGACTACACCAACCGCGGGCGTATCGTCACGCCGCTCAAGGACCGCATCGGCTCGGAAATCCGCACCCATTATCCGCTCACCCGCGAGGAAGGCATGGCCATCACCGACCAGGAAGCCCGCATCAACAACCGGGACGGGTTGGAAATCATCGTGCCTCATTTCATCAAGCAGATCGTGGAAGAGATCGCCCGCGCCGCCCGCGAAAACAAGGACGTGGAACAAAGTTCCGGCATCAGCGCCCGCTTCTCCATCACCTGCATGGAAAATCTGGTCAGCAGCGCTGAACGCCGCGCCCTGCTCAACGGCGAGCGGGTGATTTGTCCCCGCGCCAGCGACTTGATTTATATGCTCCCCGCCATGACCGGCAAGATGGAACTCAGCTACTCCGGGGAAGAACGTGGCTCCGAGCAGGTGGCCCGCCGGCTCATCCGGCAGGCCGTGCGCGTGATTTTCAACGAATATTTCGGCCATGACGATTGCCAAAGCACTATCGACTGGTTCCACGAGGAAAACCGCTGCTTTATGCTCCACGATAACATGCCCGCGACCGAAATCATCGCTCTGGCGGAACAAGTGCGGGGACTGACCGGCCGGGTCAAGGCCTATTTGAAAAACGATCCCCTCCAACGCCCCGAAGTGTTGGCTTCCGGCATCGAATTCATGCTCGAAGGCCTCTTCGCCCACAAACGGTTGAGCAAAACCGAAATGCACGGACAAGTAAGATATGGATGAGGAGGATGGAATTTCAAGTCTTTATGCCAGATCTTTATGCCAGCCATTCCCATAAAAGGATGGCATCCCCGCGTAAGAGGAGATCCAGGAGAGCCAAAACGTCATCCTTAGGCTAGACAATATCGGTGGCTTTTTCCTACCCAGGCTCTCTCCCACAGGGGAGGGAGCGGGAGGGCGAACCTTCGGGTGAACCGCCACGACAAGATAAGATCCCTTGGCATAACTCCACTTGGCGGGAACCTCGCCCTCACCCTATCCAACGAGGTCAATCATGCGCTGGTACCGCTTTACCGAATATCAAGGGGACGACGAAGACGAGATTCTCGAACAAGCCCAGGAGTTTCTCGACCGGCTGAAGGATTATCTCTTCCTCACCGATGGCAATCTCCGGGAAGCTATCGAGATGATGAAGGACACTGGTGAATTGGGTGAAGGCGAGGAAGCGGACCAGCGGGCGGAGGAATTATTCCGGCTGCTTGAAGAAGCGGGATACGTCGATTCCGAGGGAAACATTAACCGCCTCAGTGAAAAAGGTTTACGCTTGCTGAGTGAGAAAACGCTGGAGGAATTGCTTACTTCCATTCAAAAAAGCCACACTGGACATCATGAAACCTCTTTCAAAGGCTCCGGGGACGTGCTGAATTATGAATCGCGGCCCTGGGAATTCGGCGACCATCTCAACTTGGACATTCTCCGTACATTCCAAAACTCGTTTATCCGACGGGGCGTTCACCTTCCGGTCGATTTGGAGTTGGAAGATGTGGAGATCTTAGAAACCGAACACCAGAGCCAATGCGCCACAGTGCTCATGCTCGATATCAGCCACAGCATGATTCTCTACGGCGAGGATCGCTTCACTCCCGCCAAAAAAGTCGCCCTGGCCTTAACGCACCTGATTCGCACCAAGTATCCGCAGGATACGCTCAACATGCTGTTGTTCTACGATGATGCCAAGGAAATCTCGCCGGAGCAACTGCTTACTTGCAAGGTGGGCCCGTTTTACACCAACACCAAGGCGGGGCTGGCGCTGGCCCAGCGGATTCTTGCACGCTTCAGTTGCGATAACAAGCAGATCATCATGATCACCGACGGCAAGCCGTCCGCCATCACCCACGAAGGCCAGATCATCCGGCATTCCTGGTGGGACCCGTGGATCATCCACGAAACCTTGCGCGAAGCCGAGAAATGCCGCAACAAAGGGATCCGCATCAATACCTTCATGTTGGCCCGCGACCGCCTGCTGGTGGAATTTGTCCATAAACAGACTCAAATCACGCGGGGGAAGGCGTATTTCACCTCCCCCCACACGTTAGGCCAATATCTGCTGGTGGATTACATGAACCAACGGCGCAAACGGAATTGAAATTCCAACTTATTCGAAAATCGCCCAATCCTGGAATCCGGTGATCGTCGGCTCGACATACCGGGCCAGGATGTTCCGGTCCTCCGGATTCCGGTTGGTCCCGCCTTCTTCCCACACTACGTAAAAACCGCCAGTCAGGGGATTGGCCGCCACTACGGGGAGTTTGGATTCATCATAATATTGCTCGCTGTTACCTTCATCCGTGTTGTCATCACCGCCTTCGTAAATCAAAAAATTCCCATTGGCTAATGATCCATCCCGCTTGACAAACTGGCCATAAATGTCCGCGAAGGCGAAATCCCCGCTGGGGTCTCCCTTCCAAACCACCAAATACAATTTGGAATGAGGATTGTAATCCACATCCTGCCGGAGCGTATAAGCGGTTCCGGCCTCGATGGGAATCGGATCTCCTATCCGTTGGCCGTCCGCGCTTACAAGCTGAGCGATCGTATCCGTCAAGGTTTGAGGTATGATCCCTTCTTTGAAACCAATACGTTCGTCCCAGACCACCAAGAACTGATCATCATCCGGATTGTACGCGATACGGGGCGATTCCTCAGCGAATTCCTGATCACGAAGCAGTAGGATCTCATCCAGCAACACTCCATCATTGGAAATCAGCCGCGCGCTGAGATTTTCCGATCCGGTACTCCGGATTTGCCGGTCTTCCCAAGCCATTAAAAAGACGTTCTGGACGCTCGACCAAGCCAACGCGGGATTCGTGCCAACGCCAATGTTTTCAACCAGATAATCCAAAGAGAGATCCGGTAAAAGAATCTGAGCCGTCATGGGTTCTCCCAGACCGACGATGAAGCGGTTATCCGTGGCGTTGTAGGCCACCGCGACCACCCGGGCGCGGGCGGCGGGATCAAAGAAGGTCGGTCCGTTGCTACGGCCGATATCCACTATGTCACCCACCGGTTGTCCCTGAGCCGAAACGCGTTGCGCCACCGCCATGTTATCGTTGACACGCCGGGCCACGACCAGGAATTCGTTGTCTTGACTGTTGTAAACCACTTCCGGCGCTTCGAAACTGTGGATTCCCGTAATTAAGGTTACCGGACTTCCCATGGGCTGACCGGTGTCGCCATTCACCAGTATCCCATTGATATCGTTCAAATTCACATCCACTACATGCTCCCAGACCACTAGAAACGTGTTATCCCGGATGTTATACGCCACGTCCGGGAACTGTTGGGCGCCAGGTTCGCCGGTAATGGTGATCACATCGCTCAAGTTTTGCGCCGAGGAGGCCATTCCAAAATAAAACATGAGACAAAAAATACCACTCCATCGCTTCATGTCTCCTTACCTCCCATCAGAGAATGAAAAAAATCCAGGTGCTTTGTATTTATCATAAGCCGTTTGTTGTGAAATTCCAACGAATTTAATTTCTTGCGGAATTGCCACTAGGGGATAAGATTCTGTTGAGTTTTCTTCATGCATGAATTCCAGAACTGCGGGATGACCATGTCAGCACCAACGGCACATTTCTACCGGCCTTGGAAATTTGACTTGGAATATAGCCGGAACCGAGGTATCCAATTCCTACTCCCTCTGGGGGAAAGGTGAAAGAAATCTCGAAATAGCCATGGCTAGAGAAATTAAAAAAACCATTATCATTTCTCATGACTGTTCCATTTCTCTGCCAACGGCTGAACTGTAATCCGCAACACGTTTTGGGTATCCGGTCCCAAGCGGTAGGAATTCGACACACAACAACCCACCACCCAGGCGATGTCCCGGTCAAAACAAATCAGGGGAATGCGGCCGCGTTGTTCGAGGGGAATCCGCTTCTCCTGGAGGATTTTCTTGATTTTTTTCACGCCTTTCATCCCGAGGGGAATCATGACATCCCCTTCGCGCCGGGTGCGGACCGTGACCGTACGGCCTGCGCGGTCCGCGTCAAACTCGGCTATAAAACGGGAAGGAGGTTCCAATGGCAATAGGTTAACCGGCCGAAAATGGGCTTCAATCCGTATATTCAAGGCGGAAATCTCGGTTACACCAGGTATGTTCAAAGGGTACTCATCAGCAAGTACACGAGCATCCAATGGCGGCGCAAAATAAAATCGGTCGTAGCGCCGATAAAGCAAAACATGTTCGCTGAGATGGATTTCCCCCTGCGGCCTCTCCCTTTGTAACAGATTTAAGGCCTCGTTCACATGTAACCATGATTTAGACAGTTGTAACGAATTAAAGTAGGATCGCAATAAGCGGCCTTGTTCCGCCTCAGTCAGTTTCAGAAACCGGATCCGGTCCGCGGGCGCGTCCCGAGTCGCCGGCCCGATATCCTCCCGCAACCCTTGGATATGTTTATCCCAGAATTCTTGGTCCCGGCGCGCCAGCTCAGCCAGCCGTGCCAAATGCTCTTCCACCCGAAAATTGAATTTTTCTCGAAGGAAAGGCATTAACTCCTTTCGGATCCGCACACGGGTGTATCGCGGATCGTCATTCATCGCGTCGTGGCGGAAATCCAAACCTTTATCCCGCAAATAGGCCAGGACCTGATCCCGGCTCAAGCCCAGCAAGGGACGAACGATCGGCACTTCGAGATCGTTCCGGACCGGCAGAATGCCACGCAATCCCGTAAATCCCGCTGCCCGCAATAGGCGGTGAAGGACTGTCTCCGCCTGGTCGCTGAGCGTATGTCCGGTGGCGACGCAATGGCAATCCAGTTCCACAGCCGTGTGGATCAATTTTTGGTAACGCAACCGGCGGGCGCGTTCTTCCAGATTGCCCGACCTGACTTGGTCCACATCATCCCGGTCAAATCGCCGGACGGTCAGGGGCAAGTCGTATTTCTCCGCCAGGGTGATGACAAACCGCTCGTCTTCCAGAGATTCCTCGCCCCGCAATCCATGGTTGACATGGGCGATCCGCATATCAAATCCTAGCCGGTCCCGCAGATGGAACAGAACATCCACCAGCGCCACCGAATCCGGTCCTCCCGAACAGGCAGCCAGAACGCGATGGCCGGTTTGGAGAAGAGCCAATTTCTTCAAATCCCGCTCCACCTGCTGTTCAAAAAAGCGCGACATGGACCGAAACAACATGAAAAGTTTCTCAAATGACCTTAAATATTTGAATGGAGTTATGATACCATCGTTGGGATAATGACCAACGTTAAACCTGTCCCACAGCGAGAATGTCCTGCGCTGATCATACTCCGCTGAGAATCAGAATGGCGAGAGAAAAATATATGGCCACGCCGATTGAGTCGCATAAGGTCGCAATGAGCGGATTAGACGAAAAAGCAGGATCGAATCCTAAAAAACGCAAAATGAAAGGCAGCATGGAGCCCATCAAGGTTCCGTACAAAACCACGCCGATCACCGACAAACTGACGGTCAGGCTCAGCATCCAGAACCGGTCATAGTCCATCGGCGGGAAAAATATTACCCGCGCCAGGGCAATCAGCCCCAAGAACGATCCAAGCAGTAAGCCGCTGAGTAATTCGCGCCAAAATACACGGTACCAATCTTTCAATGCCACATCCTTGACCGCCAAAGCGCGAATGACCAGAGTGGCCGCCTGCGAACCTGAATTGCCTCCACTGCTGATCACCAGCGGCAAGAAGAGGCTCAAGATCAACAGCTGGCCGGAATCGATATGGGGCTCGAACGTTTCCATGACGTACACCGTGATCATTCCGCCAAAAAACAGGATTGCCAGCCATCCAGCCCGCTTGCGCCACAGAGTGAAAAACGATACGTCGAAATAGGGTTCGTCTATGGCTTCCAAACCACCCATGCGGTGAATGTCCTCGGTCGCCTCCTCCACCACAACATCGAACACGTCGTCCGAAGTCACAATGCCCACCAGCGTGCCGTCCGAATCCACCACTGGCAGCACCGAAACGTCATAGCGGAGCATCGCTTCAGTAGCCGTTTCTTGATCATCGAACGCGTTCAAAGCAATAACTTGGGTGTTCATGATATCCCGGATGCGGGTCTCCGGGTCGGAAAATATCAAAGTCCGGATCTTGAGATCGGCGATCAACCGGTCATTTTCATCGGTCACATAAAGAACATTGACGGTTTCCTTTTCGCGGCCGGTTTTACGGATGTATTCGAGGGTTTGAGTAACCGTCCAATCTTCCCGCACGGCCAGATATTCTGGCGTCATCAAGCGCCCGATGGATTCTTCCGGGTACCCCAGCAGGGTTTTGGCGATGGCCCGTTCTTCCGGGCTGAGCATTTCCAAAATCCGCCGCGTCAGTTTGCCTGGCAGCTCCTCCAGCAACGCCGTGCGGTCGTCGGGATCCATCTCATTCAAGATGGAAGAAACCTGCTCGTGGCCCAACAGGCGTAAGACCTCTTCCTGCTCGGAGAAACTGAGGTACTCGAACACATCGGCGCTGATGGAACGGGGCAACAGACGGAACACCACCGCGCGCTCTTCCTCCGAGAGCACACCGATGGTTTCGGCGATATCGACCGGATCCAGTTCCTGCAACGATTCGCGTAATTCCTTGTAATTCTTTTCCGCGAGCAGAGACTTGATCTCCGGTTCGATCAACCGCCCTAGCATGGAGTCCCGGTACCCAGGCATGCCTTTCACGCCTTTCCTAACCCGCCGGTTGGTTTCCACGAATACGAGACACTCGCGTTCCCGCCGGCAGGAAGATAGGGGAAAGCCTCATTCAACAGCTCCGTGTGAATGAGGCTTTCCTGCGTATCCAAATCGTTCCACCCGCGGAGGATTTCCGGGGCTGGATTTTCAAGAATCCACAAAACTATACCATGAGAAGTATACCCGCGGATTACAATCGTTTAATCTTCAGATCCTTAAAATCAATCCATGCGCCTTTCATGTGCATTTGCAACGCGATATGGCCCGGCCGGACGGTGGCAAGACCTTCATAGTTGACTGTCGTCTCGCCATTCACCCGCACCACCACGCGGGAGCCCTGCACCCGGATCTGCATCGGGAACCATTCCCCGTCCCGGTAATCGGGTTGGGTGGAACGCACGATATTGTACAGGCTGCCCGTGGGATAGTTGGAATCGGGCGTGTTTTCAATCTGTATTTCATTGCCCCGGTCCCCGCTCTTGAGTTCCTTCCACCGGAAAAAGATCCCACCGTTGGCCAACGGACTGGTGCGCACATAACAAAACAATTCGAAATCCTGATACTCGCCATTCGTCACCAGGTAACTGCCATTGTCTTCCGCGTGGATCACTCCATCCTGAACCGTCCACCGGGCCCCCTTGCCTTCGATATACCACCCTTCCAGATCTTTTCCATTGAAGAGAGTTTCCCATGTTTCCTTGGCCGGCAATTCCTTGATCCGGATATTCCGGAACCAAACGGGATACCCCATATCTTGCAGACCGATGTAGCCGCGCCGCAGCCGGTATTTCAACTCCTCGTGTTGCTCCACGTCGAGATCCTGGACCAGTACCCCGTTGATCCAAAATTTCAAGAAAGGCCAATCGAACAAAATCCGCCCTTGATTCCAACTTTTATCCGGCCCGATCGCATTGGTAGTGGGCGCCACCGCCGCGAACACCGCTCCGCAGGTTTTGATGGACGGCGGTTCATCGGTTTTCCTTTTATGGTCGATTTGAAATTCGAATCCTGTCAATGAATTGCGTCCATGCAACGGCGCGCTGAAAAACACTCCGCTGTTGCACCAGCCGTCCATCCGGAATTCAAATCGCAGATCGAAATTCTCATATTCCTTCTCACTGCGCAGCCAGGCCGGATAGCCCGTAGTGCCGGGACAGTAGATCACACCCCAGGCCACCCGGAACGTGTTGGCATCGCCGTGCTCGATTACCCAGCCGTCTAGATTCTCCCCATTGAACAGCGGGGTGAATCCTTCCTCCATGTCGGATGCCCAAGCTCCGTAGGATAGGAAAAACATTAGGATCCCACCGCAAAAAAAGCGATTCACCGATTGACACATGACCGATCTCCCATTCCATCCATGGATATTTTGGCTCCAGGCATGGTTATCCCATTGATGCCAGACAACCATCAGTTGATACAGGCTTTTGGGGATATACCCAAAACACTGCGATCAGACCCAATTTACTCCAACCCCATTGAAACAGTTCATTCTCCCTCTTGCGGGAGGCCGATTCAAGGAATTGAAAGATAAGGAAATGAAAAAGGGAAGTAAATAAATAAGGGAAACTAGGGAATTTTCAGCCGCATTCGACGAATTCCAACTCCACCTTGCGTGGGATCACGCCTTCCGCGTACCCCCGGTCGAGGAAGAGCTGGTAGGATTTTTTCCCTTCTTCCCCTAGATGAAGGGTAAGTGGATTGACATACATGCCCACAAATTGATCCGTCTGATCCGGGGGCAGGTCGCGGGCGAATTTCAGGGCGTATTGCAACGCCTCTTCCCGGTGATCCAAACTGTATTCGATGGTTCTCCGCATGTAGGGCGCGATTTCGGCGATGCGTTCAGGCCCCAGATCCTTGCGGATAACGTTAGCGCCCAGGGGAAGTGGCAAGCCGCCTGTCTCCTGTGCCCACCATTCGCCCAGATCGATGATTTTGTGCAATCCGGACGCGCTGTAAGTCAGCTGGCCCTCATGGATGATCAATCCCGCCTCCACCCGGCCGCCCAACAGCGCGGGGATGATCTGATCAAACGGCACGATATCATAGGTAAATTCCCCCAGGCATAACCGGAGCGCCAGATAGGCGGAGGTCATCTTACCAGGAATGGCAATGGAGATGGATTGAAGGTTCTCCACGGTCATCGGCTCACGCGTGACCACCATCGGCCCGTAGCCGATGCCCAGGCTGCCACCCGCCGTCAAAATGGCGTAGCGGTGCTGCACATAGGCGTAGGCATGGACCGAAATGGCGGTAATGTCCAACTCGCCCAGGGCTGCCCGGTAGTTGAGGGTCTCGATATCTTGCATTACATGACGAAATTTGTAAGGCGCCGTGTCGATCTTGTTTTCCGCCAGGGCGTAGAACATGAAGGCGTCGTCGGAATCAGGACTGTGGCCCAAAGTGATTTCAATCGGTTTCATGGAGGGGGAAAATCCTTTCGTCTTTCACCGCGTATTTCGCTGCGCTCGATCCGCATATCCCGTTAATTATCCGCCAACAGCAACATAGCCATGGACATATCCGGATCGATCGTGAACCGGATCCGGTTCCCTTCCCGCGTAAATGGTTCGGAGCCGAACGAGTTCCAGGTGGATTCGTTTTCCCAGGTTCCCGCCTCCAACGCGGGATTTTTCATGGCCGGAGCCTGGATTTCCATCTGTCCGGTCCGGGTAGGCAATATCACGAGTTGGCGGGTTTCAAGTAGACCGCGTTGATCCCGGTCCACCACCATGACATGCGCGTCCGTCAGGAGGATGGTATCCGCGTTCCAACGGATGTCTCCCGTGCCTTCCACCGCCAATGGCCGGCCGTCCCGCGACAGGTAAAGCAGCCCCGTTTCCCATCCCCGCAGGGAAACGGTGAAAATTCCCCGGCCGGTATCGATCCGGTACGTCTTGGGATTTTCCCCTTCCTCACAACGGAACAGGGTGAAAATGCGGTTGCGATCGGCTTCAGGAATCGAGAATACGTGCAACGCGGGATCATCCGGTGTCACATGAATCCTCTGGTGATTGGTCTTATCAAGCACATCGGCATAAGGATTCCACACGACGGGATCGACGGCTCTCAGTTCGATGGGTTCGGAGAGATAAAAGACCCGTCCGGTTCCCAAACGGGCGGCGGTCCATTCGGTCAGGGCGAACGGGGTATCCTTCAGTTCCGGGACTTTCGGTTTTCGCGGGGGCAGGCCGAATTGCTCGAACCGCATGGCGCGAGTGGGCTTCCGTGAGGGATCGAAACCGATATCCCCGGAGAAATAGAGGTTTCCGCCCCGTTCCACGAATTTACGGATGCGCTCGAAGATTTCATCATCGGGGCAATAAGGGATCGGCCAAAACAAGGTTCCCGCCTCCATGGGCAGATCGTTGAGCGCACGTTCGTTGATGACACCAAAATTGACATGACACGCGAAAAGGAGGCGCAGGCCCCGGTGCAACGCTTCATGAATTTTTTGGGTTTGCGCGCCCAGCCGGTGATTGTCGGGAATGACAAAGTATATGCGGGGTGGCTCATATTGCGGTTGGAAGCGGGAAAACAAATAACTCAGATTGCGATACGCGTAATACCAATCCTTGGGCACTCCGTCTTGCGCGAAAGTGAGGCCCCAGGGAAACACGCAATCGTCCAAATCCTTCAAATCCCAATTGAGGGCGAACGCCCCTCCCTGGCCCAATGATTCATGGCCCACGGCTAAGAAATGACGGATCGAGGTTTCCGTGGGATCTTCAAACCGGCCCTGGACACGGGCCTCGTGCGCGGCCCAGGCCCCGAACTCGCCCACCGACAGCCCCTGGTCCCGGAAACGGCGGTCCGTCAGTTTGAAGATCGGAGAAAAACGGTCGAACGGACCATGATAATGCGTGTTGGAGAAATCCAACGCGCTCGTGGGCAAAAACTTGTCCGCGGGCCATTCGTATTGCAAGAAACCTACCGTGGCCAGCGCATCCAGCGAACCCTCCCGAAGGCCCTCGAGGTTGCCTTGAATCCACCGCCGTACCAGCCAGGCGCGGAACTCGTTGAAATCCACGGCACGGGGATTATCCCATACCTCCGGCCCAGACCCCAAGGGAATCTTGCCCAGCGGTTGCTCCACAGCGTAGTGGCCCCACGCATCCTGCAGATTTTCATTGGTACGGTACTTGATTTGGAGAAACGAATTCCACATGAGGGTCAAATCCGGTGTCGGTGAGGACAACCGCACCGAGGGCTCGTTTTCGATGTCGTATAGCACATGCCGCGCGTCCTGGTACCTCCCGGCCCAGAAGCGGTTCCACGCTTTCTGGGCTTCTAATTCCTCGTCGGTCAATTCGACACCCAGCCAGTCATGCAAGGTGAGGATCAGGACGATGCCATGGCGGGCGCACATGGCCACCAACTCATCGGTCTGCTGGATCAATGTCTCCGGCGGTTTTTTCGCTAAATCCAGGGGGGAATGGCCGCCTTGCCCGTCGTACCCCTTCGCCGCGTACGGCGAAAAATGCAGCACGCGCAGCACCCGCAGGCCGAAGCGCCGCATCTGGCTGAAATCCTTATCCCACGTGGCGGGATTTTCCCGTGGCGAGAACCACATCACGCCGGTTTGGTTCGTTCCAAATAAAAATGTGGGACGGCCATCGACACGGAAATAATTTTTCGTGAATGTCACCTCAGGTCCGGATGACCGTAACGCATCCGTTTTGACAAACGCCGTACTCAACGTGTCCAGGATTTCCGAATCCCCGCTGGGACCGGTTAGCGATTTCCGTAATACCACACTGACCTGGGTGTAATCATCTGTAAAATCGCCCTCCTGAAGCGGGTACACTTGGCGGGTGATGGCTCCCGGCGGCAAGGTCAACGGCTGGCCATCCAGTTCTTTTGCGCCGTGCACCGCGAGATTGACATTTTGCGGCTGGCTGTTGAAATTCGCCGCCCGGACGGTCAAATCCTTCCCGGGCGAGCCGTCTTTCCGCGGCGCCAGTTCCACATCCACCAAAAACACGCGTTCCCGGATCGCACGGAGGGCTTGATGCAGCATATCCAGCATCTCCGGATGATCCCGGCCAAACAAGTTGATGTTGGTCACGCCGGAGAACGCCCAGGCCGATCCCTTGTACGGCCCGTCGTGGTGATACATCAGGCTGAACACTGAACCGCGGGGTTGGTGATACCGGTCATAGGCCTGAACCAGGGGAATCCACCGCGCGTAAGGCTTGGCGAAAACGGCGGTGTTGCTGCCGGTCAGCGCCGTGGCGGGGAAACCCTCGAGTACCAGGGTTTCTTTCTCCGCGTTGAATTTCGCGAAATAGGCCGGATTCGGTTCAATGAACGCCACCCGCTTGAAAATATACGTAGGGTCGAAAATTACGATTTGCTCCGGCTGGAACCGCATCCAATCGCCGGGCCGGCCCCGGCGGCCCGATAAGAACTGGTTGGGATCATCCGTCTCCACTTTCTTCCAAGATCCGTTTTTCTTCTCCATCAAGTCGTCGAACGCGTAGCCGCCCAGGCTGACAAAGGCCCCGCCTCTTTTCAGATACTCCACAAAGGCATCCCGCGCCTGGAGGGGAAAACACGCGCCATAAGGCAGGATGACCGTGTCGATGGTGGCGGGATTCATTTTGTTTGGATCGGCCAGATCCTCCGCGGTGATCAGTTGAATTTCTAGTTGCTTAGAGACGAGATAATCCCGCAGTTCCACGGGATCGGCGTGTGACGGCCGCGCGGGGAAATTCTCCTGCAGAACGGCAATCTCACCTGCCGAACCCCAAAACGGCAAGAAAACAGCCCATAATGACAAAATCAAAAACAGAATCAAGAAATCCCAGGTCATTTTCAAGAACATGTTGAATGGCTCCTTGACTTGGTCAATCATTTTAGTCTGGCCCGCGCCTCTCCTTTCATGCCGCCGGCGGGCGGCTGCGGACGAATTCGGCGAAGCGCACCCAGGTCTCAACCGGCCAGGCTTCCGCCCGGTCGTCCAGGTTGAAATTCTGCCCGGCTTCGCGCAAGAAATCCTGATCCAACACCCGCCGCTGCACAATCGCGCCCTCCAATTGTTTTCTCAGCTTCTTGCGCCGGTGCTGAAAGCCGATGTGAATCACCCGCTCCAAGAACAATCGGGCGAATTCGACATCCGCGCCCGGCAACGGTTCCAACGTCAAGAACACCGATTCGACATGGGGCCGGGGGGAAAATGAGCCGGGGTCGATGGTTTTCATTTTTTTGACCAAAAATAAATATTTGAGAACGATGGACAGCCGGCCGTAACTCTTGGTTCCCGGATGCGCCAGAATCCGTTCGCCCACTTCCTTCTGCAACATGACGGCGATCTGCTCGAACCGGAAACCGCAATAGGCCAGGTGAAACAGGATGGGAACAGAAATATTGTAGGGCAGGTTGCCGATCACCCGCACGGCTTGATGATCTTCGGCCAATTGCCGGAAATCGGTTTCCAGCGCGTCCTGCTGGATCACCCGCAAGCGCGCGGGATCAAAATCGAATTGTTTCAACAATTCCGGCAGCCACGCGGCGAACCAGCGGTCCTTTTCCACCGCCACCACATCGGCGCCCCGTTCCAGAATCAGCCACGTCAAGTGCCCCAATCCCGGGCCGATCTCGATCACCCGGCCTTCACGGGGAAACGCGATCCCCTCCAACATGGATTCCATCACCCGGCGGTTGATCAGAAAATTCTGCCCCAACGCCCGGGAATATCGGAATCCGGCCAGGTCCATGAATTCGGACAATCCATGGCGGTCATACAGCATGGCTTGGCGGATAGGCGGACAGGTTGGACGGTTGTTGCCGGATGCGTTCAATGCTATGGTCTCGATTCTGACAGGCAAAACGTTTTGTCATGAGGGACGACATTTCATGCCCGTGAATACCATAGCCGTTGAAGAAGGACAAGTCAAAATTCTCGACCAGACCCTGCTGCCTGCCCGGACCGAGTACCGCGTGATCCACAACGCGGAGGAGATGTGGGAAGCGATCAAAATCCTGCGGATTCGCGGCGCGCCGGCCATCGGCATCGCCGCCGCTTTCGGGGTGTACTTAGGCATAAAGGATTCCACCGCCGCCGATTTCGACTCGTTCTGGAACGAGGTGGTGAAGGTCACCGATTACTTAGCCACCTCGCGGCCGACCGCCGTTAACCTTTTCTGGGCGCTGGACCGGATGAAACGCTTCATCCAAACACAAAAATCCCGGCCTATTCCCGAGATCCAACAAGCCATCCTGGAGGAGGCCACGCGTATATTGGAGGAAGACGTGGCCATCGGCCGGCGGATCGGCGAACTTGGCGCGGCCCTGCTGCCGGACGGTTGCGGCGTGCTGACCCATTGCAACGCGGGGGGACTGGCCACGGCCCGCTATGGCACCGCCCTCGCCCCCATTTTCGTGGCCAAGGAGCAAGGCAAGACCATTCGGGTCTTCGCGGACGAGACCCGCCCCCTGCTTCAGGGCGCGCGCCTCACCGCCTGGGAACTGCGCGAAAACCAGATCCCCGTCACTTTGATCTGCGACAACATGGCCGCCTCCGTAATGGCTAAAAAATGGGTGCAGGCGGTGATCGTCGGCGCGGACCGCATCGCCGCCAACGGCGACACCGCCAACAAAATCGGCACCTACGGCGTGGCGATCCTGGCCCAGGAACACAAGATCCCCTTCTACGTGGCCGCCCCCCTCTCCACCATCGACCCGGCCACCTCCACCGGCGCGGAAATCCCCATCGAGGAACGCGATCCCCGCGAAATCACCCACGGATTCGGCCGGCCCACGGCGCCGGAGGGCATCCAGGTTTACAACCCGGCGTTCGATGTCACCCCTCACGCATACATCACCGCCTTCATCACCGAGGCGGGAGTCGTTTATCCACCATTCGCGGAGAATTTGATGAAAATTTCCAGACAGAATTTTGTGCAATAATTGACAGTGCGGCAAAAAGTCACTTTATCATGATATCACTACTCTGGCATGGAATTTGAAAGCATACATCTTGCCTACACAAAATATAGGCGCAGTTAATCGTCTTTCCCACAACCTATAGGACATTTCAAGATCATTTCCGCTTTTTTGACCACGTGTCATCATCTCGATTCCCTGAAAAAAGTGTCACCTACCGGTAGGTGACAGTGGTAAAAAATGGGTTGACAGTTTGAATTTCCCTCATTACCCTCTTCACAGCAATGAAAAGTGATTTTCCCTGTTGTAATACGCGGAGATTGAGATGTATTGCAGAATACCTTTTCTATTTATTATAATTTTGTTCCTTTACTCTTGTGCAGAGGAACCTTCCATTCTCATTACGCCCAATACAGTGATTTTAGAGGAGGATGAACCAAAGGCCAAATCGTCCATCCAGGTGACCATCAAGAATGACGGCCGGATTCCCGTACATCGCGTGGTTTTACGCCCGGCTTGTGCGTGTTATGAAATCCTGTCCGTTACCACGCCTTTAGCGCCCCAGGAAAAAAGAACCCTTTCGTTTGATTTTATGTATCCAGGTACACCAGGACCTTTCTCGGAAACCATTCGGGTGCTCATTGAAGGTCCAGCCGGGACGCAATCATCCACGCAACTGCTTGTGGTTACCGGAGTGGCCAGACCTACCCTCGCCATCGCACCTCCCTCCCTGGATCTTGAAATCCTTCCCAAAACTCAAACCCTTGTTTCTTTTTTTGAGTTCGATCTGCTGGATCATAGCCAATTTCAGGAAGCCCTGGTCAACGGATTGTCCTTCTCCGAGGTGAAAAACCCAACGAATTTTGTCGAGATCTCTCTATCCCAAGGAATCAATCCATCCCAATTGATGGGCCGTTGCCAATTTAATCTTTACCAATTGGCCCAATCCGGACATTGCGCCGCGGTAACCGGATTTATCCGTTTTCATCTGCAGAGCGATCAGAAGTCCTACGATATCGACTATCCGGTTTCGCTATGTCCGAAATCCGTTCGTATCTTCCCGGAAATTATTACCTTATCCAGTGAAAATCCGGGGGAAGTTCGTGTTGAGATTCCCCACGAAATTCATCTGGAAAAAATTGTACTCTTACCCTTGGGGATAACCATTCCATTCCAGGAGGAGGTGATGTGGTCCGATCCGTATTCTTCCACGTACGTGGTCCGATGCGGCTGGGTAAACACCCGGCTGCCGGCGGGATTCCGTTTTGGGACCTTATCATTTCAGTTCTCGAACGGAACGGAGCAAAAGAAAGGATTCCTTGTCAAAGGCAGTGAAGAGAAGGCAGAGCGTTCATGAAAAAACAGATGGAGGAAAATCATGAA
>ERZ795045.361-NODE-361-length-59697-cov-5.731213_pt1 | contig 59697 bp, 45 predicted proteins | sample MGYA00375129_ERZ795045 | MGnify/ENA primary metagenome ERZ795045 (study PRJEB30174, sample SAMN05720166) | activated sludge metagenome | isolation source: anaerobic digester from wastewater treatment plant | place: Japan | collected 2015-05-15 ...
TATACGCCCGTCTCGGTGTGGATCTTTGGATGGACCCCCGCGGTTCCCCTGATCTTTTTCGCCCTGTTCTGTTTCGGAGCCGGATTTGTTTCCGGTTGGGCCGTGACAGTTCTCCTGCACCGGCGTCTGGAATCCTGATTTTTCGTACTGGGACCCCGCGGCTTACTGAATGGACGCGACCGCCTTTTCGACCGAATCATACAGAGGAAACATATTGTCGAGATTGGTCACATGAAAAATCCGGGCCACGTGTTCGTTGGCCTTGGCAAACGCAATAGTCCCGTCTTCCAGGGACTTATACGCGGCTAAAAAGGTGGCCAAGGCTTTGCTGTTCAGGCTGTCCATATGCTCGCAATCCACGACGATTTTCTTTTTCCCTTCCCGTACCAGACGGTGCAACGCGGATTTTAACGTGGACACGTCCGAAAATGAGATGGAGCCCGATACCTTCAGCAGGGCTACATCGCCTATCAATCTCTTTTCCAACCGCATCATTTTCGTAGCCCACCCTTCTGCCCTTGCCAGGTTGTTAAAACCACCCTCTTTCCAAATTCCCTATTGGAACATAAGTTCCGGCGTTTGGCAATAACCCGGCAACCGGTTTAAAGATAGCTGCCTCTCCTTCATTCTGGGCCTGCTCCTCTCCGCGGAGGATTCTCCCATTGATGATTGTGGAAAAATCGGGCAAGGTAATATGCGGATCCGCACATTTCCTCGGCCGCCGGCCATTGGGCGCGAGGGAAAAGGAGCATCCCGGATGTGTGACCGGTTCTTCAAAAGGCATTGGTTTGTCCTTTGGCTGATTTGGTTCATTTCTGCCGGGGAGGGCCAGGAAATTCCGTCTCCCGAAGCGGTGCTCGGTTTTCAGCCGGGCGCTGATTTCCGGTTGGCGCGGTGGGAACAAATCGTGGACTATTTTTATAAAATCGGTTCGCTTTCCCAGCGCGTCCACATCGAGGAGATCGGCCGGACCACCGAGGACAATCCGTATATTCTGGCGGTGATTTCCGATCCCAAAGTCATCGCCGATCTGGAGTTATACCAATCCTATCAGCGGAAACTGTCTCATCCCCACGAAATCGAATCCGGAGAAAAAGATGTTCTCCTCGACCAGGCCAAAACGGTGGTGCTTATCTCGTGTTCGCTGCATTCTAATGAAATCGGCGCATCCCAGATGGCCATGGAACTCCTGCATGAGCTAGCTTCTCTCCATAATGAACGGATCCGGGAGATCCTGGATAACGTAATCCTCCTCCTTGTGCCTTCCGCCAATCCCGATGGCATCAACAAGGAAATCGACTGGTACGAACGGTCTCTCGGCAAACCGTGGGAAGGGCAGGGAATGCCATGGCTCTATCAAAAATACTGCGGGCATGACAACAACCGTGACTGGTTCATGCTCACTCAGAAGGAAACGCAAATTCTTACCCAGATTTTGTACCAGAAATGGTATCCCTGCGTGTTGTACGACATCCACCAGATGGGGAACCAAGGCAGCCGCTTTTTCGTTCCTCCTTTCTATGATCCCATCAATCCGAACGTGGATCCTTTGATTCACGAATCCTTGAAGATGATCGGGGGGCATATCGCTACCGATCTGACAGTGGCAGGCAAGGCCGGTGTGGTCACCAACGCGATATTCGACAACTGGTGGCAAGGAGGGAACCGCACAACCCCGTACCGTCACAACATCATCGGAATATTAACCGAAGCCGCCAGCCCGCGTCTTGCCTCCCCATTATTTCAGCCCCAGGGGGATTTAACCGGACAAGTCCGAGGATTGCCCCGCCTCACGATGCAGGTCAATTACGCCAATCCCTGGAAAGGGGGGTGGTGGAGACTGCGGGATGTGGTGGAGTACGAAAAAATTGCTTGCTATTCGCTCCTCACCTTAGCCGCGCGGTACCGGGATCAATTGAATCACAATTACCTCGCCTTGGGAGAAAAAGCCATCCGGCTCGGCCGTGAAGAACCCCCTTTTGCCTATCTGATCCCGCCGGATCAGCGGGATTTCCCCACGGCGGTCCACATGGCATGGATCCTGCGGGAAGGGGGAGTGCAGATTAACATCGCGGAAACCCCCTTCGCGGCGGAGGGCGCGGAATATCCAGCGGGAACCTATATTATTTATGCCTCTCAACCGTATCGGAATTACATCTTGGATCTGCTAGAACCCCAACATTACCCAGAACGTTTCCTTTATCCCGGGGGACCCGCGGAACCGCCCTACGATGTCGCCGGTTGGACACTGCCCATGCAAATGGGAGTGCGAACGGTCCGGGTGGATCAACCTTTCCCAGCGCAAACCCGGCCACTCGATTCAATTTCTCTGCCGCCCGGCCGGATCCAGGGAAATGGTACTCTCCTGATCAGCCCCAATACCACCAATTATGATTTCATCGTGCTCAACCGGGCGTGGAAACAGGACATTCCGGTTTTTATTTTGCAATCGGATTGGTCGTCTGACAGCCATACCTATCCGGCGGGATCGCTCGTATATTCACCCGGCGATAGCCGCCGGACCGCCTTGGAAGGGTGGATTCACGATCTCGGGCTTACGGTGGGAAGCATTCCGGCCACGCCCGGCGCCTTGCCAGATGGTCTCCGGCTGAAGGCGCTGCGCAAACCGCGGATCGCCATGTATCAACCTTGGACGGCCAACATCGACGAAGGCTGGACGCGTTTTGTGCTGGAACAATTCGAATTCGAATACACCACCCTTCACAATGCGGCTATACGGGCGGGAGACCTGCGCCGCCGCTTTGACGCCATTATACTGCCCGATATCCATATCCAAGCGTTGCTGAATGGACGAGACATGGCCCTTACGGCTCCCGAATATGCGGGCGGCATTGGTGAAGAGGGGATCACTTCTTTGCAGGAGTTCGTGGAATTGGGTGGCAGCCTGCTCTGCCTGGACAGTTCCACACGTTTTGCCATCCGCTTCTTTGATCTGCCGGTCAAGAATGTATTGGAAGGCGTAGGGCGGGACAAGTTTTATTGTCCCGGATCCATCCTGCGGATCAATCTTGATCCCTCCCGGCCGCTCGCGTATGGCATGCGCCACCGGGCGGCGGCGTATTTTGTGCATTCTCAGGCTTTTGAAATTACCCACACCCCGAACCGGGATACCGTGAAGGTTCGGATGGGAGAACCCATAGTGCTTGCCTCGTATGATAAATCGCTCACCCTTTTGAGCGGCTGGATTCAGGGTGAGGAACTGATTCACGACAAGGCCGCGATTGTTTCCGTGCCATATGGGCAGGGTCAGGTCATTCTATACGGTTTCCGTGTTCAACACCGCGCGCAAACCCATGGTACATTCCGGTTATTGTTTAACGGCTTGCTCTTCAGCGGACCGAACCGGTAGAATTGAGTCACAGGGATTTTTCACAAGCCCGGTCATGGATTGGATAAATCAACAACAGAAAGATAGATGGTACACGATTTTAGTACGTGAAAAGGATACGTGAAAAGGATAATAATGCCGGGATTCCTTGGTGTGATGGTTTCCCGAAAGATCCTCCCTGGTGTTTTTCCTTTATGGAAATCCGTTCATGCGTTAACCTGCCCTGCAATGACTTGCCCATAGACGGCTTTTTTGGAAAGGATCCATCATTTTGTCATGAACCGCCCTTCCTTTTTTCTAATAATCGCTTGCGTGGCCGGAGGTTCGGGAGTCATCCTGGGAGCTTTCGCCGCCCATGGTCTGAAAGACCGCCTCGAGCCGCGGATGCTGGAAATATTTCAAACTGGTGTTCACTACCAAATGATCCATGCCCTGGCCTTGTTGGCGGTCAGCTTGGCGGGATCCCGTCTTTGGCCTGGTTCATGGACTGCGGGCGCTTGCGGAGCATGGACACTCGGCATCCTGGTATTTTCCGGCAGTTTATATTTACTGGCAGTAACAGGGATCCGTTGGTTGGGCGCCATTACACCCATCGGGGGAGTGGCTTTTATCGCCGGTTGGATTATGCTGGCCTTAGCCGCACTATACGGAAAATCCAATGGCCCTCTCTGACGGGATAGGCCGGTATATACGGTCGAAGGCCCGCTTTCATTGCCGCGATTCCCTTGAAAAAAGCCGGCTATGAAGTAATATCGTTCAGGAATCGGCTCATAGATTCCGAAGAATAAAAGGGAGCAAGTATCATGGCGCACGTAAAAAGCGGCGGCGGCAAACAAAAAAACGGCCGTGATAGTCAATCGAAACGGTTAGGTGTTAAGCGGTTCGGCGGCCAATTTGTCAACGCGGGATCCATCCTTGTCCGCCAACGGGGAACGCGGATTCATCCGGGAATCAACGTCGGGCGCGGAGGAGACGACACTTTGTTCGCTTTGGCCAGCGGAATCGTGAAATTTGAAACCAAGCGGAACCGCCGGATGGTTTCCATCGTTCCCCAGCCGGAGTGAACCGGAGAGGGAGGGGTTCCTGACCGTTGGAGGGGAACCGTTTCGGCAAAATAAATATTTTATCATTCTCTAAAAAGCCCCGGGTTGGGGCTTTTCTCATTAATATGAAAAATTAGGCTTAATTCTACCAAGGAACGGATTCCAGAGTTACAGTATTCAGCGAAATTCCAACTTTGGGGTGGATAATAGCGCGTGTTACGGTTTTTGATTTTCGGTTCGGGAGCGGTGGGAACTTTGTTGGGCGGACTTCTTGCGAAGGCGGGCCACTCCGTCGTTTTTGTCGGCCGGAAATGGAACGTGGAAGCTATCCGCTCGCGGGGCATCCGGATTTCGGGCGTATGGGGATCGCACTCCATCCCACCTCAACCGGCTTTTGAGAAAATTGAAGATATTCCTAACGATTTGAGGTTATTCGATTTTATTTTCCTTACGGTAAAAGCATTCGATACACTACGGGCCATAGAGGAATGCCTGCCCGTTTTGCAAGACGTGACGCAAGTGATTTCATGCCAAAATGGTTATGGCAACTGCCAAGCCATCGCGGAAAAAATTGGATGGAACCGCACGCTTGGCGCGCGGATCATCACCGGAGTCGAGATACCCGAACCGGGAATCATTCAGGTAACCGTCCACGCGGACGCGGTGCGTCTGGGACATTATTTGCGTGAATATCCTATGAGCCAGCTTCAAGGCATTGCGCTAACTTTGCGCGAAGCGGGAATCCCTACTGAAGCCACGGATCAACTGGAACAGTTCATTTGGGTGAAAATTCTGTATAATGCTGCATTGAATCCTTTAGGAGCCCTGTTGGGCGTGACGTACGGCGCGTTGTCGGAGGAAGCATCCACCCGGACCATTATGGATCGAATTATCAGGGAAGCGTTTGCCGTGACGGCTGCTCATGGCATCCGGTTGTTTTGGGAAACGGCGGAGGAGTACCTTCAGACTTTTTACACGAAAATGATCCCTCCCACCGCCGCGCATTATCCCTCCATGTTGCGGGATTTGCAAAAAGGCCGGATGACCGAAATCAACGCGCTCAATGGTGCGGTAACCCAGCTGGGACGAGAAAAGCAGATTCCTACGCCGGTGAATGACACTCTCGTTTCTTTGATCCATTTTCGTGAAATCCATTCTCGTGAGCAGCGCAAATCAGGATGAATCCGAATCTTAAAAATCCGTCTCCCCCGGAAGCTGTCCGTTGGCTGCAGGAAATCGCACAGGCCGTTTCCCTCCGGGAGGGAGTCGAAGGTGTGGCCCGGGCGTTATGGACGGTATACGCGTCCAAAATCCCCTCCACCCGGGAATGGTCCCGCCAGTTGCACATCCCGGTTCCCGTTTTGGCGGCTTTGAGGCGGGAGTTGGAAAAACGGGATATCCTTACTCCGGGAGAAGGATTGCGCCTCTCGCCCGCGGGGGCAAAACGGCTTGAGGAGTGGTTTGTGCGGCATGAACCGGTGAGCCAAACCTGCCCCGCCTGCCAAGGCCGCGGCCGGATTCTGCCTCCAGAAGCCTACCCCCTCTTGGAAGAATTCCGTGACTTCTGCGTCCGCCGCCCCGCCGTGGATGTCACCCTCGACCAAAGCCACGCCACCCCGGAAACCGGTATTCGCAAGGCCCTTTATCTGCTGGAAAATGGACTGCTGGGGCAATCCCTGTTTTTCGCGGGAGATGACGATTTCATTTCGCTGGCCTGTTGGCTGGCGCGGAAACGTTTTTTGCCTGATCCGAACCAATGGAAGCCGATCCAGGTGATCGACATCGACCCGCGTTACTTGGACGTGATCTCCGAACTATCGGAAGGGGCGATCCAAGTCCAAGTTCAGGATGTGCGGGAAGACTGGCCGGCTGAATGGAAAGATAACTTTCACGTGGCCCTGACCGATCCCGCCTACACGGAGAATGCCATTGCCGTGTTTTCCGCCCGGTGTCACCATGTCCTGCGCCGGGGAGGCATTTTATTGCTCTCCATGCCCCTGCCTGATGGTTCCTCTCTGGCGGGCATTGAATCCAATTGGCTGGGCATGGGGTGGGCCATTCGCGAAATTCTTCCCCGGTTTAACGAATACGAGGGTGCTTCCATCCACGCCCACCAGTCCTGCCTCTTTATTTGCGAAAAGGTTTTTGACTTGCCACCTGAAAAATCGCTTCCGTTGCGTTATACTCCTTTTTATACAGGAGATATCCGCCCGCCGGGGGCGGATTACGAATGCGCCCTGTGCGAATTCATCATTTCCGTCGGGCCGGGCCGGGAATTTAACACTATTCAGGCCTTGAAAGAAGCAGGGTGTCCGGAGTGTGGCTATACCTCGTTCCGCCGCCGGGGAAGTGAAAAATCCGCCGCCGGGGAAGCGGGGAATCCGGACGGGGCCTGACGCGGAGCAATCCCGTCCGGCAACGGGCCGGCCGGTTGCGGGATCAACAACAAAAACCAAACAGAAATTCATTTAACCCAAAGCGCGCAAAAACCAAAGACGCGGGGAGAGGAAAAATGGGAAACAAAATGAAAGCCATCGTGTTAATCGCGGCCGCGGTGGGAATTGTCGCTGTGCTCAATCTGTTCGTCTTCGGGCCGATCAAGAAGGACTGGGATGAATACAATCAGCGGCTCAGCACTTTGAAGAACGAATACCGGAGCATTGTCCAACAGGTATCCGGGGAGGAAAGCAGTGAATCCCGGTCGCAGCCGATTGTCACCCGGATTGATGAAGTCATCAACGCCATCCAAACCCAAAACCAAATCGCCCGAAGCGGTTTTGAACGATTGGACAAACAACTCAAGATCATCGAGCGGTACGATCCGACCAAAAATTATGTCAACGAAGTCCTCAACCAGATCGACCTGATGAAAAAGTTGGAAGCCAACAGCACCAGCACTAAGTTGTCTGTCAGCCGGTCCTGGGGAGTAGACGGCGGCTTGCGCGAGGGACGTTTCGGCACCGGTTTTCGCGCCTCGGGTGGACGCTCCATGGCTTACGCCAATCTCGATTCCAAACCGGTGATCAATCCCCGGCAAGGGACGCTGGAATTTTTCGTCAAACCGGAATGGGATCCCAATGATCCGGAAGTGCACCACAAGTGTATGCTGATCGCCATTGACAGCCGTAAAATGAGCCGCGACGAAATCGCCACCCGGATGGAACAAGACCAGGCGGCGAACGCCGATGCCCAAAGCGGCATGAGCGCGCCCATGACCAAAATGAGCATCCAAGCGATGCTGCCCCTTGGGGCCGGCCCCTTCCAGCGGGACAGTTTATTGGCCGTATACAAAGGGGAAGGGCCCACGCTCAGTTTTGAACTCCGTGACTACGTGAAACCGCCCAGCATCGTGACGGCGATGATCTCGGACTGGAAGGAAGGGCAGTGGTATCACATCGCCGTCGTGTGGGAAGCCAAGCGGCAGGCCCTGTACATCAACGGCCAAAACAAGGGACTGCCCATCGGGGCCGGCCTGTCGATCCGGGACGCCCGGGACGTGGAAGATGAACTGCTGCTCGGCGGCGGCATGGGGATGGGTGGCATGGGCATGATGGGGATGGGCGGCATGGGCATGATGGGTATGGGGATGATGGGCATGGGCATGGGGATGATGGGCATGGGGGGTATGGGCATGATGGGCATGGGGGGTATGTCCAGCCGTCTAGGTACCTCCGCCGGCCAAACCCTGACCAGCAACATCTCCCTTCCCTCGGTGTTGTCAGGCATTTACCTGGGGACCGACGAAGCCGGTGGCTTCACCGCCGACTGCACCTTCGATGACTTGCGGATTCAGGATCGCGTGAACGTGGGATTCGATCTCCAGAACGAACTGCGGGCCACGGAATCGACTACCCTGCTGGATCATTTCGAGGATGAAGTCCCCGAGCCCGTGCAACTCCCCATGCTGCTGGCGGAAATGGACCAATATCAGCGTCTGAAGAGCACCGGGACCATCAATCCAGCGGTGCGGGAAGGATATGAAAACCGGTACAAACTGCTGAAACATACCTTGGGGATCAACGACAAGTTCCTATCCACGGACTCAACCATCCGCACGATCCGGGAACTGTACTGTCTGAATTACATCCGCCAACACACGAACAAAAGTTTCGAGGAACTATTTGGTTTATTCCAAATCAGTCCCGAAATCACGAAAAACGATTCCCCTCAGCTGCACAAGATTCTGGAGTTCCAAAAACTGTGCTACGACTTGGCCCAGATTGCGGTCGAAGACCGATTGAAAGCCATTAACGAGATCATCTTCAAGGGTCAGGGCTATAATGTCACCGATGAAGAACTGCAAACCGCCTTCCGGAACCAACGGCAGCAGCTGTTTAACGATCTCTTCGGGCCGGATAACCTCCTGGTGCGGTACGGGTATGCCGGCGGTTACGGCATGTTCGGCGGCATGGGGATGATGGGCCCCATGGGCATGGGGATGATGGGCCCCATGGGCATGGGGATGATGGGCCCCATGGGTATGGGCATGATGGGCCCCATGGGCATGGGGGGCATGGGAATCGGCATGGCCGCCATGATGGGGCCACTGTACGATCCGGACAGCGGCAGAGAACTTTCCAAAAAAGAAGTGGAAGAGTTGCTCCAGAAAATCGAAGACATGAAGCAAAAGTTGAAGGTCTTCAATAAGTACATGAAAGATGGGCTTATTCCCCCTGAAGTGATCGAAGAATTCAACAAACAAAAAGAGCAATCCAACGAAGATTACTATATCAAACGCGCCGTTACCTTGAATTTGGACGCTGATTACCGGTCCGTCATGAAATACATGTACGATTTGGAATACGGCCCCCGGATTATCACTATTAACAGTATTAAAATCGATAACCGGGACAACGACTTGGTTAACGTGGTGATGGATGTGGAAAGCCACTCCTTGAAAAACGTTTTGGAGGAAGAAGAAACTCTTGAATCACCGGAAACCGCGGCCGCGGCGGCCACCGTGGGCTTGAACCGGTAATCGCGGCCGGGTGGATCCGGGGCCGTTTGTTCGGTGCCAAACCTGCAAGCCGAAGCAGAAATGGGTGTACCGCGCGCAAGGCAGAAGCGAAGACTGTCTCTAGAATTTCCGATTCTCAACGGGATTCGATGGCCATGGGAGGGGTCGTCAGAGGAGAATCATTTCGTTTTCCCTTTCCCGCCGGGAAAAGGGATGAGTTGAGGGTAATCCTAACATAAGCGCCGTCTATACCGGCCTTACACCAACGGGGTGGTGGAAAAAGCCGATTCATCTCAGACAAAAGTCCTGCCGCCACTGGCTTCTTCTGGATTGACTGGGATGAAATGGGTTTTTTCCTTCGGATGCCGTGGCCGGAGGGGCCGCCGATTGGAAGGAGAAAAAATGCCGATATTCGTGTTTCCCTGGTCAATTCGTCTGATTCTCTTTGGCCTGGCAAGCGTTTTCGCTATGCCCTCCGCTTCCGCCTCCCTGGAATCGGATCTCAATGCCCTGTTCACGAAATCTCTTCCCCAAGCGGTATGGAGCATCCAGGTGGACAATCTGGAAGAAGAAGAGAATCTCTTCGCCCTGACTCCACAACGCAGCTTAATTCCCGCGTCTAACATGAAAATCGTGGTTTGCGCCGCCGCTCTATTGCGGTTGAAACCGGATTTCCGCTATCAAACCGGCCTGTGGGTCAGCGGGAAGCAATCCGGTTCCACTCTGGAGGGCGACCTGATCGTGGTGGGTTCCGGCGATCCCAGCATCGGGGGCCGTTTCAACGGGAACGATGTCACCGCCCTGTTCCGCCAGTGGGCGGGAGTGCTCAAACAGAATAATATTCTTCGCGTCACCGGGGATGTCATCGGCGTCGATGATGTTTTCGACGATATCCGTCACGGATTGAACTGGCATCCGGACAACTTTCTGGATTGGTTCGCGGCTGAAGTCAGCGCCCTCTCATTCAACGACGCCTGCGTGGATATCATCGTGGAAGGAGCGGCGAAAGCAGGAACGCCGGCAACGGTCCGCACCAATCCTCCCACCCAGTATTTGTTTTTATCCCCCTCGGTCATGACCGTGGCCACCGCCAAAAGCGAAAAGGGAGTGGCTATCCGCCGTTCCAACGACGATCTCGGACTCACCATTCAGGGATCGATCCGGACCAACCGTTCCTCTCTTCATTACGCGGCGGTGCCCAATCCAACTCTCTATTTCGTTTCCGTGCTGCGCGAAGTGCTGCAAGCGGAAGGCATCACCGTGGAGGGCGCAGCCAAAGACGCCGATGACGTGCCGGCACTGCCCGCGCAAAAAACCTGGCGCCTGCTCCATGTGCACGAATCCCCCCCCTTGAGCGCGCTGGTCAATGTGTGTCTCAAGAACAGCCAGAATCTTTACGCCGAGCATCTGCTGAAAACTCTCGGCTATCACGACTATGGGACGGGCAGTTGGGAAATGGGCGTGCTGGCGATGAAGGACATTCTGAACGAACACGGCTGCAATCTGGATTCCCAATTCATCGCCGACGGTTCCGGCCTTTCGCGGGAAAACCGCTTGAGCGCCCAATCGTTGATTCAGGTCCTGCGCGTGATCTCCAATTCGCCGTACAAAGATTTGTTCCAGGAAGCGCTGCCCCGTTCCGGCGTCGATGGCACCCTCAAACGGCGGCTGAATGGCCCTTCCACCAACGGCCGCATCTTCGCCAAAACCGGCACATTGAATGGAGTTCGCTCGCTTTCCGGGTATCTCAACGCCAAAAGCGGGAAAACCTATGTTTTCTCCATGTTAGGCAATTCAACCCGGGGAGCGCAGCAGATGAGCGGCATGATGGACCAGGCCCTTGAATTGATCGCTTCCCAAGGCTGAACCGCCGGTTCCCTCGTTTACGGCGTGGCGCTGCCCAAGCGCTTGAGAGACTGGACAAAGTCGATGGCGGCGGTTTGGATCAATTCGTCCCGTTTTTGCGCGTAGTCTCGCATCTGGGGCTGAATAACCCGGTGAAAGGATTTGAGCAATTGGACCGTGACATCTTCGCAGAAGCGGCGGAGGAGGGCCTCGACGCGCAGATGGTACTGCTCCCCGTAGATTTTCTTCTGCTCGGTCCCGCCTGTGAACAGGGCTTGGTGAAACCGGTCCCAATGCTCCGGAAAATCATCGAGCAAGCGGAGGATTTTGAACTTGGTGATTAAATCCCGTTTCAAGGGAGCGCCGTCGATCATAAAGGATTCGTTGTTTTCATAGGGATAGACGATGTCATCGATCAGACGGGCAAAAGGAAGATGGGTCATGATCAAAGGCCGCCAGTAACCTTTGGCCTCGGCATAGATGGCAAACTTTTGGATTTCCTTTGTTCTGGGCATGGCCGGCTTTCTCCCGTTGATTCATTATTCCTCGAATGTGGATACGCTCAAAGACATTCCGGAATCCCAGCAGGGAAATTCATGGAGTCTCTTTTTGCGTGTGATACAATACCCGAATTCATGATCCTTTGCCGGATTGGCTCCAGACTTATTTTGACAATCCGCGGAATGATATCTGGACGATATGGCATCGTGGTTCACTATATTCTTTGCAAGGGCGGAATCCGGCCCCACACTGGCGTTCTGCCTGTTTTTTCCTGCTTTGAATTGTTTCGCTGTACCACTTGCCGCCGCAGGCGAAATCGCGATCCCCTATGAGGTGACAATCGAGGGAGTCGAAGAGAAAGACGTACTCGATCAACTCAAGGAATATAGCCGGACCTTGTCGCTGCGGGACCGGCCGCCCGCCACGCTGGGACTTTTAGAGCGCCGGGCGGAACGGGACATTTCCCCCTTTTTGAATATTCTGAAATCCCACGGGTATTTGGCAGCCACGGCCGAGTATCAAGTGAATCCGGATTCCCGGCCAGTGCGGGTGGTATTTCGGATCAATCCCGGGCCTCCGTACCGCCTGCGCTCCGTGATCGTGGAAGCAGCGGGTGAAACCGGAATCCAACTCCCGGTTCCCCCTCAGGAAGCTTTAGATCTGGAAAGCCACGAGCGGATCAACGCCCAAAAGATCGCCACCGCGCAAACTAAGATCCTCCGCCATTTGCAACGCCATGCGTATCCCCTGGCCCGGGTCACGGAACGTGTGTTCCGCCCCGATCACGCCGCAGCCACGGTGGACTTGATTTACCGGATCGATCCCGGCCCGCGGGCGGTCTTCGGAGAAACCACGTTCGAAGGCTTGGAGACGGTGAAAGAATCCTTTGTCCGCAACCGGTTGTGGTGGGAGGCGGGAGAGCCGTTTGACATCCGCCCAGTGGAAGAAACCCAGAAACGCCTGATCAAAACCAACCTTTTTTCGGTTGCCCAAATCCATTCGGCCACCGAAGTGCAACCGGACGGCGCCCTGCCCATGTGGGTCACACTGGCCGAACGTAAACCTCAATCGGTGATAGCCGGCGCGAACTACCGGACCGATTACGGTCCGGGCGGCAAACTGGGGTGGGAGCACCGGAATTTATGGGGAGGCGGCGAAAGCCTCTCCGCCAATGTACAGTTATCGGGGATTGAATACTCCGGTCACGCGGCGTTCCGCCAACCCGATTTTTTAACGGCCGACCAATCGCTGATCCTCGGATTCGGCGCCGCGTATGATAATCCCGATCCCTACATCAGCCGGAATCAAACCACTTCGGTGATGCTCGAACGGCTTCTGCAAGAAGAGATGCTGGTCCGGGCCGGGATATCCTACCGCTTGGCGCAAGTCAGCCAACTGGGAGTGGACGAAACCTTTGGGCTGCTCTCGCTGCCGGTGGAGTTCGAATGGAATCCGGTCGACGATCTTCTCGATCCCACGCAAGGTGGGCGGTTGAAATTACAGGCCGAGCCATTTTACGACACCCTGGGAACGAACATCACCTTCATGAAGAGTTACGCCAAGTACAGCCAATACCTTGCCCTGACGGCGGACGCGGACTGGGTGTTGGCGGGCCAGTTCGGATTGGGAGCGATGACCGGAGCGCCGTTGATGTCATTGCCCGCGGACGAACGCTTCTACGGAGGTGGAGGAGGATCCATCCGCGGTTATCCCTATCAGTCTGTCAGTCCCTTGACCGGCAACCACCCCATCGGCGGCCGCTCGATCGTGGAACTCTCGTTCGAACTGCGCACGCGGATCACGGAGACCATTGGCGTGGTGGCGTTTCTCGACGGCGGCGCCGCCTTCGAATCGCAGTTCCCAGATTTCAGCGAAGACCTGCTCTGGGGCGCCGGTGTGGGATTGCGGTATTTCACCCCGATCGGCCCCGTGCGGTTGGACGTGGGCTTTCCCCTCAACCGCCGGCCGGGCATCGATGACGCAGTGCAGGTTTATGTCAGTGTAGGTCAGGCGTTTTGAATGATGTCATGGCGCTCGAAATGCAAACGATGGAGTAAATGGCTGGCCGGGGGAACCGTGGTTTTAGCGGTTCTGCTGGCGGTTCTGTTTGCCTTGATTCAAACACCTTGGACTAAACGCCACATCGCGCGAATTCTTTCCGCCCAACTCACACCGGGAATTCATAATCCGGTCGCGGTGGGCGAAATCCGGGGATGGATTCCATTCAACTTTCAGTGCGAACAAATCACGGTAACCGACCGGGAGGGCGTATGGTTAGCGGTTGAACATATCCAGGCGCGGATCTCACCCCTGGAACTGCTCCGGGGACACGTGGCGGTTTCGAACCTGGCGATCGAATCGATTCATCTCGCTCGCTTCCCGGTGAGCCAGGAAGTTGATGCCGAGCCTCATCCACTCACTTTGCGCCTGATCAGCCAATTTCAGACGGTAACCATTCATCGGATTGCCGTGGGCCGTATTGTTCTGGATCCGCCGGTCCTCGGCAAAAGCGCAGAGTATACCTTGCGTGGCGGGCTGCGCCTCGACAGTACGGACGAACCTCTCCACGCGGAATTGGTCTTGCAACCCGTATCCGGCGTGCAATCCGAAATCGACCTGCAAGCCTGGATCAAAGGTTATCCTCCCCGCCTAGTCATCGATGCTGATATCCAGGACGAAGAAAACGGTCTGCTGCTGACCTTGTTAGGGCTTCGCGATGCGGGGAATTTGCATGCCAAATTAAGGGGAGAGGGTCCATTGTCGGATTGGCGGGGAGAACTGCAAGCCGGAATCGAACGATACGGATCGACCGATTTACATCTAGTGCTGCAAGCGGAAACTGGAATCGCTTTGCAGGCCGAGGGAGAGATTCAGCCGGTGACTACCCAGATTCCGGTGGAGTTGCAATCCCTGGCCGGGGATATTCTCCGGTTAGCCATTTCAGCCCGCTGGGACGGGGCTTCGCTGTGGATGCTGGATCATCTCCGCCTGGAAACGCAAGGTCCGGTCATCGAACTCAGTGGGGACTACGATTCAGAAACACATTCGTTGGCCTCGCGCGCCATGGTTCATATCGGCGACTTCTCTTTCCTGAACCGCCTCACCGGATTGAACTTGGCGGGCGCGGCGGTCCTCTCCGCCACGATTTCCGGGCCTTTTCAACAACCGGAAGCCGATATTCAGATTCATATGGATAAACCTCGTGTGGAGGATGTAGCTATGGAGCATTTGTCGCTATCGCTGCAGGCGGCTGTGCTCGAACCTTACGAAAATACTTTCCCTCCGCTGCAACTAACCGCCACCGGTCACGGGACGGATCTGATTTACCATGCCACTCCTGCCTTCCACGAAAATCATCTGTCTTGGGCATTTCATGGTGTCGCCGGTCCAACCACGTCCATCACGATCCAACAGATGGACTTACGGGGAACCAGCTTCGAAACACGAATCGTTGGTACCGCCGATTATGCCATTCCCTCGGTCTCTCTCACGGTTGATGGACAACTAAGCTCAATGCGGCGCTTTGCGAAACTCGTCAACGTCCCGCTGGATGGTTCCCTGCGGTTCCAAGCGGATCTCGAAGGCAATGCCGGTACCCATTCCTTGGTGTCCACTTTCAATGGATCGGTCAAAAACCTGAAGGGTTTGTCCGGTCTTCCCGCGGCGCTGACAGGCTCGGCGGTTGACTGGAACGGCCGCGTCATCCTGAATCAAGGAGAAGAACTTACGCTTGCTAATTTTCAATTGAAAAGCGCGGCCCTCCAAGTCACGGCCAGTGCCACGGCCGATCTGTCGAAGCGGAGCCTCGGCGTAACGTGGAAATTCAATCTCCCCCAATTGGCCAGACTTTCATTGTGGCCGGGACACCCAATCACCGGATCGTTATCCGGAGACGGCCAAGCTGGAGGTGTATGGCCTGACCTAGCCTTTGAAACCGGACTGCAAAGCGGGGATCTGACCTTGGACGGGATTTCTCTCGGACGGGCCGCCGCCTCATTGCGCGCCAAAAACCTTGCGCAACATCCTCAAGGAGATCTGCGATTCACCCTCAATAATGACGAACACTCGCTGGCGTTAACTACCGAATATTTGTATCAGCATCCCCGCATGGAATTGAACGGTTTCTCTTTGAACAGTCCGTCTCTGGAAATCCACGGCGATGCGTGGGGCGATCTGCAGAGCAAGCTGGTTCAAGGCCGTCTGCGAGGTGGGGCCCAGGATCTGGCCAAGCTGGGTGAATGGTTTCAGGAACCATTACGGGGGGCCCTCACTTTCGAGGCGGAAATGAATTCCATCCAGGGCCGGCAAGGCTTCCGGCTGCGAGGCAGCGCGTCTGGGCTGGAATCCCGCTGGGGCCGATTGGATGCCGCGCAATGGGACGCCCGGCTGGAGGATGTCTTCACGGCTCCCCATGGCACGCTGGCCTTCTCTGCCACGGCCTTGCAACGGGACGTGTTGATGGTGGATTCTTTCAACCTGACCGTGCAAAGAGAAAAGTCGCGGAGTTTGTGGGAACTGGACGGCCATGGAACATGGCATGAAGCATTCCAATTCGCCGCGAAAGGAGCCCTTGAGATTTCCAAGGTCTTTGCCCTGGAATTCCACTCGTTCGACGCCGCGTATGGTAAAATCCCCATCGTCTTGGATCAACCCGCCCGGTTGGAATGGCGGGGAAACAACCTTATCCTGGATTGGCTCCGGCTGCGCGCCGAATCCACCACGCTGTCCTCTTCGGGTCAGATGGATCCGGGGCGTATTGCCTGGGAACTCACTTTGGATGGTTTCCCCTTGGAATGGCTTTCCCGCGCCGGTTGGGGGGAAATTTCTGGAAATCTTGAATCCCGCGTCCACATCAGCGGTTCCCCCGGCACACCCATCCTTCAAGGCCGGGTGTCAGGATCTCATGTCCGGTTATCCTCCTCTGCGCTGGAGCCGGGTCCTGAAGCCTCCTTGGAAGCCAAGGTCTCATACGCGCTGGGGACATTGCGGACGGATATGCAGGTGACCCATCTTGTGGACAAGCCGATTACCGCAACGCTGGAAATACCCCTTGATTTGTCTCTGAGTCCTTTCCGTTTTCTGATGATCCCTTCGGGAGCCGTGCAAGGACACATTGCGGGCGAGGCGGATATGGCCGTCTTGCCGGATTTACTGTCTCTGGCGGATCAAAAACTCGCTGGCCGTCTGGCCGCACAATTCACTATTTCAGGTACAGTGGAACAACCCGTCGTGTCCGGGGCCTTGACCGTAGAGAAGGGATCGTACGATCACTTGGAATTCGGAACCGTGCTGCGCGATCTCCATTTCCGCATCGAGGCCAATGGAGATAAATTGCGCGTATCGGATGGCCGGTTTACTGATGGCGGCAGCGGTAGGGGAATTATCGGTGGACAAATCCAAATGCTGCCGGATTTTCCCTTTTCTCTTGAAGTCATCCTAAAGCAGGCCACCTTGGTGCGCCGCGACGATGTCACCGCCACGATATCTGGCTCGGTGGTGGTATCGGGCAATCCCCGCCAGCCTGTGATTACGGGTTCGCTGACCGTGGATCCAGCCGAAGTCCGCATTGATGAACCCTTGCCCGTGGAAATCCGCCATATGGAGATTATTACGATAGAGGAGCCGAATCCGGGATCACCTCCCCCACCTCCCCCCGCCTTCCTCTCTCCCGGGATTCAGGCCGATCTCGGACTGCAATTGGATTTTCCCAACCGCTTGTTTGTTCGCGGGCGCGGCCTCGATTCCGAATGGCAAGGCAATTTGACCATCAAAGGTCCTCTTCAGAAACCAGTCATCCAGGGTCAATTTTCTATTGTCCGGGGCAATTTTCAGTTTTTCGGCAACCGCTTGAATCTGCCGTCCGGAACCGTGGCGCTTACCGGCGCGTACCCGCCGGATCCCTTTCTGAACCTGACCGCGGAAACCACGAAGAAGAACACCTCCTTCATCTTGGGGATCACCGGTCCGGCCTCGTCTCCGGAATTCATCTTGCGATCGAATCCGCCGTTGCCCTCCGATGAAGTGTTGTCATATTTGTTGTTCGGCCGCCGGATTCACGAGATCACACCGCTGCAGGCGATCCAATTCGCGCAGGCGGCCAATACGTTGCGGGGCGGCCGGGGGGTATTCGATATGATGGGCAAAACCCGCAGCCTGTTGGGGCTGGCGCAGTTGGAATTGCGGCAAAGCGACGAGGAAGGATTAACCAATACCATGGTGGGGATTGGAAAATACCTCACGGATGACATCTACGTTGATTTTCAGCGCGGATTCCAGAACGACTCCAGCCGGGTAATGGTGGAGATCCAATTAACCCCGAACATCGCCATCGAAAGCGAGATGAGCCTCAACGCGGCCAGTGGCATCGGCATCGTGTGGAAATTAGATTTTTAATGGTTCTCTTTAGTTCCTCAAACTGTTGATCGGCGCGGGGATATGCCCCCCATGTTCAACGAATGCTTGGCTGCCATCCGGACAGGCCACTTGTGTGATACGGGACGATCCGAAGAGCCCGCCGAAATCCACGAAGTCGCCCGCCTTTTTGCCGGGCACGGGAATGACGCGCACCGCGGTGGTTTTATTGTTGAAGACGCCAATGGCCGCCTCATCGAGGATGAGGCCGCTGAGAGTAGCTGGGCTGGTATCGCCAGGGAGGGCGATCATGTCGAGGCCTACGGAACAGACCGCGGTCATGGCCTCGAGTTTTTCCACGGTCAGCCAGCCGTTCGCGGCGGCTTCGGCCAGGGCGTGATCTTCCATCACGGGAATGAACGCGCCGGACAACCCTCCCACGGAAGATGAGGCGAAGATCCCGCCTTTCTTGACGGCATCATTGAGCAGGGCCACGGCGGCGGTAGTCCCTGGCGCGCCGATTTTGGCGATCCCCATGGCCTGGTAAATTTCGCCGACACTATCGCCGACCTTAGGCGTGGGCGCAAGCGAGAGATCCACCACGCCGAAACTGACCTTCAGCGTGGCAGCGACTTCGCGGCCGATCAGCTCACCCGTGCGGGTGACCCGGAAAGCAGTGTGTTTGACCACCTCGGCAATCTCGTCGAGTGTCACTCGTGCGTGCGACTTGACCAAAGTCTCCACGGCCCGTTTGACCACACCCGGCCCGCTGACTCCGACGTTGATTACGCACGACTCCTCGCCGGAACCCAAAAACGCCCCGGCCATGAAGGGATTGTTCTCGGGGATGTTCGTGAAGATCACCAGCTTGGCGCAGCCGAATCCGTCCCGGGCGCGGGTGGCCTCGGCGGTCTGGAGAATCATCTCACTGACCAGCCGGACGGCGTCCACGTTGATCCCGGCCTTGGTGCTGCCGATATTGATGGAGGAACAAAGGCGCTGGGTTTGGCTCAGCACCTCCGGCAGGGAACGGATGAGGATTTCTTCCCCCCCGGTCATTCCCCGTTGCACGAGCGCGGTCCAACCACCGATGAGATCCACGTTCACGTCGGCAGCCGCGCGGTCGAGCGCGCGGGCAATGGGCAAGGCGGCAACCGGTTTATGGCCTTCCAGCAGCCGGCTGGCGGGAGAAACCGCCAGGCGCTTATTCACGATGGGCAGTCCGTACTTGGTGGTCAGACGGTCACATAACGAGACCAAATCCTTGGCGTAGGAATAGATCTTCTTATACACCGCCAATGACGATTTGGCGATGTCCGGATTGTGGCATTCGTCGATATTGATGCCCATGGTTACGGTCCGGACATCGAGGTTGCCTTCTTCCAACATACGGACGGTGTTGAGAATGTCATCTATTTTTCGCATGGTTCCATTTTGAACAACTGCCGGATGCAAAATATGTCGTTGGCCGCGCGGAACAAAAATTCATGCTGCAAGGTCGCCACCAGGCCGATAGAGGACACCAAAAACTGCAACTCCTTCTGCAATTGCTTGATGTCGGTATCCGCGGGAACGGAGAGTTCACCGATGTGCGTCACTTCGTCTCCCTGGATCGTGAAATAATAATCTTCGATGTTGATGCGGCTGTCGGCCAGATAACCAGTTACCAATTTCAGGATGCCGGGACGGTCCTTGCCGGTGAGGGTAAGGATGTACCGCTCGCATCGGGCGTCCCGCGCCGGTGGCAGGGTATCCACGTAGGGCCGGATCACCACGGATACTTCGCCAGGCGCGAAATTATTCAAGATCGCCTCCCGGATTTGTTCTTGCGAACCCCCGTCGTTGAAGGAGACCGTCAGGATCACGGTGAAATAGCCGTGAATGACCGTTTGGCTCATGCCGTCGATGTTTCCGCCCAGATCCGACACGGCGGACGTGATGGCCTTGAGGATCCCAATCCGGTCGGGCGCCAAGACCGAGAGAACCCATCGCGCGGGTGTAGAAGTGGAAGAACGGGAGGGCGTATCCTGCATGGGAATGACCAGAACGGATGTTTCGATTGGATCATTTGTGATGGTGGATATTCTGGTCTACCCACTCGTCAGAATCAATGCTTCGAGACGGCTGGCCGAAACGGGATCCAAACATTAGGATCCATTGGTATTTGGATCCATTGGTATAAGGCGGATGGGTACACGCGGCGTTCCCCTTCATCCAATGGCTGGGCGAAACGCCTGCCGACGGATTTAGGACCTCTTGTATTTCCCCATCAGCTGGCCTTGGGCGAGGATATGGCCTCGCATGGCCTTCTCCACCTGGGGTTTCGTCGCGCCGGGTTGGAGGTCCAGTTTGGTGTCCAGGGCATACAGTTTGAAATAATACCGGTGGGTTCCGCCGGGAGGGCATGGACCACCGTATCCCAACTTGCGGAAATCGTTCGTCCCCTGCGCGGCCCCATTGTTTAAGGTTTTGCCGGGAGGCACGTGCTCCGGCAAACCAGTTTCGGTGGGAGGCAGATTGAACAACACCCAGTGCACCCAGGTTCCCGCCGGGGCGTCGGGATCATCCGAAATCAACACCAGGCTCTTGGTCTCCGGCGGGACCGGCCCCCATTGCAAGGGCGGCGAGACATTCTCCCCGTCGCAGGTATATTTTTTGGGGATCATCGCTCCTTCCTGAAATGCGGAACTGGTAACGGAAATTGTCGTCATGGGCGCGCCTCCTTCGTGTTGGGATTCCACCGGGGGGATGAATTCGGATTCCGGCTGACAAGCCAGGCTCATCATCCCCACCAGACTCAACAGCCAATACCGGCGAGTGATTGCGATCACGATTGACAAACTCCTCCGGTTTCCCAATGGAACCCGGCAACCCGTGATTCGTTTGCCGAGAAAGGATGAAAAATAGTTCCTTCCAGGGTTTCCCTCATCCTGACCCTCTCTCCATGAAAGAGAGAATGGTTTCGTGTCCTTCAATCGTACTCATGCCATAAAAAAACAGGATCCTTCTTCATCCGTCTTCGGACCAGGAATCATTTCTTCATATCCAATTATATCAGGATTTCATTCCCTTACTCCTTCTCCCGCTGTTTCATTTCGTTGATGTACTGATACAACCGTTGCAACGCGTCCGCGGCCAGTTCGTCCCGGATGGCGGGTGGAAGTTGGGGGTATGCGCAAGCCTCCAGATCGGTGAGGGCCTCGTCGAGTGGCCCTGGCTCTTCCTGGCACCCGGTGTCGAACCGCTGCAGATGCCGCAATTCATGCGCCAGCGCCGCCCGCCAACGCATAGACGAATTGGGATCGGTTCCCTCTCCCGGATTGATATCCGCTCCCACGTAAATGACTCCCTCCGCTTCATCCAGCCGGCACCGGCTGCCGGAAGAGCAGTCGATCACCAGCCGCTCCGGATCGCCGCCCAGTTCGTGCCACCATGCCTTGATTTTTTCCGCCTGTTCTTCAGGAATCGGCTCATACGCCCGTTTCCCAGGGAATAGTCCACGTATCGGAACCCGCATGATCATTCCTTTCTGGATAATTGTCCGTGCGGGCAACACCCGCTTCTTGTACAATAGGATTATTATGAAGAAACAATTGCTATGGCTGATTTTCAGCCTTCCGGTTCTATATTATGGCATCGGGTTGGGCCTGGCGGGAAAATCGGATCCGTCCGGTCCGGATGCGGCAATGGAGGGTGAGCCTGTGCCTTTATATACGTACAAAATCATCCACCGTTATCCACACGATCCCGGCGCGTTTACGCAAGGTTTGGAATACGAGGATGGATTTTTGTATGAGAGCACAGGGCTTTACAGGTATTCCACACTCCGCAAGGTCGAGCTGGAAACAGGGGAAGTAGTGAAAATTCTCCGCCTGCCCGATGAATATTTCGGAGAAGGAATCACGATCTTCAATGGACAAATCTATCAATTGACCTGGCTGTCGAAACGCGGCTTCGTGTACGACCTCGGCACGTTCGCGCTGCGGCGCGAATTCCAGTATCCCACCGAAGGCTGGGGAATCACCCACGACGGCCAACGGCTCATCATGAGCGACGGCTCTTCCACCCTCTATTTCCGGGATCCGGAGACGTTCGAGGAAACCGGCCGCGTGACCGTGCGCGACGCCACCAGCCCCATCGCCCGCCTCAACGAGTTGGAATACGTCCGCGGCGAGATCTTCGCCAACATTTGGGAAACCGATTTCATCATCCGAATCTCGCCGGAGAACGGAAAGGTAACCGGTTGGATCGATCTGAACGGCCTGCTTCCCCCCGAAGACCTGGACGATACGGTGGATGTGCTCAACGGCATCGCCTATGATGAGGCCAACGGCCGCCTGTTCGTAACCGGAAAATTCTGGCCGGCCTTATTCGAAATCGAACTGGTTCCCGTTCAATCCCGCGTCTCCGGCTGGGAGCGGACCCGGTGAAGTCCATGTTTATTTCCCCGTAACTATTTACCCGAATGCAGAACTTCCTCAGGGCTTAATTCGGGGTATGAGCGGGGTACGCGTATGGATGGGAGCGTTAAACCATTCCCTCTCCCTCTGGGAGAGGGTCAGGGTGAGGGAAACCCTGAAGGGCGAAATGCATCCTCTCTCTGCAAGCGAGTAAATAGTTGCGTTTCTGTTCAGGAATCAGGTTCGCTCCAGAGTAGCATGCAACCGTATGCCAAGTGCTTGAATGACTTTCAGCACCGTCGCGAATTCCGGATTGCCTTCGGGAGACAAGGCTTCACAAAGACTTTCACGTCCAAGGCCCGTTTCGCGTGAGATTTGTGCCATCCCCTTGGCGCGGGCGATATCACCTAAGGCAGCGGTCACCAGGGCGGAATCTCCTTCATCCAATGCCGCTTCGAGGTATGCCGCCATGTCCTCCTCGGTTTCCAGGTGCCGCACAATATCCCATGGCCGGGTATGATTTTTCACCACGATTCTCACTCCTTTAGTTTTCTTGCAAGATCCAGGGCGATCTTGATATCGCGATCTTGCGTATGCTTATCCCCGCCAGCCAGCAGAATCGCTAAATTCGGTCCCCATTGTGCATAATAGATCCGATAGCCTGAACCATGGTCGATCCGTAATTCGGAGACACCCTCTTCCACCGGTTTGACGTCTCCCGGATTGCCCAACGACAAACGGCGAATACGAGCATTGATACGAGCGCGAGCTATCCGGTCCGACAAGCTGTTGAACCAATGAAAATATACATCAGTCTGTCGAATCTCGATCATAAGTATATTCTAAATAATATGACAGCTTTAAATATATAATTTAATAATATGATTTATTTCATTTTTTATATTGAATTTAATAATAATATAAGCTCATCCGGGAAGTGCGTACATAATGAGGAAAAATCGATTCCATTCACTCCGGGATGAGGGCGGACACCAAGGTCCGCCCCTACAAAAATACCCTCACCCTCGCCCTCTCCCAGAGGGAGAGGGAATTTTGGGGGCGGTTTTCATCGATCATTTCGAAGAGATGCGAACCGGCGATCTGAAAAAAAGTACGCCCATGCCGGATGAACCATAATATAATATCACCAAAATCATCTTGAGGATGTCACCTCTATCTTAGTATCAGAACTCAAAGTAGGCTCACTTCCTCCACAGCTCGATCGGCCGTTGCACCCCTTGCGGGCGGAAGGGCAGGTTGATCTTGCACCCCGTTCCCGCCGAGTGGTAGCCGGCGTAGAGGGCTTCCATCACTACGCGGCCGTCCTCGCCGGTGGCCTGGGGTTCCTCCTTGCCCCGGACGCAGCGGGCGAAATGCCGCATCTCCTGGGGGAATCCGTAATTCCACAGTTCCTCGTACACCGGGTAGCTCCACCCTTGCGTGCTGGGCGCTTTCTCGACCGCGTAGCCGTAACCGTATTCGCTGTAGGTCTCCAGGGCGTTGCCCATGTGCAGGTTCGCGTAGGTCACACCGCCCTCGCCATAGACTTCCACCCGGTCGTCCATTCCCCCGCGCCGCGCCCAGCTGTTTTCCACCAGACCCACCGCACCGTTCTCGAATTCCAGGATGCAGAAGCTGTTGTCCTCGCCCCGGGTTTTGTCCACATGCACATAGGTTCCCATCTGGCAGAGAACGCTTCGGATCGCCGGCCGGCCCAAAAACCAGTAGCAAAACGCGATCCCGTGGCAGCCCATGTCCATGAACACCCCGCCGCCCGATTTCTCCACGTCCCAAAACCAAGGCGAATGCGGCCCGAAATGCTTCTCGCTCTGCTTGACCAGGTACACCTTGCCAAAGGCCCCTTGATCGGCCATCTCCTTGGCTTTGACGTATTTGGGTGTGAAAAAGAGTTCCTCCGCGTACAACAGCAGCACGCCCTGTTTCCGGCAGACCTCGATCATCTCGTCCGCCTCGTCCAGGGTCATGCACAGTGGCTTTTCGCACACGACATGCTTGCCCGCCCGGGCGATGTCGCCTGTCATGCGCGCGTGCAGGTAGTTTGGCGCGGCGATGGTCACCATCTCGATGTCCGGTTCCTGTAGCATCTCCCGGTAATCGTGGAACACCCTCGGGATTTGATACCGTTCCGCCAGCGTTTCCGGATGGCCGGGCGTAGGAGAAGCTACGGCCACCACTTCCGCTTCCTCGGGCATGATTTGAAACGAGGCGGCATGGATATCCGCCTCGAAACCCGATCCGATGATCCCTACCTTGACTTTGCCTGGATTGCTCATTGCGCCTCCCCATGGATGAGTAATGATCATTCATTCTACTCAAGAACAACCGGTCAACATTCAATCCTTGGCTATGTAATGCGGGATAGACCTGGGATCGAGTCCCATGGTCTGCACTTGTTCCAGCAACTTGGCATAATCCTCCGAATCCACGGCGTTGGAAAGCAGAAACTCGGCTTTGAGCTCCGGAGTGTAGAGTTCAATGGCCGTGCGGATCAGCACGCCATCCTCATGTTCTTCCGCAATGACCAGGCTGCCTTCCCGCAAGCCAAATCGTTTTCGCAACGCCGCCGGTATGATCAACATGCCTCGCTAGCCGATTTTACATGTTTCTTGAATCATGAGATTGAACCTTTTTTGGATTCATCCACTAAGTGCGTATCTGCTGGTGAAAAAGGCATTCCATTCACTCGATGATTCGGGCGGACACCAAGGTCCGCCCCTACAAAAATCCCCTCACCCTAGCCCTCTCCCCGAGGGAGAGGGGATTAGGGGGTTGATCTCCCCAGCCAGCCCGATTGAAGAGCGGCCGGACACGCTTGATAAAAAGTACGCACTTACCGGATGAATCCTTTTTTGTATCGTTCTCCAGATCCCTCACATGTCGTACAGCGTGTCGTCGTAGTTCCAGCCTCCTCCGCCGCCCATGCCGCCGGGACCTTCCTCCATATCGCCAAACAAGGGCCCCATCTCCTCCTCGACTTTTTCCGGATCCTCGCCGCTTTCCAGGCGCCGGATGGCCTCGCGCATCTCCGGTCCCAGGTCCATGCCGGTGGTTTCCGTCAACCGGCGCATGAAGGCCCCCATCTGCCGTGGATCATTCTCATCCAGGCTATCCACCTCACTCATCATGCGCATCATCTCCCGCTCGGCATAGGCCTGCTGTTCGGGGCTCATCTTGGCGAAGGGATCAAAATCCCCGCCGCCCAGGTCCGGTTCTCCTCCCGGCCCTTCCTCCGGTTCGCTATTCTTTCCGGAATCGGACGAAGCCTGCTTCTTCCCGATCGCGAAGGCGGAGACCAGCTTCCTCATCCGGTCCGGTTTTCCACAATGAGGACAATCGGGAATCTTGGTTTCTCCAATCCGTTGGGTCCAAAATTGATACACTGTCCGGCAATCCGAGCACGCGTATTCGTAAATCGGCATGATCCAGAATCCATTCCTCCCTACTTCGTCTATTCTGATTCAAGAACCAGCCGCTTTTTGCCTGATTCTTCCCTTTCATCATATCACTGGATTGCGGCTCTCTCCAGAATGAAAAACAGGGCGCGTTCCAGGCCTTGATTTATCCCTTCGGCGATTTTTTCCGTGCGAGATGGTTCCGTTTATCAGATTTTTTCCGTATCCTTCTCTGTAAATCCCTGTTACCGGGAATTTACGAACTATCATGATGGACGAAATAGAACTGCGAGAAAAAATCCAGAAGATCGAAGCCCTCTTCGCCCGCGCGGGAACCGAAGAGGCGAACGCCTGGCCGCCGAACAAGCGCTGGAACGGATCAAACGGCGGTTGCAGTCCACATTCCAAAATGAAAAACCGGCCGAAATGAGATTCCGTCTGCAAAACCGGTGGTCGCAACAATTGTTTGTCGCGCTATGCCGCCGTTATTCCTTGAGACCCTACCGGTATGCGGGCCAGCGCTATACCACGGTGATGGTCAGAGTTCCCCAATCATTCGTTGACAACGTCCTGTGGCCGGAATTCATCGAATTGGACGATCTCCTGCGATCCTACCTCAATTCCGTTACCGAACGAATTATCCATGAAGAAGTTTTTGGTCACACGGAAGAGGTGGAGGAAGTTCCCGAACCGCTTCAACTCCCTTCCTGAATCCGGTGCGGAGGGCAATCCATCGTCAAGCAAAATCACCGAGCCCTATTTTCCATAAAAAACCCCCCGTGAGGCAGCGGGAGGTTTTTTTCCGTGATCGGGACTGCTGAGGAATCCCAATTAGGTGGAATCCCAATTAGGTGCTGCGGCGGGAACGCGGAAAGATCCGGCTTCTCTTGATTTGGGCTGGACCTTCCTCTCCGCCGGTGTCGAGGCTCACGTGCCGCTTGCCTTTACTTATTCCTCCGGTGATGTATTCCAAGAACGGCTGCCATTTGAGCACATTCACCGTGTGATTATACGCCTTGCGCAAGACGGACAGCCATTCGCTTCCCGTGGTCAGAGAGAACAGGAAGAGGGCGAGAATCACGAACCAAAACAGGATCCATTCATAATCCATCATGGCTTTTACCTCCTCTGCCTCATTCATCCCTCTCGGTTGAATTATATCATACAATGTTGGGTGGAGAAAAAGATTTCGTTCCCCTTGCGGAGGGAGTGGATGAGCTTCTTCCGCACTGGTCCAGGTTTTGATAAAGAAAGGAGAGGAAGGTCATGCGCGCACCGCTGAACACTACATGCCGGACGTGTGGCCGGCCTTTACCGGAAGGGATCAAAACCCCTACGTTTCCCTTCTGCAGCAAACGGTGTAAGATGATCGATCTGGGACGCTGGTTTACAGGAGAACACCGCATCAGTGAGCCTCTCATATTGGAAAACAAAGATAATCCGCCTGAAACCCGGAATGACCCGGAATGACTGGTGGATTTGTACTGTTTCCGGACTTGGTCTGGCCCTCGCGTATCCACCTTGGAATGTGTATCCACTAACCGGTGCCGCCCTGGTTCCCCTCTTCTCCGGTTTGCGGGTAGGCCATCCCGGGAAGAATGCGAGGCTTGGTTTTATCACGGGATTGATTTTTTATGTTGCTTTGTTGTATTGGCTCGGCCACGTGACGATTGTGGGAACCGTACTGCTGGCCGCGGTCCTGGCCGGTATTCTGGCGCTAGTGGCCGTCCTCATCGGCGAATGCAAGCGATTTCGGATGTGGATTCCCATCGCCGCGCTGATCTGGGCCGGTGTGGAATATCTCCGTTCACTCGGCCCATTCTCGTTTGCCTGGGGATATCTGGGGCATGGGCTGTACCCGGCGCGGGAAATGATCCAACTCGCCTATTGGGCAGGCGTGCCGGGGCTTTCCTTTATCCTGGCAGGATTCAATGCTTCACTGGCGGCGGTGTGGGAGCATTTCCACCATGTCTGGCGGCCGGCCTCTCCGTCTTCCTTACCCCGGGACCGCCTGATTTGCGATGGAATTGCCCTCCTACTTTTCACGGGAATTTTAGCCGGTGACTGGTTTTATGGTAAATCAGTGATGCTTCAGCAACAGGCAACCGCCGAATCCTCCATGCCTTGCCGTATTGCTGTAATTCAGGGGAACTATGAACAAAACCGGAAGATTACGGCATCCATTGAAGAGACCTTGGCGGATTACCTGGATTGGTCCCGGCAGGCATTGGCCGAGTCGCCTGACTTGATCGTATGGCCCGAAAGCACGATTACGTATCCGATCAATTTCTGGCCCGAAGGTGTTGCCGATATTCAAAAGTTTGTCGATCAGTCGAATGTTGAAATATTAACAGGTGCGGTTGGCGGATATTTCGACTCCCGCGGTTCTCTCACCTATTTGAATCAAGCCATTCTGTTCACCCCGGGGAAATTGGTGGATTGTACCGGTTCGGAAGTGGACCTGAGCGGGCTTCCCTCATACAGCAAAATGCACCTGGTCCCTTTCGGCGAATGGGTTCCCTGGGGAGAGCATTGGCCGTTTTCGATGATCGAAACCCTCATCGAAGAAGCCGGGGCGGGGATTTTCAAACGAGGCAGCCGGCAGACTTTGTTCATTACGCGTGGCGGGGCGCGCTTCGCGGTGGCGGTATGTTTTGAATCCACCTTGGCCTGGATGTGGCGGCAGGCCAAAAACCAAGGCGCGGACTTCATTATCACCATCACCAACGATGCCTGGTACAAACGGTCGGCAGGCTTGGAGCAGCATTTTGTTCAATCCGTTTTCCGGGCGGTGGAAAACCGGATTCCCGTTGTCCGCGCGGCCAACACCGGCATCTCGGGATTCATAGGCCCCACAGGAGAGATCCAACGGCTCCTGCCCCCTCACCAAGCCGGCTATCTCGTCCATGAATTGCGCATCGCGCGGAAATGATGGGATGGAAACCATTGGAATGCAGGACCAGTGGCAGGAACATACCTGGCAGCAAGGGCGTATAGAGGCCTCTAGAAAGAAGCGAGACACACTTGTCCGGGCCGGAAGACGTGTCTATACTTTTTCCATGACTCTTGAGTATTGTTGTGGGAATACCCTGCTCGGAGAGGATCTATTGGATACGCCTCTTATTCGTACGTTACGGATGGACGCATTGGGGGAGGATCCACGGTCTTCAAGGTCCGGCGCCCCACGCAATGGGATGTATCGAGCACCCTCCCTTTCCACCTTGTCCCGCCCGGCGGACTCCGGTTACAAAGTCAAGATTCCAGCCATTTCAAAGATATCCAATATTTGTGTTCACACTGGGGATTCAGGTATCCTGTCCCGGTTATGAACCCAGGGGAGAAACCATCCATGGAGAAAATAGGACTCTCGGATGATCGTCAACAAAGCGCCAAGTTCCAGAAACTCATCGAGCTAGGCGAACGCAACGGCCGGCTGACGTACGACGACGTGAATCGGATGATCAACGATGAATCCATGAGTGTCGAGGAACTGGATGACATGTTTATCGTCCTGAACGATCTCGACATTCCCGTCGTGGAAGAATACACCACACTGCCTGATTCCGCGCCGGACAAAAGCCTGCCAATGGCGGAGGAAGAGGAAGAGCCGGATAGCGAAGAGGCGGTTCTCGAAGCCGAGCGGACCCGCGTGGATGATCCGGTGAGGCTTTATTTGCGGGAAATGGGGCGTGTTCCGTTGCTGAACCGGGACCAGGAGATCGAGCTGGCCAAAAAAATTGAGTCGGGGCGTTTTAAAGTATGCCGGGCTTTGGCCCTGAGCAATACCGCCTTGAAAGAGATCGCCCGGCTCGTGGAAAAACTGGAGCAAAATCACTTGCGGGTGGAGGATGTCATCCAAAATTTCGACTTAAAGGAAAATTTCGACGAAAAAGACCGTCAAAAAATCATTCGTGACCTCCGGCACAAACTTACTCAATTGGAACAAGAATTCGCGGAAGTCCAAAAACTGGAAAAACGCGTCACCAAAAAGAACCGGCCGAAACTGATTGGCAAGAAGGTTCATCTAGGCAACTTGCTGATCTCGATGAAAATCGACCACGAGGTGATCGGCCGGATCGGCAAGAAAATCCTCACGATCCATCAGCGGATCTACGACGCCAAAAAAGACATCCAGGCCGTGGAGAAAGAACTGAAACTCCGCTCCCGCAATGTCAAAGATCTTTACAAAAAGTTGCGTTACACCAGCTTCGGCAAAAGCGAACTGGAAAAACGCACCGGCAAATCCCGTGACGAATTGATCCAATATTGCAAACGCCTGATCCGCGCCCAGGACCGCTTGTCCAAATGTGAGAAAGAGTTGGAGGACAAGCCGGACAAGCTGGAAAAGATCGTGGAAATGATTAAGGAGGGCGAGAACATCGCCCACTTAGCCAAGATGGACGTGGTGAAAGCCAACCTCCGCCTGGTGGTGTCGATCGCCAAGAACTACACCAACCGGGGATTGCAGTTCCTGGATCTGATCCAGGAGGGCAACATCGGCCTCATGCGGGCGGTCGACAAATTCGAATACCGGCGCGGCTACAAATTCAGCACCTACGCCACCTGGTGGATCCGCCAGGCGGTCACGCGGGCCATCGCCGATCAGGCGCGCACCATCCGCATCCCCGTGCACATGATCGAGACCATCAACAAGATGACCCGCATCTCCCGCCGCCTGGTGCAAGAACTGGGCCGGGAGCCGACCCCCGACGAAATCGCCTTCCATATCTCCATGCCGGTAGAGAAAGTGCGCGGCGTGTTCAAGATCGCCCAGCAACCTATCTCCCTGGAAACCCCGGTGGGTGAGGAAGGCGACACCCATTTCGGGGATTTTATCGAGGACAAATCCGTCACCTCCCCTTCGCACAGCACGTCTGACCATATCATGAACGAGCAGATCGAAACGGTCCTTAAGACGCTGACCGAACGCGAGGAGACCGTGTTGCGCCTGCGGTTCGGCATTGGTGACGGTTACGAGCGGACTCTGGAAGAAGTCGGCAACCGTTTCGGCGTGACCCGCGAACGCGTGCGGCAGATCGAAACCAAGGCGTTGCGCAAATTGCGCCACCCCATCCGCAGCCGGAAACTGCGGGATTTTGTGGATTGAGGATTCGCTCTTTCAAGAAATGAAAGGGGCTTATCAAACGTCCCGAAAGTCACTAGTCCGGGACGTTTTTTTGGTTCATCTGGGAATTGCGCACTTTTCTTCCGAAAAACGCTGGCGGTCTTAATCAGACTGGTTCGAGAAATCAACCCCAAATCCCCTCTCCCTCCGGGAGAGGATTAGGGTGAGGGGTTTTTTTGTAGGGGCGGACTTTGGGAGGCGGACCTTGGTGTCCGCCCACATCCCGGAGTGAAGGAAATCGATTTTACCTCATTATGTACGCACTTCTCGGATGAACCTTGTTTTTCATCATTGCGTGATGAACTGACCCCATCCTGAAATTCAATCCGGAATGGAATCAAAAAGATTCTCGATTCCAAAGTAAAATCTCGATTTTGGCGGGGTATATTTTGTTATGCAATTCTCTAAAATAAAAACTCATGAATGGATTTTCAGCATGTATTTTCCGATGTATTGATCAATACTCAATTGGCAGATAGGGAAAAGAATGGCTACAAATATTTCCGGCACCACCCGGGTGTGCGCGGTGATCGGGGATCCGGTTGAGCATTCCCTGTCCCCCCGCATGCATAACGCCGCATTCCAGGCCCTGGGGCTTGACTATGTGTATGTGGCCTTTCACGTCAAGGACGTGCCAAAAGCCGTGGAAGGATTGGTCGGCTTCGGTATCCGCGGCCTGTCGGTGACCATTCCCCATAAAGTGTCGATCATGCCTTATCTGGACGAGATCACGCCCCTGGCCCGGCGGATCGGCGCGGTGAACACGGTCATCAATGAGAACGGCCGCCTCATCGGGACCAATACCGACGGCGTGGGAGCGTTGCGCGCCCTGGAAAGCGTGGAAACAGTGGACGGCCGGACCATCGCCTTGCTCGGTGTGGGCGGCGCGGCGCGGGGCGTGGCCTTCACTCTGGCCAGCGAGCGGAAACCTAAGCGGATTTACCTGCTCCACCGCCGCGAAGACCAAGAGATGGCGCGCTCCATGCTCTCCGATCTGGTCTCCCATAGTTCCGTCCCGGTGACGACGGCCGAGTTGGCGCCCGATGATACACGGGAGATTTTCAAGGAAGCCGATTTCATCATCCACACCACGCCGGTGGGGATGTCGCCCAAGGTGGATGAATGCTTGGTGGAGGAAGCCTGGTTTTCTGAACGCCACATCGTCTTTGATTTGATCTACAATCCTGCCAAAACCCTGTTGCTCCAGCGGGCGGAACGGCGGTTCGCGCGGATACTCAACGGCGTGCCGATGTTCGTGAATCAAGGAGCGGAGCAGTTCCGGCTGTGGACCGGCCAGGAACCGCCGGTGGAGATCATGCGCCAGGCGGTGGAAAGCGGATTGGGATATACATGAACCTGGTGCTCATCGGATACCGGGCCACGGGCAAAAGCACGATCGCTGATCTGCTGCATCGGCGGCTGGCGATGCCTGTGTACCACATGGACAGCCTGTTGGAAGAGCGGTTCGGCGAGCGGATCGCGGATTTCGTCGCCAAACACGGATGGGACGCGTTCCGGGACTCGGAAGAATCTCTGGTTAAGGAATTGGCTCTGCTAGACCAAGTGATTATCGACACCGGCGGGGGCGTGGTCACCCGCGAGGCCAATGTGCAAGCCTTGCGGCGGAACGGATTCCTCGTTTGGCTGCGGTCGGATCCGGAAAAAATCGCCGAACGGATTTCTTGGAACACCGACCGGCCATCACTGACCGGCGCGAAGTCCGCCGTGGAAGAAGTGATGGATGTCTTGCGGATTCGCGAACCGCTCTACGAAGCCGCCGCGGATTTTCAACTGGTGACCGACGATTATTCTTTGTCCCGATGCGCGGAGATCATTCTGGAGGCCTGGAGAGATTGGAATGAAGCCCTGGAAACTCCTTGAAACCAATTATCACTATGTTAAAACCCATCCGGTTGAAGTGGTAGTGCTGCCGGTGGGGGCCACCGAACCGCACAACCTCCATCTGCCCTACGGCTCCGATGCGATCACAACCGAGCGGATCGGGGATCTGATTTGCGAACGGGCCCACGCCCTGGGCGCCAAAGTGGCTCTCCTGCCTGGCATCCCCTTCGGCGTGGATAGCAATCTGCTGGGGTTCCCCATGACTGTGTCGCTTAATCCCTCCACCCTCGACCGGGTCATCGGCGACGTGATCCACTCCATGGAGGCCCACGGCATCCGGAAGATGGTTTTGCTTAATGGCCATGGCGGGAACAACCTGAAGAACACGCTGCGGGAATATTTCGGAAAAACCGGCATGTTTCTTAGTTTGGTGGAATGGTGGAAAGTCGCGGCCGACCGGTACGCGGAGATCATCGAACACTCAAACGGCGATCATGCCGACGAAATGGAAACCAGCGTGGTGATGTATCTCTTTCCCGAACTGGTGGATCTGGCACTGGCGGATGACGGTGCCGTGAAAGCCTCGCGCTTCGAGGCCATCAACCGGGGATGGGTTCAGGTGACGCGGCCGTGGCACATCGTTACCACCAACGCGGGTGTCGGTTACCCCAAAAAAGCGTCCCCCGAAAAAGGCAAGAAAATCATCGATATCGTAGTGGAGCGGATCGGGCAATACCTGAAAGAATTATCGGACGCGGAAATCAACGAGACGTTTCCCTACTGATTCCCTCCCGGTTCGTTTGGCATCCCCCTATCATTAGAAATCCACATACATGCCAGGAATCCTGGAGGGATTAAAAAAATATAAAGAGCCGGGAATGACAATCCAGGGAACCATTCCAACGATGACAACCCCGCTGGATCGAATAGAACATTCAATCCCTTTGAGATTGAAATGCCTTGCATAAGATGCCGCAGGCTGCCGCCTGCGGCAATTCACATACATCCCCTGCGGGAATAGGATTTATATACTATCCAAGGCCACTCAATCCCGCGCCACCTCCCATGAAACCGGCAGCCTCTCATTTCTGGTCTCCCTCTCCCCTTGGGCAACTCTCAGTACACAGCCGGAGATGTATATAATTCTACCGGAAAGCAGCCGTCTCGAGTACGAATAAATGACCTGATCTTATTACCAATTCCGAACTCCAGGAAGCGATTTCCGCCTGGTACCAGCAGCAGGGGAAGGGGAATGTGGTGTTGGGTCTCCAGGACAACACAGAGATGAATTATCAACACCATTCTGGGCGGTTGTCGCAAGACGGCCTGTATCTGGGGCCGGTGGGCAACGGCCGCGACCGCGGCTTTTTCCTGCACGTCGTTCTGGCGGTGACGCGGCGGCCGGATTTCCCTTGGGTTTTCCGGCGATCCAGAGGTGGAGCCCGGAAGTGGGAGCCGGACGGGGTGCGGGACTACAAGGGCCTGCCGTGGAAGAGAAGATTGGACCGTTTTAATCAACTGTTCCAGGGCTGGAAAATCGCCCTGGCGGTTTTCTCATAGAAAAATAAGTACGGAGAGTAGCCCAGAGGGAGAGGAAAACGTTTCGCGTTCTCACTCGGAGTCATACCGCGAATCAGCATTGAGAAAATTCCGTATTAAGATATTTCGTTCCATTTCATTTGTACATATCCAACAATTGCATCCGGGTGGCTTCCAAGCATTCCACAATCACAGGGATGAAAAGATTGAACATTTCATAAGCCAAATCATGGTCTTTCGCGAATTTATTCCGTAAGCATTCGCCGTCCAACGCAAAGGCACGGGTCAACTCTGTGGCGCGGGCGCTGAAACGCCAAGTATACGGCGGTATCAGCCAGGACCAGCCCAAGACATCCCCTTCCGAAAAGGTTTGAATGATGACGACTCCTTTGGGAGGGCAGTACAGTTCCATCGAGACTTTCCCTTGCCGGATGAGATAAAATTGTTTGGCTTCTTCTCCCTCCTTGAAAATGAAATCCCCCGCGTTGAATCGGGCGTGGGAGGCACAGCTGGTCAGGAGTTCCAAAAAACGGGGATTGACCTTTTGAAAAAACGGATGATCGTTCAGCAGAGGTTCATGAATCTTCATGGCGCGCAGGCTCCTTTCCCGGGTGAAACAATCAAATAAGGGCAAATAAGTGCCATTTATCTCCTCGAAACGAACCTTACACTCATCCTGCCGAGACTACTTTTTTCATTCGCGAAACAGTCTGATTTCCGCCGGTCTGTGGCGGATGGACTGCGAAGCAATCCCCACCGCCCCATGTCCGTACGGAATTAAGGTACCACAAATCGATTAAGAGGGTAAGCATTTTTTGTAGAAGAGAGAGGCGCAATTTAACCGGGCAGGGCGGATTGCCCACCCTCTCCACCAGCGAATGGCACACTATCTTGCCCTCAGGAAAGCGCTTGCCGGACGAATCAAAATATATTGACAAAGCCGGTTGTTTGATGGGAGGATACTTTAACATCGAGCCAAAGCGACCGGTTTGCATTCAATCGGAAAGGGAATGGAACCTCTCATGCCACAAAGAACGCTTGGCCTCCCATCCGCCTTCACCCTCATTGAACTATTGATCGTCGTTGCCATTATCGGGATCTTGGCCGCCATCGCCGTTCCTAATTTCTTGAACGCGCAACTGCGGGCCAAAATCGCCAAAAGCGTGGCGGAAATGAAAACCATCGACACCGCCTTGGAATCGTATCACATCGACCGCAACAAATATCCGCCCTTCATCGATACCAACGGCGTGAACATCAATCCCGTCAACCGCCGGCTGATTCCGCTCACTACGCCGGTCGCCTACATGTCCGTAGTCCCCCAGGATCCCTTTCTGGCCAAAATATATGGAGAGCAATTTTTCAAGGATAATGATCCCGCGTATGTCACCTACGATTATGTGGACGCCTGGACCATCATCCATAACGGCAAATCGGCCTCCTTGAGTTTCAAAATGCGGTGTTCCGAATGGGTGTTGGTCGGGGCGGGGCCGGACGGTGACGCCAATACGTATGGCCGGGCCTGGCCGTATGACATGTCCAATGGCCTGCATAGCAAGGGGGACTTGGTCCGGACCGGGCCGAGGACTTCCTTCCCGTGCGACCCCGTTTTCATTGGGATCTGATTACACCGTCCGCAGGAACAATGAAAAAAAAATCCCCCCATCCCGCGGGGAGGAGGGGATTTTTGGGGTAACATCGTGCCGGATCAACCCAGCCCGATGTTGGATTCATTATTCGGGCTTCGGTTCGCGGCTGATCAAAGGGTATACGATGCCCGCCAGGATTGCGCCAGCGATGGGCGCTACCCAGAACAGCCACAGTTGAGCGATCGCCCAGCCGCTAGATATCGGTCCAGCGGCTGCGTTTAGTCCAAACGGAGTGTACCGCCCTTGAAGCCTTTCGCGACGATCCCTTTTCTATACAGCCTTACACCTGTCGCAGGGACCAGTCGCAGCCACCCTGCGGCAATGCCGGGACAGTACACGCGGGACGTTTGTCATCTTTCTCAAGGAAGAAGCGGTTCGCATGATCGCTCGCCCCGCCTCCTGGATCGCCGCATGGCATACGAACTTCGTGCCTATCGATCCAGGAGACCAAGCGCAGTTTTCGTGATAGAAATTCCGCCATGATTTTTGGGGAATCTTTGTTCCCGGATTCTGGGAGGAGATCCATGCCTCGAGAGAATGCCGGGATGTAAATCCGCCGGATTGAGAAAAAAAATATTACGGCTTGATCGCAGCCAGATTGATGCCCAACCGGACCGCGAGCAAGCCTGCAAACAGGCTGGCCAAGAGATTGGTCAGGCCCAGCATCCAATTGCCGTTATCAAATAAAGCGTGGGATTCAAACTCAAACGTCGAGAAGGTGGTAAAAGCACCAAGAAATCCAATCGAGACCGCCAGACGGATTTCTTCTCCGAAGAGAATGACGCGTTGCGCCAAAAGGGTTCCAATCAAACCCAGGAAAAAGGAACCGGTGATATTGATGATGAAGGTTCCATAGGGAAAAGCGATTCCCAAATACTGCGCGCTCAGCCGGGCCACAATGAAGCGCAGGTTCGCTCCCAGAAAACCACCGAGGCCGACCAGCAAATATGGATAAAAACCACGCATCAATTTGTTCTCAATGAATCCTTAAGATTTATGGGATGAAACTGAACAGAAACCGGAATAACCGTCTCAAGCCCCAGGGGAGGGTGAGGAGGGTCCGTATTTAATGACCGTCACTTGTTCAATGGTGACCAAACCTTCGGTGACCATCTCATCGACGGCCGGCAAAAAGGCATGAATTTTCTCTTCTGAATCAATGAGTTCGATGACCACCGGCAAGTCGGTGGATAAAGTCAGCAGACCGGCGGTATGGATCCGGCTGTTTTTGCCATATCCCATCACTCCGCGCAGGACCGTCGCCCCGGCCAGTTTCAGTTCACGGGCCTTTACCACGATTGCCTCATAAAGCGGCAGGCCCTGATACTTATCAGAAGAACCGATGAAAATGCGCAGCAATGTGCCCGTCTGGAGAGTTTTCATGAGCGCGTATTTTCAGGACGGCGGTAATAAATCACGCATGCCCGCTCCAGAGTCACAATCGCGTCCTGCAACATGGGTTCGATGAGGGTTAAAAACGAATCGATCTTCTCTTTCGTATCCACGATCTCCACGATTACTTCCCGGTCGTTGGCAATCCGCCATGCTTTTTCTTTGAGAATCACCCCGTTCTGGCCGAATCCTTCCAAACCTTCCAGGACGGTGGCTCCAGCCATATGGGCTTTATGCGCCATTTGCACGATCGCCTCATAAGCCGGATAATGATGCCATTTCTGAAACACGTTGATAAAAATCCGCAGGAGTATGTTTTCCCCTTCGAGCTTCATGGTCCGCTACCTCACTATCGTCACCGAACAAGGAGCGTAACTTAGCACCCGTTTGGAAACCGAACCCAACAACCAGCGTTGGACCAGGCTTTTCCCGCGGTGTCCCATGACTATCAAATCCGCTCGTTCGTCGGTGGCGTGATGGATGATTTGTTCCGCGGGATGCCCAGCGACAATCAAGGTTTTCAGGGTCACACCGGCCTCGTCGGCCGCTTTTCGGAACGTATTGAATTGTTTTTCGTAATGCTCGGTGGCCGATTCCAGGAACGCTTGCGTTTCTTCCATGGTGGGAGGTTCCGGTGGCCGTGCCACCGCGAGAACCGTTAATTCCGCGTTAAACTGTTTGGCCAGGAGCAGGGCAAAGTGAAAGGCGCGCTCCGCGGACTCCGAGCCGTCATATGCGATCAGAACTTTCCGAATCATGAGTTTCACCTCGATTCATTGTGTCTGAAATGCTTTCCGGTTTTAGGATTTCCACGTCTTTTCGTTTCGGCAAGAGATAATAGGGAATGAAGAACTTATTGGCGATAAGGGTTGGGATCACCGCGCTGGCAATCACTGTGGCCACGAGGTGGGAGTATTGGGCCTGGGTGATCACCCCGTGGCTCAATCCAAACAGGGCGGATATGGTACCGAAAGTCAAGCCGGTGGACATCAGCAAGGTAGTATACACGCGTTCCCGCCGCCGGTATTTTAAAAAATAAGCGGTCGGAAGGACTCCGAATGATTTGGTAATCATCTTCCCCAGAAACAGGACCAAAAAAGTAACCGGGGCGGCCAGCAAGGCCGGCACGGACACAAACGAACCGGCCCGGATGAAGTAAAACGGGGTCAACATTCCAAAGGTTAAGGTTCGTAACCGGCGAATCAACGCGTGATCCTTGCCCACGGTGCCCGCCAAAACCATGCCGACCAAGTAAGCGGGCAGCACGGCCTCGCTCTCTGACCAGGTGGCCAGGGCCCCCAGACCGAACAAAAGAAACAACAGATATTTGGCTTCCAACTCCGATGGCCGGCCGCCGAAACGGCGGAAAAAACGGGGTGTCAACCATGGAATCACGGCAAACACAGCCACACTCACACTGATAAAGATCAAAGTCCGGATCGTAAAAGGCGCGAAAATAAGGCCCAAAGCCACTACCGTCCCCAAATCGTTGATAAAACAAGCAGCGAGGACCACCTTCCCGAATTCGGTCTTGTTGAAGCCCAATTCCAACATCACGGCATAAACCACCGCGACGGAGGTGGTGGAGAGCGCCACGCCGGCCAGCCAACTGGCTTGGAGGCTCCAAGCCAACCCATAATAGGCGACAACGGTACAGCCCAGAAACGGCGCGAAGAAGGCCACCAAACCAATGATCGTGGCTTCTTTCCATTTCATTCTGAACACCACTGGATCGAGTTCCGCCCCGGCCAGAAACGTGAGCACGATGGCCCCTGTTCCGGAAAGAAACCTGACCCACGATTCATCCGCTCCCAAGGCTACGGTGCCCGCCAGCGCCCCAATGAGCAATTGGGCTACGGTCCCGATCACGATTTCCGACAAAGCGGTCGCGATCCCTAACCAGATCGAAAGAAGCGTAGCGATTAAAGCCAGGCCGATCCAGAGCGTGGCTTGTGTCCAAACTTCGGTCATTCCTTGTTCTCCTTGCTTTTTAATCCTTCCGGGCAGGAATCGCGGGCTGCCGGGACTGGTATGCCATCATCAGAATCCCTGCCAGCATCCAAGCGATCGCGTAGCCAAAAGCCACGGCGAGGCCCAAGCCCGCCCACAACCAGCCTACAACAAAACTGCTCAGCCAATCGCCGAGGCCCGTGACCACGGCGAGCGCGCCATAACCCCGGCCCCGGATTTCGTTGGGTAGTAGATCCGCCGCGAGGGCGTCTTCCACCGCTTCGTAGAGACCTACCCCCAGCCCGCCCAGAGCAAACATCAGTGCCAGACCCGCAAGGTTTTCGACCCCCCCAATGAGGCATAAAGCGGCTCCGGCGGCCGCGGAATAGCCGGCCACGAGCAGCCACCGCTTGTTCACGTAATCCGCGCACCATCCTCCAAAATAGGAAAAACTCGCGTAAAAAACGTTATGCAATGTATACAAGGCTACGGACAATGTGGCGGCCGACGCGGCACCCTTTAAAGGTTCAAGGACCGAAACGGCATAGAGGATGTAAAACGTATCAGCGAAATCGCCTAATCCGAACACTCCTACCGCCATCAGGTATCGTTTGAATCCAGCATCGAAATGCCCGAAACTGGTAAACAAGGGGGTTTGGACGGGAACACGGCCTGGGGTTTCCTTCACCCACAAGACGATAGCGCCCACAGCCAGGACCGCAGGGATCGTCGAGCACAAGATCACCGCGCGATGACTCCATCCGGTGTGAAGAAGCAGGAGGACCAGCAGGGGCGCCAGGATCGCCCCGGTCGTATCCATAGCCCGTTCGAGCCCAAACGCCCGGCCGCGCAGTTCCGGGGGCACGGCCTCAGCCAGTAACGCTTTGCGGGCGGGTGTGCGGAAGCCCCGCGAAATCCAGGCCAGGACCCGGCCGCCTAGCACCGTGAACCAATGGCCTGCCGCGGCGATCACCACCGGCGCCAGGGCCATGAAGGCATATCCGCCCGCGCAGAGGGGTTTGCGGTGTTGACGGCGGTCGGCTAACCAGCCGCCGATCCACTTGGCCATCGTGGAAAGGCCGTCAGCGAATCCCTCGATGGTGCCCAGAGCCCCCGCCGCTGCTCCCAGGGAAGCCAAATAAACCGGCAGCACCGCCGTGACGGTTTCATGGCTCAAATCACTGAAGAGGGACGCTAGGCCGATGCCCAGCACCGTACTGGTGAGCCAGGGCCGGCGGGTTGGGTTCGTATGGGGTTGCAATCGCTTCACAATTTACCTGTGGGCCTGAAATGAGGAGAAATTCATCTCTTGTCCCTATCCGCCAAGAGATCGGATAAACGAAGAAAATTATCAGCGATTTGTTCGATTTTTGGATTCAAGAAGGCAGCCGTCTCGGGCGGCAATTCACCGTATCCCCGCAACTGCCGGCTATGCAGCGCCAAGGTTTGTTCCCAAGCGGACGAGCAATAACTCCGTATCAACTGCGCCGTAAAGACGACTTGTGGATCGAGGCCGAAAACCTCCCGCAGTTCCCCAATGACGGCTTGGATTTCGTTCAGAAAGGACGCGACTGATATCCGGTGCGGGGGCGGGAGGTTATTGTGTTCGTGATACAGAACCGATACCATCCCGCGCCGCTCAGCCAACAACCGTAATTCACATGCCGTTCGATCGAGCAGCCTCAAGGTGGCCGTGAGGCAACGCTTGTGGTTCTCATTGAGAACGAGAGACCGGGGTTTATCCATGTTCCGTGCTTTCAGGGCGGCAGCCGTCAAGGATGGCGGCCCGCACGCGTTGGCCTTCGGGATTGTCTGGATTTTGTTGAATGGCCTGATCGATCCACTCGCGGGCTTCCTGAAATTTCTGCTGTTTGTAGAGACACCATGCCAAATGGACTTTGAATGCCGGTTCGTAGGGATTGAGCCAAACGGCCCGGCGCAATTCCGGTTCGGCTAGGGCATATGCTCTCCGGCTGATCAAGTAGAGCGCCAGGGTGTCTCGCCCGTATCCTAAATGGCGGCTGGGGCGTAACGCCTCTTCCCGGAGTTCTTGCCTGTCTTTATGCGGATTGGGTTTGCCTGCCATGCAAATTAAGAATACGAGGGGCCAGGGCATTCCCCGGCCCCTCGGTATTTCAGCCGGTTCACTCATTCCCTCAATGGACCCCGAACTCCGAATTTCCCGCCCGCCAGTTTACGCGAACGGATTCGTGAAGACGGCGGCCCGGCCGAGTTCCGCTTCGATTTCCAAGAGGCGGTTGTATTTGGCGATCCGTTCGCTCCGGCACGCGGAACCGGTTTTGATCTGCCCGCCATTCATAGCCACGGCGAAATCGGCCATGAACGCGTCCTCGGTTTCGCCGGAACGGTGGGAAATGACATACCCCCAGCCCGCCTTCTGGCATAGTTGAATCGCTTCGATGGTCTCGGTCACGGTGCCGATCTGATTGAGTTTGATCAAAACGGCATTGGTGGCTTTTTCTTGAATGCCGCGCGCGATGAATTTCGTGTTGGTCACATAGAGATCGTCGCCTACGATCTGGATTTTGCCGCCCAGAGCGGCGGTATGTTGGACGAATCCATCCCAATCGTTTTCCGCCAGGCCGTCCTCAATGGAAACGATCGGGTATTTTGCGATCCAATCTTGATACAGGGAGGTCATTTCCGTGCTGGTCTTTTTCCCCTGGCCGGACTTGGATAAGTGATAAATGCCGTTCTCGTAAAAAGAACTGGCGGCCGGATCGAGCGCGATGGCCACGTCTTTTCCAGGTTCATAGCCCGCCGCTTGAATGGCTTCGACGATCACTTCGCACGCCTCGTCATTGCTTTTCAGATTGGGCGCGAAACCGCCTTCGTCCCCGACACTCGTGGCGTACCCTTTTTGGCTCAGAATTTTTTTCAGCGCGTGAAATGTTTCCGCCCCGTAACGCAAGGCCTCGGCAAAGGTCGGCGCGCCAATGGGCATGACCATGAATTCTTGCAGATCGACGCTGTTGTCCGCATGCTTGCCGCCGTTGAGGATGTTCATCATGGGAACCGGCAGCCGCACGGCTCCGGGACCGCCCAGGTAAGCATACAGCGGAAGACCGGCGGCTTGTGCCGCGGCGCGCGCGACGGCCATGGAAACCCCCAGGATGGCGTTTGCCCCCAGTTGGGATTTGTTGGGTGTGCCGTCCAGTTCGATCATAAGGCGGTCGAGCTCGGCCTGGCGGCTGGGATCTTTTCCGGTCAAGACCGGCGCGATCCGGCCGTTGACATTGGCGACGGCTTGCTGAACGCCTTTGCCTCCATACCGTTTTTTGTCGCCATCCCGCAGTTCCACGGCTTCATTTTCACCCGTGGACGCCCCGGAGGGCACCGACGCGGTGGCGGTGACGCCATTGGTCAGCGTGACTTTTACCCGGACCGTGGGATTCCCGCGGGAATCCAGAATTTCCAGCGCTTGAATGGATGCGATAGGGTTCATGAAGATTACCTGCTTTCCAATGGAATAGAGTGAATGATTTGGGTATGAAGCGATTCTAATTCAATGCGGATTTCTTCCAAGCGCTCCACACTCTGGGCGATTTCTCCGGCTTGTTGCCGGCGTTGATCCAGGGCGGCTTGAATAGCCCCTTCGGTCACCCGGATGGTGTTTTCGAATCGCTCGCTCAGGGTGGTGTTGAAAAAACGGAAGGTTTTGTTGAGATTCTGCAGGGTGGCCCACCGCAGATTTTCCACATTGTTCAAAGCCAGCTGGTGTATCTGATCGGAAATGCGCTTCGTGACGCGGGAACGGACCCAGCGGGCCGGCAGGAAACGCTCCACCCACCCGATGGGAATCAGCGAAAAGGTGGAATCCCACTTATGAGTCACCCAGTAGGGTTGCCGCTCCATCTTAAACCACTCGGACGAAGACGTGGGTGTATAAGGAATTTCGAAAATATTCGCGGCGGTTTTCTTGACCGATTCAATGATCTCCTCCAGCCGGGTTTGGTAGGGCTGCAAGCACGCATCCACGCGGCGTGAAAACTCGCTGGAAACCACCCCCAGTTCCCTTTCAAAAAAAACGGGAATGGCGTCTTCCAACAAATCGTGTAACGTGGCTTCCCCGATTGTGGCGCCGGCCTCCTGGACTGCTGGCCGGCAAATGGCCGTGAAATGCTCGACGGCTTTATCGCGCAAAGCCCGTGCCTGGGATTCCAAGACCTGCAAGAGCCGCTTTTGCTCGCCCGCCAGCAAATCGCTGGTGATAATCCGCTGATGCCGGGCTTTGTCCAGTTCGGTTTTGAAAACCGCCAATCGCTTTTCCAGATCCTCCAGGGGCATCCGCAGGGCCCGCAGAGTCAACTGAATGCGCATGAGGATTCCCGCGAGAATCTCGCTTGCTTTCCGCAATACCGAGCCGCGCAAGACGTTGTGTTTTTCGCGGACAAGAAATTGCAGGAGATGGGATTCAATGGTTTCCAGCCCGCTGTCCTTCCATAGTCCAGCATCGCGGCTTTGGCGGGCCTGGAATCCCCGACGGGCTGAAACGGGGAAAACCGGGGTGGACTCGGGCAATCCGATTTGACCGGCCAGCACTTTCCGGAGAAAGGCCAGCGCGTGCTGTTTTTCGGATTCGTTCAAATAATCCACCTTGTTGAACAAAAAAAACAGATGAGGAATCTTGGTATGGACCAGTTTCAGAAATTGCAACTCCACTTCGGTGATCGGCGGATCGGCGGAAACCAAAAACATGGCCGCATCACATTGCGGAAGGAACTGAATGGTGGTCTCGGTGTTATGCTTAAAGGTGGAACCGATGCCCGGCGTGTCGATCAGCACCACCCCTTCCCGTAACAGCGGAGCCGGATAGAACACCTCGGCCTTTTCGACTCCTTTGCGGTTTTGGGGATTCTCGTTTTCGGTCACAAAGCGGGAAAGCACTGCCGAAATGTCCTGGGCGGATTTCACCGCGCATTCCTCCGGAGGCCGTTGATCCTGAAACGAAATCCGGACGCTGGGCTGGTTCCCCGCCGCGATAAACGTGGGAATAGCCGTCAAAGGGACCACCGACGTGGGCAGGATTTCTTCGCCGAGAAGGGCGTTCAATATCGAACTTTTGCCCCGCTTGAATTGGCCTACCACCGCGAGGTGAAAACGTCCCTCTTCCAAGCGGTTTTTCAACTGGGATAATTGTTGGATATCATCCTGGACAATGCCATCCAGCCGGCTGGCCTGATCGATAATGCGGTCCAACAGAAAACCAGGATCCTGATGGTTCCCCACCGGCGGCGGGAGCGGATTTTCTCCCCCGATTTCTGAACCTTCCCAACTGGCCTGCCACTCCACGTTTGATTCTGCCCGATGATTCATGTGGACCTCCCACACACCGCCCGGTGGGAGTGTATAGATATAAAAAATCCTACCGGGCGGAACGCTGGTAGGAGTTATCAGCCGGCTGAGCGGCGGTTCGCGGGGAACTCCATCCCCTCTCGTTACATCTACTATGAAAAGATAGTTCTTATTCCCAATAAGTCAATACTCTCTCCGGACAAGGCTTGCTTCGGGAATCCGGCCCGATTGGGAATACAAATTGGTAATACGAAAATCAGGCTTCCTATACGCCTTGATATGGTTCCTTTTTATTCTACTGCCAGGCAGGATGAGACTCTTTTCCCTTTGCTGTGGGAAAAACGAAGGAAGTTTCGGTTTCCATTATTGACTGGCCATGAATATTGCCCACAATGGATGTCCCCTTGCCAGGTCACACGGGAGAACGGCAGATACCTTATTCGGCAAGTGCATATTTTACATTCATTTTCTCAAGAATGATTTCAGACAATGACTTCATCCCGGTTTGCTTGGAGTATCCGCAACACCATACCCTGGATTCTCTCATGGCCCGGATTCCCATTCGTCCTCATGCCGGCGGCCGTTCTCCTGGCCTGGCCGTGCCTCTCGGCGGGGTGGTTTGGCGATGACATTCTCCACCGCGCGGCGCACAGCGATGACCCCGCCGCGGACGCGCTGTTCCTTCAGGACGGCCGCCTGAAAGGCCCCATGCGGATGTACTCCTTTTTTACGGGAGAACAAGAACGGCTCCGCCAGGCCATGGATCTGGGAGGCATTCCCTGGTGGTGCGATCTGGATATCCGCGCCGCGTTCTGGCGTCCCCTGACAGCCTGTTTCAGCCTGTTGGATTATTGGTTGTGGCCGGATTCGAGCGCGATGATGCATTGTCACAGCCTGGCATGGTTTATCGGGCTTCTGATTCTGGCCGCCGCCACCTATCGGAACCTGATGGGCGCAGGCTGGGCGGCTGGGCTGGCGCTCCTGCTGTACGCGTTGAATGACACGCCGGCGGTTCCTCTCGCGTTTTTGGCCAACCGCCACATTCTCCTGGGCGCTGGATGGGGATTGTTCGCCCTCTGGGCCCATGACCACGGGAGACGGTTTCATCGTCTCCCCTTTGTCATTTTGGCTTCCACGGCGTATGTCCTTTCTCTGCTTTCATCGGAATCGGGAGTCGCGGTTTCAGCCTATCTGCTGGCTTACGCGGTATGGCTCGATCGAGGACCGGCCCGCTCCCGCGCGCTCTCGATACTTCCTTATATTACACTTACAATAATTTGGAGAATACTTTATATTTCCCTGGGATATGGTATATCCGGGTTGGAATTGTACGTCGATCCGGGAATCGATCCAGCGCGCTTCGGGATGGCCGTGGTGGAGCGGCTCCCAATTTTGCTGCTAGGCATCCTTGCGCTGCCCTCTCCGGAAGTCTACGCCCTCCTCACGCCGTTTGCCGTCCGGATCTACTGGATGGCGGCCGTTAGTCTCCTATGCGGATTGACCTTTCTATTTTATCCGGTATGGCGGGGATGCCGGATATCCGGTTTTTGGCTGACCGGCACGGTGCTGGCGTTGGTTCCGCTCTGCGCCGCCTGGCCGGGGGGACGCTCGCTGGTCCTGGCCGCGTTCGGAGGCATGGGACTCCTGGCGCAAACCACCCATAATACCTTTCAGGCGTCTTTCACCCCGGACCGGCCGGCGCGTGCCTGGACCCGGAGAATTCTGGTTTTGTTGCTGATCACCCGGATTTTGAGCGGCGCGGTTCATTTGCAGTGGACCCCTGCCGCCCTGGACCGTTTGCAAAAAGGAATCGACCTGGTTTCCATGGCCAAGCAATCCGTTTTGGAGCAAGCCGGGAAAACGGTGATCTTTGTCAATCCCCCCGTTCCCCTCCTCGTGGCTTACTTGTTTCCCATCCGCCTGCTGAATGGCGATCCCCTCCCTTCCCGGGTGCGGGTTTTAACGCCCGGTTTAGATCCGGCCGCGCTGGTCAGGATCGACGCCAAGACTGTGGTGGTCCGACCTCAATATGGTTACGCCGGTCCCCCGCGCTGGGTGGCCGATTCCTGGCTGGATCCCAAGACTTATGTGGATCCCGCCAACAGCCTGAGGCGGATCGAGCGATTGCTGCTGGGCAAGAAATCGCCTTCTCAACTTGGCAAAAAACTTTCTTTGACCGGAGTTTCCATCGAGGTCACCCAGTTAACCGGCGACCAACGCCCTGCTGCAGCCAAATTCGTGTTTGATGTACCCTTAGAAGATTCATCCTTGTATTGGGTGCAATGGAATCCGCGGACTTGGGAGTACCAACCCTTTCCCTTACCCCCGATCGGCGAAACCGTCCATGTGGAATGAATTTCATACAACCAAGGCATCAGCAATGGGTGTATAAGATTTGGATGCCATACATTGGTATACATGAATGCATAGCAAGGACGCCATTCGCCCTTTCGATTGAACCACGGATGGCACAGAAGGTGGCTTGGATCACAATGCGGCCAGGAAGGTTTGCCCAGGATTAATGGTCCAAGGTTGAGACAACCTCCAGCAAGCCGTGGCATAGTGAAAAAGGTTTCCCTCTCCCTATCCCCAAGGGAAAGGGAATGGTTTAGCGCTCTCATCCACACACCTTACTCATATCCCGAATCAAACCCTAGGAAACTCTGCGTTCAAGTACACAGATAACCTTTTTTAACCTTGAACGCACTTCCAGATTGACCCATTTATTTTTCTCCAAGAGGGCGGTATATAGCTGCTGTCTATGGTTCACATCGTATCCGTATACCGAACAGAGGGCTCCATAATGTCATCATTCAATTTTCGCAAAACAATTTGGTTGTTCGGCTTATCCGTTTCACATTTCATATGGCTTACAAGCTCCTTGGCCGTGCCCCTGCGGTATATCCCCAAACTCCCTGGAGATGTGATTATTGATGGAAAATTGAATGAACCTTGGTACCGGGAAACCCAACCTATCGAAAACTTCAAAATCGCCGGTCAGCCAGGCATGAAGGCCCCCGCTACCCAAGCCTGGATGTTTTGGAATGAAGACAAAATGGTCTTCGCCTTCCATTGCGCGGATTCGCAGATCATCGCGAAACCACCCAGCTGGGACGACATGGCGGTCGCCGCGCAGGACCGTGCGGAATTCTATTTGGGATCGGGAAATGAAGAAGATCCTTTCATCTGTTTTGAAATCGCCCCTCAGAGCGCCGCGCTCACGTACCGCGCGCGGTATTACCGGTACCTGAATTTTGCCTGGAATCCGGAATCGCTCCGGTATGCGGTTTCACTTACTCCCCAGGGCTATATTGTGGAAGCAGAAATTCACAATGAAGATTTGCGGGAAGCCAACATCTCACTCCATCCCGGCGCCCGCTTCCGCGCCGGCTTGTTCCGCTCCGAAGTCCAGGCCGCGGAGCAAGAAACGGAACCGGTCTGGATCACCTGGATCGACGCGAGTGAACCGTTCCCTGATTTTCATATCCCCCGGTCTCTCGGCGAAATCGTGCTGGAAGACAAAGATCATCCCGCTCCCAGTTTGGGACGCTTTGCGTATTGGGAAGTGGGCGGAGATTTCGTGAAACTCCGCCCGCGCGGATTCGGAGAGCCGGTATATATCAAAATCGATGAATCGTCCGAGGGTTGGAAACTGCTGTGGACGGGCCGGCACGAAGACAATCCTTGGGCGTTGTTGGAAAATGCCGATGAATTCGCGCTAATCAGCGATGAATGCCGGATGGCGCGGTTGGCCAAACCACCCCACGCGACACTGGATGCGGATTCTCGGCTTTGGTATGACAGAAAGAGCGCGGAGGAAATATTATCCTTCTCCCGGGATATCTTGGGCGAGAAACTCCTTTCATCTCCCTGGATCGATCCCTCCGCCATCGCCGCCCTGCTTCCCCCCATCACCAATGGCTATCAAATCCTCGGCAGCCCGCTGACCGGCGGCAAGAGTCCACTGGTCACGCGGGACGGGAAGATCAGTCTCGCCGAAACAGTCATTTTTGATCCGGCGGCTCAGGAGAACCGCTTATCCGGCCAGGTCTGTCATCCCGGCCTGCTGGATGGGTGGATGCCGATGGCGCATTATGAATACACCGATACGCAACCGGCTTATGTCTATAACGCGTTTGTCCCGGTATGGGAACGTGGAAATCAGCCATCTGTATATATCCGTCTGGCGGAACCCGGAGCGGCGGTATCCTCCCCAAAGGATCGGTTTTGGGTCGCCCAAGGTCCTGAAATTCGAACCGTTGACCGCCATGTATTTTGGGGTGATTTTGTTCAAACGGTTTTCCATTGGAGGAATTTCGAGACCTCTCTTTCCCTTCCTGATATTCCGGATCCCGGCATGATGCGCGTGGTAAAAGGTTGCCTAGCGCTGCCGCATGTCGTATTCACCGGAGAGCATCCCCATTATGGCGCGCGGGATTACGGCGCGGACGTGCATGACACCTTCCCCCCCGCCTGGATCGCCGTGGTGGAAACGGCATTTCAATACGGTGAACACGATTGGGTGAAAAAACTGGTTGACTATTGGTTCACCTATTGCGTGAATGACGACGGCACGATCCGCTATTGGCAGCGCGATGTCCATCCGGCCGCCTCCGCCTCGGAATATGGAATGATATACCGTTTGATCGAAAAGCTGGATCGCGCGTATGGGAACGGGTGGAACATTCAGCATCATTTCGCCAAGCTTGAAGCCTCCGTGCATTACTTACATTCACTTCGCCGGCCGGTCCTACCGGGAGGGTACCGGTTGATTCACCTGGGCGCGGAGGCGGACAACGCGGAACTGCGCCAGGCGTATTTCAGCAACAACCTCTGGGCCGCACGGGGATTGGAAAGCCTGTCTCAACTGTTCGAACGGTATCACCGTCCCGGAACGGCGGCCCAACTCCAGCACATGGCGCAAGATCTGATGAAGCAAACCCGGGACGCGCTGGCCGCGTTGGCGGTTCAAACACCCTATGGATTGCTCCCTCCCATTTACCCGGGATACGCCCCGCTGCCCTTGACCCTAAGCACGGGAATACAAAAACCCGCGGATATCGAGGAGAACGTCTGGCAGGATTACCTCCAAAACAATGAGGTATCCATCCCGGACGGTCCGCGACAGCAGCCTCCGCAAAATCAGCGGGAAAACACCTACGCGAATTACCGCTACTACTTGGAAATGCTCTCCTCGGGCGGATTGCCTCGCGGCATGGCGGATGCCATCGACAATTTACGGGCGGACCGGGGAGGCGAGCTGCTGAGCATGACCCGGTTTGCCGGCCATCTCGATGACTGGCCGGCCGCGGAATGGGCTTCCTATTTGCTGGCATCCGACCAGCTGAAAAAATACTGGCTGCTATTCCACGCCCATGTATCGCATCATCAAGACCGGCATACGCTGACGGCGTTCGAGCAGGTGGGAATCGATGGGAAATACCGTGCTTCGGACTGCCTCCCCTCTCAACTTCTCGCGCCGCGCATGCTGGCCTGGGCGTTCGCGTTTGAATTCCCCGGAGACGAAAACCTCTATTTGCTTCGTGGAATTCCACCCGTTTGGTACCAGCCGGGCACTCAATTCGGCTGGGCGGATTTACCCACCAGCGCCGGAACGATCGATCTGCATGTCCAGTGTGGCGCTCGCGAAGTGGAAATCAAAGCGGATTGCTCACGGCTCCACCCGGACGCGCGGCCGGTGATTCAGGTCAATGCGTTTCCGGAATTTCGGAAATGGACCATTCTTGAAGGAACCTTCGGCGTGGAAAAGATGGAAGGCAACCGGATCTATCTCCTAAAAAACAATAAAAGCAGCCTCCATCTCCGGCTGGCCTATTGAGGCAGACAGTCAAACCTGCTTGAGGCGAGGATTCTCCCCTCACTCCCATTCATATCCGAGAATCAGGAGAAGATCCTCCATTTCCATGACTTTCTTCACAGGATCTTCGATTAGGTTCCCGCCGCCTGGACGTGTAACCTTGATCCTCCAGGCAAGCGGGGGGGCATACGGCACGATTTCCAGATCTGCCGCGCCGACATTCTTCTGCGCGAAATGCAGGCCGCCGTACGTGTTGCTTTTGGCCAGCGTCATGGTGTTCGATCCCGCGGGGGGCGGCACGGGCAGGGGCGGTGTGAGGGTGACGCCATAGTTCCCGGCGTCCGTACAACGGGCCAACAAGAATACCGTGTTGATTTTGAGCGTCTTGCCCGCGTCCCGTATGGGAAAACGGTCCAGCGGCAGGTCGAACTCCAACACATTGCCCTGGGCCGGATTCGTGGGATGGAGAAACCGGCTCCACGGCGTGCCGTACTCGCGGCGCAGGTCCAAGACCAGCCACGAGGGCGTGGTCTCGTCCGCGCTGAAATACTCGCGCAGGTGAGTGATCGCGCCGTTTTTGAATACGCCGGCGTCTTCCCGCGCCGTGTAGCGGATGTGCAGGATGGCATCGGTGATTGTGGAGTAATCGAACTGGCGCAGCGGCCGGCCGAAATCCGGATTCGCGGGATCCGGATTGTTGGCGGGGAGGTCACTGAACAGTTCGAGCGCCCATTCGCTGATGACCCCCGCGCCCTCGAAGGGCAGGTACCGCTCATCCCGGAAGCTCAGTTCGAACACACCACTGTCATTCTGCCCGCTGCTGGTGGCAACAGCCTTCACCGGGATGTTGCTTTCCACGAAGCGGCTGTCATCCGCGGGCCGTCCGGCATCGTCCGTGTTCCGGGGATAGCCATTGTCACCGTTTGTGGTGTTCATCCGAATGCTGTTCTTGAGGAGCCGCAGCGTGCAGGCGACGGACGTGTAGGGCCCCGCCACGCACGGCAAGGTCAAACTAACGGATTTGATTCGGCGGAAATAATGGCCGGGGAAATCGAGATCGAAAATTTCTTCCGGCAGATGGAAGAAACACCGGCCGGTCTCGCGCAACCGCACCAACGCCAACGGATCCAGTAGCAGAAGCGAAACAGGCTTGGTGAGTTCGAACTCGCGGCGGTTCTGCTCCAGGTAAGCCGTTTCCAGCCGCCGCAGGTCGTATTGCAATTTTTCGCCGGACAACAGGCCCTTCTTGAGGTTGTCCCAATACCCGAACATGATGATGCGGCTGTCCGCCAGGCCAAGTTCGAACCGGAAACAACGTTCCGCGCGCTTGGCCAAGTCGTATGCCAACTTGTAGCTTTGGAAATAGACCCCGGAAATCTGTCCGATCTGCCACTGGTACAGTTCCTGGCTGGTATATTTCGACCGCATGAAGGCATCCATGGCCTTGGCGTTGTCGATTTGCAGTTTCTGGTTCTCCAATTCCTTTTCCGCGATGGCCACCCGCAGTTCCGCCGCGGCGATGGATTTGTCCAACTGCTCGATTTCGATTTTTGCCAGTTCCTTCTGATAATCCCAATCGTCCTGCCGGCGCTGGTACGACGCCACAGTCGAGGCAATGGACGCTCCTTTGTCCAACGCGCGGGCGATGCTGGTCAACGTCAAGGCGGCGTCCTCGGCGATCGATCCGAAGGTCTTGCCACCCGTTTCCGCCGTGGCGTGGGGAGAGCCGCCGAAACCCGACGCGCCGATGAGAAACTGCGGCACGGCTTTCAGCCCCCCGGACAACACATACCCCAGCGCCACCCCGGCCTCGATCAACGTCGACAGCGAGTTGAGCGTGAGCGCGGCAATTTCTCCGGCATTCATGAACTCCCGGGATTCATAATAAACCTTCTTGGCCTGCGCCATCTCCCGGCTTTTCTGCAAACCGGCCAGGGTTTCCTCAGCCTCGGCGATTTGTTGTTCACGAACGGCCTTGGCAGCGTCCAACACGCGGATTTCCTGGTCTTGCCGCAGCCGGCTGAGCGCTTCGGCATCTTTTTTCTCGAGAGCCGACAACAAGGCGGCTCCCAAGGCCTTCACGTCGTTGCAGACTTCGTTGGCCTTCTGCAGCAAGACATGGAAACGGTACAGCGGCAGCGGAGCGTTCAAGTCAGCCAGAGCGGAGCTGATATCCAGGCCCGCGGCCACGGCCTTGACGAGCGCGCCCGGATCGATGGGCGGTTCGAACAACGCCAATTGCCGCACCACGCCCTCGATGTTCATGCAGTGCCGGATTTTGTATAGCCGGTCGGCGACCGTGTCCCAATAACTCAGCATCTTCTCGTTGTGTGGAATGCAGAAATAAAGCATGGGCAAGGAGACGGTAGCCATCCCGTCCCCGCCGGTTCCGGCCGGCATGGGGATCAGATTCTCCACCTCCACCAAGGCATTGGCGAATGCGTCTAATTGCTTTTCCAACTCGTTGAAACTTTCAACAGGCGGTTGGGCCTGCGGCGGAATCCGCATCGGCCGCGGCCCCAGCAGCTCGGCAGCGAGGATGTAGAGCTGCGTCGCCTCGTTGATGCTTTCCATGCTGTCCTGGCGGAACAGGGAGTCGCCCCAAGCAATCAGGTTGTCCAAATACTTCATAACTACCGTCTTCTGGTACGCCACCGTCCGGTAATTGGCGATGCGGTGCGGTTCGAAGGGATTGACGCGCCAATCGTACACCTGGTCTTCGAGGGCTTTTTGGGTTTGCGGTGAATAGCCCGGCACACTCGTGTCGCCGGCCAGCAGGCGCAGGATATTCTCGATGCGCTGCTGGATGTACATGGGGTCGGTTGTTTCAAAGAACGGCTTGGTGATCCAGTACTTGCTCATCGCCGAACCGCCGGGCACGGAACTTTCGACTCCGATGGGATTGAAGATGAAGTGGTACCACTCGCGCGCCTCTTCGAACCGCTGGTTCTGGCTCAATACGTTGGCAATGAACAGCGGGATGTGATAGAAAATCTCCCAATTGTAGGATGAATAAGCCCCTGAAGGCGAAAAGTCCACTACCTCCTTGGGGTGACCGGGCATCACGGCCCAATCGGGCAGTGTGGGATCCTCGATCGAAGGATCGACCACCCAAACCGTCGGGTTGTAGCTGTTCGCGAAATTGAATCCGCTGTTGATCAATTGTGTCTCCCGCTTCATCAATCCGGGGATTCCCTGCACGGGATTCTGGACCCGCTTCGCGAATTCACAAACGAACGGGTGGTAATCGTTAAAGAAGTGGAAGCGGCGGAACTGGAAAAGCCACAACGACACGCCCGCCAGGAAGGCATGCACCCCACGCATGAAGAAGATGACCAGCCTCCGCTTCACCTCCGCGCCGGGAAACGGCGGCACGGTCTCTCCCGCGATCTGGTTATACAGCATCTGCTCCAGGTGTTGGCGTTGTGCGGCGCTGAGAGAGCCGAGATTGAATTGGTCCACCCAAGTCTGGATGAGCCCTTGGAAAAAATCCTCCCATTTCCGGAATTCCCGCTTGATGTCCGGATAGTAATACCGCCGGCCTCCCCCGCCGTTCCCGGATTCTTCCCGCCGGTACGGCGCGAGCAAGGGCAAGACGAAGAATGTGCGCTTTTTGTCGTTATAGAAAAAGGGCAGCCAACTGCCGATGGGCAGGGGCAGTTCATGCGTCTTTCCCTGGCTTAGCACCATCAAACCGTCCTGCAGCAGGCGGTCCAGGTAGGACAAATGCCAAAGCGGCGACATCCGGTAAAACCAGGGCGTTTCGTGCAACAGCGTCGTCAGCCACAATCCATTCGACTGGGATGACGACTGGTTCTCCAGGGTGAAATCGTTTTGGGGAGTGTCATGGCGGGATTGAGCGAAACCAAACTCGTCGAGTTGTCTCAATTCCGCCCATTTCATGTACGTCGTATAGTTACCGGCTGACTCCCATTCCGGCTTCAGGATGGGCTTGAAATTGCCGAGATAGCCGGAGGGCTCGGGTGTGCCCTGACAGCCCGTGATTTCGAACGCGCCGGAAAGGGAAGCGCGCGGGTTTCCATCACGGCCCAGGCTGGAGCCTTCCACATGAATGCCAAACCTCCCATCCACTCCCGTCCGGTCGATGGGAAAAAAGCGGTAATGCTTCCGGACAATTTCCACGTCATAGGACGCCGTCTCGTAATAGTGCTTGGAGATTTTCATCGGCGTCCACTGGCCTTGCCGGTAACTGCTCATCGCCATTTTCAACCGGAGCAGTTTCCATGCTTTCTTTAGCGGGACATTGGATTGATTGGCGCTAGGGGTGGAGACCGTGTTGTTCGCGGATTCATCGGGGACCTCCGTGAACAACGGCCAAAACAAGTACAAGCGCTGATTGATCACGGCGGGAACGAGATAGTCGCTTTGGATATCGAGGTCTACCTTTTCCCACGGCGTCCATTGCCGGTAATCGAACCGGCGGTAGTAGTACACATGCGGCTCCGCGCCTTTCGTCCGGCCGAACACGTGGAGGATCGTGTTGTCCCCGTCGTCTTCCTGGTAGAAGCCCGCCACTTCGAGTTGGGCCACCTGGTCCAGTTTTTCCAGGTACTTCGTGAAGGCCGCCTCGACGGTATGCTGGTTGATTTCATTTTGGAGCAGTTCGTTCTCCAACTCCTTGAAATACGGGGAACGGTCTTTTTTCAGTTCCGGCTCGATCCAATTCTCCGGCCACAGGAAGACTTTCCGGTTCGCTTCCCAGACCCGGTACTTGCGCATCCATTTCCACCAGCGCCACGCGCTGTCCCCATCATCGCCGTCCGCCTGGACCTTGACGAACGGCTCCAGTCCCATGAAACAGCGTTGCACGAACAACTGCACGGAGCCGGACGCCTGCACCAGCCGGCTGGTCAGCTGGCACGGGCACATCTCCACGTCCAGTAAATAATAGGCATACAGATCGTTGGTGTTTTCCCATTTGCCCGTCGGCGCGTCGGCGGGTTTTGGCTGGGTGAGCAAATAGGCCGTCAAGGCGTCCCGCTTGCGCTCCCGCAGCGCGTCCTGAATTTCCCCGCAAAGGGCGAGCCACGTCTCGCTGCCTAACTTCGAACGCAACAGAGTCTTCAGCTCCCTCGCCTGCGCGTCCCCCATCGTGGCGGCAGCGTACGCGTTCACCGTATCCGCGCCGGCGTTGAGGTTTTCCATGAAATAAAACGCCCGGCGGATGCGTTCCCAGTTTTCGGCCAGCAGGTAATCATTGGGATACGCCGGATCGATGGCGTTGATCAACGCTTCCACGCCGGCGGCGGACCACGCTTCGTTCATCAGGGCCACGTCCGCGGCCAACAGGTCCGGGGTGGCGTATTCCCCGTTGTTCAATTTCGCCAGCAATTCAAGCAGTGTGATTTTGCTTTCGGGTACGGTTTGCCGGAACCGGAGCAGGCGGTCAGTCCGCAATACGCGGTCGATGGGAGCCATGGCTTGAGTATCGTCCAGCGGCAGAGCCGTGAAATCGAGAAGTTGCGCAGCCGCCGTCAAGTCGTTTAATGATTTCCATTCCGCCAGGATCAGGTTCCATTTGGACCACAATGCGGCCACGCGGTTTGCCCAATACCAGCCGTCGAACGTGATCGTGAGTGTGGCGTGATCCACCACGCCGGACGTGGCGGGAAACGTTTGCGTGAGGTGTTCCAGCAGCGTGGCGGGGAGTATGGCGTATTCCATCAGCAGCCGCCGGGTCAGTCCCTCGGTCAATCCCAAGGCCGCCCCGGCCTGCCGGATGACCAGCCCTTCGGACAACGCGCGGGACAAATACGCCAATCCCTTTTTCACCGCTGTTGCGAGATTGTCCTTCAAATGGTCCTGGGATGGATCGTTCAGGTCCCGCAGCGGGAATTGCAAATCGCCTTCCAACAGCCAGATTTTCTCCGGCGGGAACGCGCCTGCCGCAGGCTGTGTATAAAGCGAGTTCACGGCGTTGCGGTAAGCCGGATCCGCCGACAGCCCGTCCAGCAGGTTCTTTTCGGCTAACGTCATGATGCCGGTGAAACGCAATTCCCTGGCCTCGGCGTCATAGGCGATTTTCAGAATCAAGGCGGGATCGGGCAATGTAGCGAAATCCACAACCGCGGGGAGATGCGGCAACGGCGCGGCAAACACGGGATCCATGAATTTGACCGCCAGCCGCGGGATCTGGAAAAACGCCTCAATAGCCTCTTGATACGCGGCGATGCCGGTCACTGCCGCCAGGGAGGGATCGTTCAGCAACGTGTTTCGGTGCGCGGCCGTCATCCACCCGGTGTAGCGCAATGTCTGGCTGGATTCATCGTAGCGGATGGGGAAGGCGTTCTTGATTGCCGCCGGAAAATCGAATCCGCCCGGCAAACCCGCCACCGTGATTTCAGCCGCCGCTTCGTTGCGCAGCACACCGAGAAAGAACTGCGCGGCTTTTTCATCCCGGTGCAACTGCTGTAGCAGCGTGATCAGCAGGGCGGAGAGCCGTTCCTCGTCGGACGGTGGATTCAGGAACTCGTACTTTTCCGGCTTGTATTCAGCTTGGATCGCCTGCAATTCCGTACGCAGGGAGGCGAGAAACCGGGCCGCATCGGATTCTTTCACCGCCGCCTTGGCTGTACGGTCGGCTGCCAGAATCCAGTCGAGCTCGTCGGGCGTGAATCCTGTGGCCTTGAGGAAACCGATTTTCTCCACATATTCCCATGCGGCTTTGGCATTGGCGAAAACGGGCACATCCTGCTGCAGCAATTTCAGAATGGTTACCCATTCTTCGACCTTGTATTTCAGCATCTTGGCCAGCCAGGCATGCCGCCACAAAAATGAGAGATTGGCCAGCGTGAGATCGTCCGTGATATACACCGCGCCGTCCGAGGCGCGGGTCAGTCCTGCCAGCCGGTCGAGATCCGCTTCCCGCACGCCCAGCGCGGAAAGAATCACGGACCGGTGGCCTGAAATCTTCTCCACGGCCGGTCCGGGGACATCCACCGCGGCCACCGCGAAGGCGGAATCGAGCGGCTGAATCAGTTTTTTGTTCAGAAACAGGTTTGAGTAGAGGCCGTCCGCCCGCTTTTTGTGGAGTCCGGTAAAGCAAGTCCCGGTATTTAAATCATCAAGCAAGCCGCAAAGCGATTCGACGGACGCCTTGGATCCCAGCCGCGCCTGGAGCCGTTTGAAGTAAAACAGGTTGATCAAAAACGGTTCATCCAATTTCCCCCCGCCGAGGCCGGGACAGCGGATGGCGAGATCGAGTTCCCACATCTTGCATCCGGCAAGTTTCCTCCACATCCGCAAAAAACGGTGAATCCGGTCGAGGTGGTCCAGATGAGCCGCATCGAATCCCAGGATCACCTTTTTATCCGTATCGCACGACGGATCGAGGTGTTGGATGAAGAGGTCCCCATCGGGATTGATGAAGGGCAGGTCAAGCAGCGCCAGCAGTTCCTCGTATTCGAGCCCGGATTTGAAAAGAAATGTTTTGACGTTCGAGATCGTGTTCAACCACCCGGCGTTTCCCGTTTCTCCCCAGACCGCCTGCTGGCCTGCCGCTGTCGTGTCGGCCGCCAGGATGAGACGTTTTTCGTCGAAGGGAGCGGCCGCGTCGCAGCTGATGCCGAAATATTCCGCGGCGATCTCCCCGTCCGTGGGATTGTTCGGAGCACCTGCGCCCCGGAACGTGACCATGAGGTCCCAGCGTTGCAAATTGCTTTTTTGGAACGTAGCCCGGACTTCTTCCGCAAAGAGATCGAAAGGCAACTTAAACGGAAAGCGGGACTGCCGCAGTTTGAGATAGGCCTTTGGATTGACAAAGGCGGGATATGCCTTCAGTTCCTCGCTACTGGCCTTCGTGTTCGGCAGGAGTTCAGCGAAGAAGTTGGGAGTCCCTTTCTTCTTCAATAGATACGTGGCAGTCTCGCCATGCACCACCCAGCGGTCTGGATCGGCCGGATCGACCTGCGACAAGGTGAAATCCGCGCCGGTTTCGATTCCCTGCGCGGAGAGCGCCGCCTCCACAGCCGCTTTCGCTCCCGGCCCCGCCGGCACGGCCCCAAAGCCTAACAGTTCGACATCGTTCTCCCCAGCCGCCACCACGCGTTCGAGCACTTCGCAGGCGACATCCACATACGGCAAGGGAGTCAACGCGTTCTCGCAGTTGAGTTCGATATATCCCAGGTCGGGCCGCCGCTGGAACAGAATGTCTTTCACAGTAAACGCCGGATTGCCGGCTTTCCGGTCCCGCAGGAACATCAGGATATCCGTGAAATAGGCCGCCGGGCTGAGCACCGAGCGGCAATGTTCACAGTGGCAGATGTCACCGGCTTGAAAGAGATTTTCCCAGTTCGGAAAAGTTTTTAGATCATCGTTACCGTTCTTCAGCACCTGCGGCAGTGTTTCCGCGTCGAGCGACTTGAGGTCGCCGATCACCGTCAGCACGGCGGCGTGCGTGTCGGCCGCGCGGTTCCACACCAGGCGGGCGTTGGATTGGGTGAAGCCGGGATTATCCGCGTAGCGCCGCACGAACTCGCTTTCACCGAGCCGGTAGATCATCTGGGCCGAGTGCAGCCCGTCGGCCAGCAGCGTGTCCGTGGCTTCAAACGTGGGCGCTAGTTTGAATACCCGCTGCGCCGCCTTGAGTTCGAGACGGAATCCCTCCTCCTGCACCGCACCTCGAAGTTCGGGATTGACTCCCTCGTTCAAAAAATCATCCACGGAAGTGCGCAACAGGTCAAAAGCGGGATGCGTCTCGATGATTTGGTGAGTCAGTTCCGCATGGCGCATGCCCCGCGCGCCTCCGTTGCGCAACGCCCGCTCCAAACCGCCTGAAAACGCCGCCGTGGGGAACGCCTCGCGGAACTGCCGTTCCAAACTTTTCGCGTACACCGCCGCTTCGGTCAGCCGCGCCGCCCCGCCGGATTCGCCGATCCCCAGCGGCAACTGGATGACTCCTTCCTTCTGCTTCTGTACGATCAGTTCATTCCACTCCTCTTCGCTGCGTTTCGCCAGCGCGCGGATTTGCGAAGGCTGGCGGATGTTGAACTCTTCCTTGAGCATTTTGACGACCGAGAAATCGCTGTGTGTGAGCTCGGCCAGCCGGTATGAAGTCCGCAGGTCATCGATTTCCTCTTTCTTGAAGATCTCGTCCTTTTCCAAAGCCGCCCGCAGCTCGGGAGTCAGCGCCTTGTGTTCATTGAACAACCGCGCGAACTTCACCTGTTTTTCCGCGCCTTCGATGCC